>Ga0068856_100003513_pt1 | contig 15808 bp, 16 predicted proteins | sample KBSCornC62_FD_66595 | JGI IMG/M metagenome (GOLD analysis project Ga0068856, IMG submission 66595) | Corn rhizosphere microbial communities from Kellogg Biological Station, Michigan, USA - KBS Corn C6-2 | ecosystem: Host-associated > Plants > Roots > Rhizosphere > Soil ...
GTTGGCACGCAGCGTTTAGGGCGCGCGGTCTACGATTTTCATACCGAGCGTGTGCTGCTTGGGCGCGACACCACAGCAACCTTGCAGACCATCGAGCTGGGCAGCCGCCTGACCAAGGGGCGCGTCGAAGCGATTTTGGGCGGCGACGGCGCCAGTGTCAAGCTGCTCGGCCTGTATGTCGCCGACGGCAAGCAGCATATGGACCGCTATACACTGCAAGACCATCGCGCCGCGAGTGGCACCAGTGACTTGCTCTTCAAGGGCGTTGTCACCGATGAGGCGCGCTCCGTCTTCTCGGGGCTTATTCGCGTGACGCCCGAGGGCAAGGGGACGGCGGCCTACCAGCAGAATCGCAATCTGCTGCTCAGTCGCACAGCGCGAGCCGACTCGATCCCAAATCTGGAGATCGGCGCAAACGACATCATTGGCTGCAGCCACGGCGCGACCGTCGGTAAGGTCGATGAGGAGCAGCTGTTCTATCTGATGTGCCGCGGCCTCAGCCGTATCGATGCGACCCGGCTGATCGTCGAGGGTTTCGTGGACCCGCTGGTGGCCATGGTGCCTGTGGCGGGGCTACGTGATGCGTTGCGGCGCGAGATTTCCGCGCGTGTGGGCGAGGCTGAGACGGCGCGGGCGTCCTAGCGGTCATCTCGTGCGACGCCCGTTTACGTGACCGACCAGAGTGTAAAGGTAAGAGAGGAATGCTATGGCAATCGTCGAGGTTGGCCCGGAGAGCGATATTCAGCCGGGTCAGTCGGCGTGCGTCTTTGTTAACGATATCCCCATCGCGATATTCAATCTGAATGGCGAATATTACGCTATTGGCGATACCTGTACCCACGAGGATTTCTCGCTCTCAGAGGGCGAAGTCTTCGAGGATGCGACCGTTGAATGCGCGCTGCATGGCTCGCGGTTTGATCTACGCACCGGCGAGGCGCTTTCGTTGCCGGCCACCGGGTGTGCGGGCAGTTACGAGATCTGGGTCGAGGACGGTGTCATCAAGCTGGAAGTGCCATAACGGCATGTGAAGCAATCTGCCATAGCATATAGAGCGAACAGGCGCAACTGGACTAGTCCAGCTGCGCCTGTTGTATATCACCTACCGCGTGTGGTCCTGGACTACGCGGGGACAAAGACCGTATCGGCGGAGAGGTTCTCATCTCCAACCGTCGCGCTGGCCGTCACAAATATCGGTACTCCCCTGGTTCCACCGAATTTCACGGTGAAAGTAGCCAACCCATAGCCGTCGGTATTGGTTGGCCCCAGTTTGACAACCGAGCCACCGGGCATCTGCACCGAAAGCGTCACCGGAATCTGTGGGATTGGCGCGACATCCTCGGTCAAGCGGACAAAGACTTTGACCGACCCACCACCAGGCGCATTGTTAGACATCCACGCGCCAATCTGATATTTGGGTGCCACCGGCGTCGGCGCGATTCCCTCTGAGCCGGGCTGGACGACCACACCATTGCTATAGCTGCTAGTAGTCGGAACAGAGACGGGGATGGCCAAATGGTCCGTTGCGCGATGCAGGTACGAGGCTGCTATGGCTGCGCCGAATGCGGCTATCGTCAGCATTAGCACGAGCGAGAGCAGCACCAGCGCGGTCTTGCGAAGCTGCTTCCAACCGTCGCGATTCCGCTCGCGCAGCGCAAACGCATCGTCACGTGTGAATACCTGGCCCGAGATGCTATTAGGTATGTTGATGAGTTCTGAATCCACATCAAATCCGAAGTCAAACTCATCGTCATCGTCTGGGGTCTTGTCCTCGTCACTGTCCTCATCATCTGGCCAGCGGTAGTGGGACTCATCGTCGGCGGGTTCATCGAAGTCGCGCTCTTCGCGCGCATCGCTGCGCAGAAACGGTTGTGTGACGGGCTGTGCGCTCAGCACTGGCACGATGACTGGCTGGTCATCTAGCGGCGCTATCACCGGCGCATCAGCATCCGGCGGCTCAATCCCTGATGGATAGACAACCGTCCGAGTGCGAACAGCATCTGACGTCGCCGTGGTGCTCGCGGCGAATGAGGCTGCCTCGAAGGCAAACGCCGTCTCGGGCGGGTGCGATGCGCGCAGGGCCGCCGATGGCGCGGCGGGTGATGGCGTGGTCTGGTAACTTCCTGTAGGTGACATGTGCTCATCGCCTCGTGGATTTTCGCTGTCCATGCTTCCTCCAGAGCAAATATCCGGCAGCGGCGCATGACGACTGCTCGCTATCATGGCGAAAAGGCGCAAAAATGAGCATTAGCCAGAGGCATCACCGGGTATCATGCGATGAAATCTATCAGAGAATTACCAATCAGGCAATACCCACCTGCCACTCCGAAATGCTCATGAACTATGACGAGTGACTACTCATCACGGATACGGCGGAGCCATTGTTCGGCGCCTTCGATTGCCTGCTCGCCAGTTGGAAGCTCACCATCCCTCGGGATTTTATGAATCCCTGAGGCATCGAACGGGATCACTGGTTCGTCAGGCTGCTCGGATGGGACACCACGCGCTTCGAGATCGTGGACATATGCCGACGCCGTTGGATCCTCTGCGACCAGCGATGAGACCCGTTGGGTAAATCGTTGTGCCGCGCGTGACAATTCCTTCAGTTGAAGCTGGAATCCTTTGAAGAGATCGAGTTTGCGCAGAAGCGCCTCGGAGACGGGAAGATTCGGAGTGGCTGAGACGTAGTGCGGCGTGGTCCCCCAAAGGCTGATGCTCGGTATCGCCTGGGTTCGCGCCATATCCTGCAATACAGCGACTATCCCCGACGAACCGGAATATCTGGTGCGCTCGATGCCACATTGCTCCATACGTTTGAGGTAATCATCGGTGGTGGCGGCGCCGCCAATCTGCACCGGCGCGGTATGTGGCACCTCCGCAACCAGCGCGCCCAGGATGATTATATCCTCGACATGGCAGAGGCGCGCGACATCCAGCACTTCGCGCGCGAACGTGCGCCAGCGCAGGTGTGGCTCATCGCCAAGTAGCAGAATCACATCCCCTGCGGATTGACTGGTCTGATTGGTCTCGTCTGAATCTGCCTCGGTCTGGACCTTCGTCTGTGCGATATAAAAGCGGTTTGCGGGCCACGAGACGCGGCGTAACATCCCACGATTGACGCGAATGGTTGGGCGCGTCTGGGTGAAATCGAAGAACTCCTCGCCATCGATTTCGGCAAATGAATTGGCGTCCCATTGGTTGACGAGGAACTTGATCGCCCAGGTGGCCGCGTCTGCCGCGTCATTCCACCCGTTGAAGGCAGCGATAAGCGTCGCGCGTTCGGTGGCTGGAAGTTCCGAGACTCGCACATGCTCCATCGACATCGCCTCCTGTGTTCATCCTGTGTTCATGTGGAGCGCACATTCCCCCGGTACGATCACCACTGGAAGAACTGGCCTTGACTCCTTTAGGTGCGTTTGGGCGTGTTTGAGGACAGTATACCACCCTCTCGCCACATCAACGCTTTCTCCGCGATTCGTAATCCTCGGATGAGGCCGGGCTAGCGACAGGCATATCAAATCCCCGATTTCTCGGGGTTGTTGCCGTTTTGGCTCTCTGGTAGGCGACGCTGGCGCTATTGCCATTTCGTTTACCATTGGCGTGACCATTGGATGTACCGTTTGATTTGGCGTTGGCGCTACCATTTGGCTTGCCGTTTGTCTGGCTGCCTCGCTTACCTGGGTGGTTGCCTGGCGCGTGCCCAGAATTGTGCCCATTGCTGCGACGCGGATGGGGCCGCTCAACCAGGAGTCCCGCGGTCTCAGCATCCTCAATGGTATAGCGGTAGCCCTGTTCCGTCAGAAAAAGCTGGCGGTTAGCAGAAAACTCCTGGTCGCGGGTATCGCGGGTGACGATGGTATAAAAGTGCGCCGGGCGGCCGTCCGCTTTGGGGCGCAGTAACCGTCCCAACCGCTGGGCCTCTTCCTGGCGCGAGCCGAACGTCCCCGACACCTGAATCGCGACGTTAGCGTCTGGAAGGTCAATGGCGAAGTTGGCGACTTTGCTAACGACCAGCCGCTTGAGCGCGCCCTGGCGGAACTGGTCGTACAATTTCTCGCGCTGGGTGTTGGTAGTTCGCCCAGTAAGCAGGGGCGCATCGAGCATCTCTGCCAGAAACTTGAGCTGATCGAGATACTGGCCGATGACGAGCACCTGGTCTTCCGCGTGGCGTCGAATCAATTCATCTACGACGCGCATCTTGACCGGATTCTCCGCAGCCATGCGGTATTTTTCGCGCTCCTCCGAGACCGCGTAGATCAGGCGCTCCTCCGGCTCGAGCGCGACGCGAATCTCATAGCACTCGGCCGTTGCGATCCATCCCTGACGCTCGAGCTCGCGCCAGGGCACGTCGAAGCGCTTCGGGCCAATCAAACCAAAGACATCCGCCTCGCGCTCATCCTCGCGCACCAGTGTCGCCGTGAGCCCGAGACGCCGACGCGCCTGAATTTCAGCCGTAATGCGGAAGATCGGCGCCGGTAGCAGATGCACCTCATCGTAAATGATTAGCCCCCAGTCGTGCTCGGTTATCAAGCCAAAGTGGGGGAAGTCGCCATCTTCACTCGGACGGTAGGTTAGCATCTGGTAGGTCGTGACGGTCACAGGCCGAATATCTTTGCGCTCGCCAGTGTACTCGCCGACCTGATCGGCGGTCAGAGTCGTCTTATCGAGCAGCTCGCTGATCCACTGGCGTACGGCAACGGTGTTGGGGGTGAGAATGAGTGTTGATCGTTGTACCGCCGCCATGGCCCCAATGCCGACGACCGTCTTGCCCGCCCCACAGGGCAAGACCACCACACCACTGCCCCCGCTGACGCCTCCACCCGCATGGAATGCCGCCACAGCGTCTTCCTGATACGGGCGAAGTTGAAATTGCTCGCCAGAACGGACGGTTTCGCGCATGGCGAACGCCAGACCCTTGCCGTCGGTGTATCCCGCCAGATCCTCCGCGGGGAAGCCAATCGCAACCAGCGCCTGCTTGATGTGGCCGCGCCGCGCCGGATCTACAATCAGCGTGTTGGCATCGCGCTGTTCCACAATGAACGGCTGCATCCGTTTTTGGCGCGAGACCTCGGTAATGAGCGCGACATCCTCGGAGATGAGTACCAGCTGTTGCCCATCCCGTAGGAGTTTCAATCGCCCATACCGCCCGATATATTCACGAATGTCGGTGACAATGTTCGGCGGTAGGTCGTATTTAGTGAACTGATCGAGTAATGCCAGCACACGCGCGGCGTCTAGCCCGGATGCGGCGGCATTCCAGAGCGAGAGCGGCGTGAGCCGATACGTGTGGATGTGTTCTGGAGATTTCTCCAGCTCCGCAAATTGCGCCAGTGCGTCGCGGGCCTCGGCATAGAGGGGATGGTCCACCTCCAGCAAAATAGTGCGGTCGCTCTGCACGATCATTGGATTCGTCGTCTGTATCGGCACGGTGGTATTCGCCCCACTGCTACTTACTAGAGGTCATCGGTTCGATGGTAGATGTTAGACGCCGGGCGTCTCTGCCCAGCGCTGAATGTACTGCACGACAACACTCGACGCGACGGCTTCGTATCCGCGCATCAGATGGCGCGCTCCCGATATCACCCGCAGGTTGCGCGCGCCTGGCAACTCAGCGATCCAGGGTTCAAGCTTATGACGAGGTGACACTTCGTCGTACTCACCGGTGAGAAAGAGTCGGGGGCGCTCAAAACGTCCCAGTTCAGGAGCCAACCGGAAGACCGGCGGACTGATGGCCACGACGGTCTTGACGCGCGGATCATGGGCCGCATAGGCAAGCGCAACATATGCGCCAAACGCATGGCCGATCAGACAAAGCTTCTCGGGATTGGCGTCGGTCTGTGTCCGTGCGGCTTCAATCGCTCCCGCGACATCGAGCGGCTCCAACCGTCCATCTGTCTGCTCTCCTTCACTAGCGCCGACGCCGCGAAAGTTAAAGCGTAACACGATCACCCCTGCTGTCGCAAGCGCGGTAGCAAGCTGGCGCAGCAGCGGGTCATCCATCGAGCTGCTCGCCGGTTGTGGGTGACACAACACGGCCACAGCGAAGCCCTTCTCAGGTGGTTGTGTGGTTGATTGCGCCAGGACGCCTTCGAGCATCACTGTGGGGCGCCCCGCCGCGGGGAACCGGATCTGACGCTCGATGAAGTCTGCCATCGGTCCTTCTATCCTCCATCCGCGTCGCATGAGACGTGCACATCTCTCACGAGCGCGCAAGCGTACGGTGGCACGCCGTGAAACGCAAGCCGAGAGGCGTATCCTGGTAACTATATCCTGTGTAGGCAGCAGGCGTCAATCAGGGATTCAGCCTGCGGAGAGTAACTCTGTCCCCATACACCGCGCCCAGAGAGCGCTAGCTGCACAGCGAGAGGTATTGTGTGCGCTAGACGTAGGGGATCCAGGCGGGGTCGTCGCCGTGCAGAGGCTCATTTTCGGACTCGTTCTCTGCGCCCTCGGGATGGCGGAGGCGGGTTAATCGCTCGACCTCGTTACGGCGGTAGAGGCGCATGCGTTTGATTCCCTGACGATAGCTGCGCAGTAGACCCCGGCTCACATAGGCATAGAGTGTTGCCGGTTTTACGCCCAGCAGAGCGCATGTCTCCTGTGCCGTCAGAAACTCTTCGCCATCCATCACAATCATGTCGGCCTCCTGCTGAGGAAGAAGCTGGGCCTTCTCCTTCGCGCCGCGCGTGTTGCATTGTCTGGAGGCCAGTATACGGTGGATATTAGCCACTGGTCAATAGAGACCAGGCAGGCGTAACCGCTTTCGGGGTAATCTGTAGGCGTCCGGTTCGTGGAATATCAGTAGCAGGTGTGAATGGGTCCAACGATGGGAATACATGATCCAGAGCAGGACGGCGACCTTCAGATAGAGGTGAGCCCGCTCCAGCCACAGCCCTCGTCGGCCGCTTCTGAGCCGTCACCTGAATCGGCCACTGCCCAGCCGCTGTTTGCGTCGGGACGGTCGCGTTTGGCGCAACGTCGGCGCGGGATCATTGTCGTGGCCACGCTGGTGGTGGCGCTGGTGGCGCTGACGCTGACGCTTGCGCCGACACGCGCGGTACTGCTTGGCGTGGTGCTTGGCCCGACGCCGACAGCGACCGTGCCTGTGCGTGCTGGCGAGGATAATCTCTACATCACGCTGAACCCCGCATGGGGTACCGTCTCGCTGGATGGCACAAAAATGTCGCATCTCCCGGTAGAGGGCATTGACCAGCCCTTTCATCTGGCGCGCGGCGCGCACGCGATACGCTGGCGCTTTCCGCCAATCATTGATATCTCTTGCAAACTGACCGTGCCCAGCGAATTGGGCGACACCTGCCCGCGACAGGTGGGGATTATGCCGGGCAAGAAGGGCATCGCTAGCGTTGTCTCGCTGCAAATGTCGCTGGCCAATCTCGTGCCTGCCTATCGCGTGACGCTCCTATCCGCGATCATTGCTGCGCTAAATTCCCAGCAGTCGAGCGAGATCGTGCGCGTAGGCGAAAGGTATGTCGATCTGGCTCAGCCGGGCACTCCCGTTGTTGCAACTCAGCCGCTGCGGGCGACGTTGAGCTTTGTCTCCGATGCAGAGAATCCAGGGGCGCAATGCGTGGCGATCGATTCGGGGCCGGGAGCAGATTGCGCGTTGAATGGTGATTGTCGGGAGATCTGCACCGCGCCATGGCAGACCCCCGCGACAACCTTTGGTGGTCCTTGGCAGGGGTACACCGTAGCCCATGAGGAATGGAGCTACGCCACACTCCAGGGTCATGTCGTTGCAGCCAACCAGCCAGATATTGGTGGTGAGCTTCAGTTCCTGAGCAATAGTTCGTTTCCTGTTCCAGTGACGATAACCTGGGACGGCTCGACCTGGAAAGTCACTGCGAACATTGGCACCAGCGGCCTCTCAGCTCCACTGCCCGACCTGACCTGTGCCTCCGCCTGGGCCGCGATACAATTCGACACCCTGACACCGCCCACAACCGCTGGATGGGGCGCAGCGACCACATACTACATACCTGGCGATCCGCCTGCCACCGGGTGTTTGCTTGCCGTGACAGCGCCGGGGCAAACGCCAATACTCCTGCTTCATCGTTTCGGGGTACTGCTGGCAGCGAACGCCGCAACGCCGTGTGTCCTGGAGCGATGTTTGCCTGTGCCTGACGCCTACGAGCAGGCGCTCACGCGACAACTCGCCAAGAAGCTACCTGCTGTAGCGGGAGCAGGTACGTAATGGACGAGGCAATGAACTGGTCAGCACTGCTGGATGCGCTGGCGGACGTGTTGGCCGAGGCAGGCGGCGAGGGGTGGCTGGTCGGCGGGTGTCTGCGCGATGCGCTGCTGGGCATACCTGTCCGCGACGTGGATGTCGCGATGACTGGGGACTTACTGCCACTGGCCGAACGGCTGGCGCACCGGTCGCGGCTTGCGCTGGCACGGCTGGGCCGCGGCACCATCAGGCTCGTCCGGCGCGACAAGCCCGACGCATATCTCGACCTGACCCGGCTCCAAGATGGCGACATCCTGGCTGATCTTGCACGCCGCGACTTCACCGCGAACGCGATGGCGCTGCCGCTCAAGTCGCGCGCAGAGTGGCTGGCACTCATCCGTGGAGATGGCGGCGCCATGTCCAGCCTGATTGATCCCTTCGATGGCCGCCGCGACCTCAGTATGAGGCGACTGGTCGCGGTTGGCTCACAGACCTTTCGCGATGACCCTGGGCGCATCATACGGGCGGCGCGGTTACGTGCGCGCCTGGGGCTGCTCCCAGATGCCGAGACGATTCGGTTGGCCCAAGAAGCGATCCCTCTCCTGCAATCGCTCTCGCCGGATCGTCAGCGCGAAGAGATAGCGCTGTTGCTGGCGCTGCCGCAGGCAACAGACGGTGTTGCACTCCTGGCCGAGCTTGGTGCGCTACCGGAGCTCTATCCAGGGCTAAACGGCGATGTTGCCGTCCATGCGCTGGTAACTCTGCGCGAGCTCGACGGGTTGATGGGCTTCCGTAGCGATGGGGCCACTTTTCCTGCGCTTCGAGAGTGGGGCCAGAGCGATACCCGCCGCATCTCACTGCGTCTAGCTGCCATTATTCATGCGCGTGCCGAGCATGACGACGACTCACCCGCACCAACACTCTGGCGCCAGGCAAAGACTGTGCTCGAAACAGACGGCGATGTCGAGCGAATCCACGCCGCGCGTGTGTTGTTTTGGAAGTCAGGCAAGAATGTTGACACGGCAGCAGATGCGTTGCTCATCGTGGCGGCATGCGCGCTGACTGGAAATGACCAGCGGCGGGGCATGAAGCTGGCGGCGCGGGCCAATGAGTTGATGGAGATGTACATTCATCGGCGCGAACAAGTCATACCACCGCCCCTGCTGAGCGGCAAAGACCTGATGCTGGCGCTTGAAATCCCCGGCGGCCCAAGGCTCGGTCAGCTGCTGCGCGCGGTGCGGCTGGCGCAACTGGCGGACGAGGTGAGCACCCGCGAGGATGCGCTGGCGCTGGCACGGAGCCTCAAGGATACGCAGCCTGAGGCTCCTGAATAGCAGCGAAGCGGTCGTGAAGCTGGATTCATGCGCCGCGTCGGGGTTTGTACCACAGCACATACTCGCTGACGACCTGAAACCCCAGTTGCCGGTAGATTGGTTGACCGGGCTCGGATGCCTCCAATACCGCCGGAAGATGAGGCGCCGCCGCCAGCGCCGCAACGGTCAACGCGCCACCGTACCCCTTGCCACGTTTGTCAGGCAGTGTCGCAACTTCGTAGATGCCCACTTCCCGCGCGCCGATGCAGGCCATTGCGCACGAGACGGGCTGGTCGCCCTCATAGCCGACGAAGAAGCGCATTGGCCCGCCGGTGGCACGTCTATCGGTGACGCGGTCGTCGGGAAACGTCAGCTCGGGGATGGGATAGCCGTGGATCATCACGTTGTCGAAGTCTAACAGGTCCGGCTCAGTGCTGGCCTCCACGATGCGAAGCCCGGTTGGAGCGGCGACAGGGAGAACAGCGGAAGATGTGGGCAGTCGCACCATGAGCGGCGTCTGGCCCGCCGGATGCATGCCATAAGGGGTCAGGTCAGGTGTGGGCCACGCGCTCCAGAGCATCCATGGCCCGCCGGTGTCCCCGGCGTAGAACTGGTCGAGGCGCGCTACCATTTCAGCTGCCTCCTGCTCCGCCATGGGCCGGAGCATCGTGGCGCTATTGGGGTACGCGACCGGCAAACTTGTGTCTGCTGCCCAGAGTCCATCCCAGCGCACCCATCGCCTGCCCAGCGAGCGAGCGATATGCTCGAATTGCAGGGCGAGGTTGCTGGCGCTGATTGTCCGCCAGGCGTTTATGTCGCTCAATTGAGGGATCGGAAGCGCATTGGATGTCATGGGTGATCCCCCTCCGCGAGCGTCGCATAGGCGCGGACCGGGAAGGTACCCATACCCTTGACCTTCACCGGCACCGCCGTGAAGCGGAATCCCTCGATCGGAAGCTGCTCCAGTCCTCGAAGATGTTCCACAATGGGGATTTCCGCGCCCAGCAGAATCGAGTGCGTGGGACGGTGCAGATCGGCGGTATCGTCGATGTTATACGAGTCAATGCCGACGAGCACGGCACCCGCATCCCTGAGATAGCTGGCCGCGTCTTCGGTCAGGAAGGGATGCCCCTCGAAGTACTGATCGGTGCGCCAGTGGCGAGCCCATCCGGTATGCACCAGCACCGCTCTGCCGCGCACGTCTAGCGCGGCAAACGCCGTGTGGCCGATAGCGCGCTCGGTGGCGCCAGTGACCCGCACGAGCACGGCATCCAGGTTGGCAAGGGCTGCCAGGTCGAGTTCGGAGAGGTCGTGGCCGTCGGCGTAGCGGTGGAAGGGGCTATCGAGATAGGTGCCGGTATTGGCGACCAGCTCGATCTTGCCAATCTGAAACTCGGTGCCCTCGGCATAGGTGGCGCGTGACTGCTCGCGGCTAAGAAAGTCGCAGATGATGGGCGCGGGCAGCCCTTTGTAGGTGATCATCCCGTCCTCGATGGTGTGGCTCAGGTCAATGTGACGCTGTGCGGTCGGCGTCGCCCCGGTGGGTGTAACCAGTCCGCGTTTGTGCGGCTCGGCAATGATGCGCTTGTTGCTGATGCGGACGTTCCGCACCATAAGCAGGCGCAGATCACGAATCAGGTAGTCGGCAAGCTCGTCGTCGGCGATGTCGTCGCTGGGAATGTCCAGCCGGAAGCCCTCGCCTTGCAGGCCGCCGCCATTGGAGAATGTCACCACGAAGTCGAACTCGGCGCGCCTCTCACTGCTCTGCTCGCTGGCCATGCTGCCCTCTGTTTTCCGCTATGGGTCCGGTATCAAGTCGCTGCTGACATTCCTATTGACAGGCAATATCCGCCGAATGTTACACTTCTTGCTCGGAGACGCTTGCCGTCTGCATCGTGGTGGCACGTGTGACTGATTCAGTGTCAGGACAGACAGATCGCTGCTGTGCAACCCACTCGATTGCATCAGATGGAAGGAGATAGTATGGCCGACGAGTCACCAGCGGCGCGGGAACGTGTGACGACTGAGGAGGAGATGCGCGCAGCCACGATTGGTCCTCTACAGCCGCTTGCGGGCAAGATTGTCATCGTCGATTATGATCCCCGCTGGCCAGAGCAGTACGCTACGGAGGCGCGTAAGATTCGAGGGGCACTGGGGGCACTTGCGCTGTTGCTGGAACATGTTGGCTCAACGTCAGTGCCCAACCTTGCGGCAAAGCCTATTCTGGACATCGTGCTCGTCGTCGCCGATTCGGCGGATGAGGCGTCGTACGTCCCCGCGCTGGAGCAGACCGGGTATGTGCTGCGCAATCGCGAGCCAGCCTGGTACGAGCACCGCGTGCTCAAGGGTGTTGAGCCTACCGTCAATCTGCACGTGTTTTCGCCCGGCTGCCCGGAGACCGAGCGCATGGTGCGGATGCGCGACTGGCTGCGCACTCACGAGGACGACCGTGCGTTGTACGAGAAGACCAAGCGCGAGCTGGCGCAACGCACCTGGAAATACGTGCAGAACTATGCCGACGCTAAGACGGCGGTTGTCGAGGCTATCCTGGCACGTGCGCGAGCCAGTCATCCGTCAACTCAGCCGTAACTGTTGCCCGCGCCTAGCGTCAGGCGACGGGCGGCGCTTGAAGTGGGCTGGTGCTGGTGGGTCGAGTTGCGTCGGTGGGTGAGCGTCGGAGGCGCAGGCGCATCCGCCCCAGGAAGGTTTGCTGGAAGCGATGGTCGCGCGCCTGACCAATGACATCGCGCAGTTGGTCCAGGTGGCTGGCGTCGTGTTTGAGGCCGCTCAGAAACCGTGTCACTGGCCCCACCTCTCTGGCTCCTGGACGTGGCGAATAGGTGTTCGACAGGTGTGGCTCATCGGGCCAGATGTTGAGGCTGGCCAGGCGCATGCGGCGGCTTTCTTCCAGGCGCGCCCGACACTGGGCAATCGTCGTGACGGTGGTCCACGGAACCTCGCTGCGGGAGCGCCCGTGATACTCCACGCCGCGGGCCAGCTCCGCCGCCAGCATCGCTGACTCCTCGGATGAGGCGGTCATATGCACGACGATGTGGCCCAGCGTCCATGCGATACCCTCTTCGTCAGCCGTCGCGGCCGACGGATCGTTCGCCATGGGATCAACGGGCACGAAGGTGACATCCGCATCGGCGCACCGCCGCAGCATCTGCTTGACATCATCTATCAGCGCATTGGTCAGGCGCTGGAGATCGGCTTTGGAGACGGTATCCTCATTCTCAGGCAGCTGAAACGTCATGTATCCCTTCTTCATGTTCGCTCATGGTTTGCAGCACGTGTGCGGCTACCGCGTTGCAATCCATCCGCGCTCATTGTACAGGTAATGTCTACCGGACGGTTGCCATGGGCCACGGTTGCCACGTTACAATAATAGAAGTGACCTCATTTTTGGAAGTATAGCAGAGTTTGCGGTGGCGCAACGTGCGTTCCAGGGAAGGAAGGCGATTCCATGACTTCTATGGCTGCGAATGTGGCGATTGCCTGGCTTATTCTCCGTCTCGTTGGCGGGCTGATTCTAGCAGCGCATGGTGCGCAGAAGCTCTTTGGCTGGTTTGGTGGCCCAGGTATGGCCAAGTGGGAACAGGGATTGCAGGCCCAGGGTTTCAGGCCAGCGCGATTCTGGGCGTACCTGAATATTCTGGGTGAGGTAGGCGGGGGGCTATCGCTGATATTCGGATTCCTGACGCCGCTCGGTGCGGCCGGTGGGTTTGGCGCGATGGTCATGGCGATGGGCAAGGCCCACTGGAAGAATGGATTTTTCAATAGCCAGCGCGGCATCGAGTTCACGTTGGCCGTTCTGGCGATTGCGACTGCCATTGGCATCGCGGGGCCAGGTACGATCTCGTTGGATCAGCTCTTTGGCATCAACCTGCCCTATCCCATCTTATTCATCATCCTGGCGCTTGTCGGGCTCCTGGTGGACATCGTCGGGCTGGTGATGACTCGCCCTGCCCCATCTGCTGGGTCGCCATCGCGCGCGTCATCGTAGCGGCTTGGCCAGCGCCGCGCGTTTGCCTGGCTTGCCGCGCGTGCCAGCGTACGATATACTGTTGCAGAGATTCGGCGCATTGCCGTGGGGCGGCGCCGATTCTATTGGAGGGATGGCAGAGCGGTCGAATGCGGTGGTCTTGAAAACCACTAGGCGGAAACGCCTCCTGGGTTCGAATCCCAGTCCCTCCGCCCTGAATTCATGCGCCTTTGCGCCCATATCTCGCGTCGCGCCCATCAGTCCCAAAATCCCCTTTGACAGTCTATCTGACGGTCTATCTTCCAAACCACCCGCACGACACGCCTGGTTGCTATTTGTTCTTTCCCTCATCTTCAGGTGAGCCGGTTACAGCAGGTGGAAGGCCAGCGAGCGGTGACGGCTCATGGTAGAGCAGATCGGCAAGGGTCGCGGCGGCGTCCTCCTGCATGTCTGGCATCACATGACCATAGATGTCCAGTGTGATAGCAATGGTCGCGTGACCCAGCATCTCGCCCACCACCTTTGGGTTGACGTTCTCCGAGAGCAGCAGTGAGGCGCAGGTGTGGCGCAGGTCGTGGAAACGGATAGCTGGAAGCCCTGCCCGGCGCAAGACCCGCTCGAAGGTCGAGCGCAGCGCGCCAGTGGCTGAGAGCGGCGTACCTGCCTCGGTGCAGAAGACGAGATCGTTCTCCTGCCACACCTCACCAGCGCGCAGTCGTTCCACTTCCTGGCGCGTGCGGTGCGCCCGCAGCATCTCGACCGTCTCTGGCGCGAGCGCGATCCGCCGTCTGCTCCGTCGCGTCTTCGGCTCTTTGAAGGTGAAGACCCCATCCCGGTAGCGCAGGTTCCAGCGCACCGAGAGCGCATGACCGCGTGAACTGGAGAGAGCGCCGTTCAAGGGACCAAGCTGCACATCCTTCCAGTGGAGCGCCAGCACCTCGCCCTGCCGCATGCCAGTGGTCAGCGCGAGCACGAGCGCCGCGGCAAGCAGTTCCCCGTCACAGGCGACGATGAACTGACGCGCCTGCTCCGGCGAGAGGACTTGCATCTCGTGATGCTGCATCCGTGGCACTTCAACCATCTCGGTGACGTTGCGCGGGACGAGTCCCAATCGCATCGCCGCTTTGAGCGCTTTGTGCAGCGTCGCGTGCGCGTGATGAACCGTCGTGCTGGAGAGGCCCGAGGCGAGCAGCGCGGCGTAGATCGCCTGTCTGCTGGGCTTCTGGCACCATGAGTACGTTCGCTTCGTGGACCCTGATTCGCCCGGCGGCACGATCCTGCTGCCCCGCGAGCCAGGCATCGTCGCGCTCTTGCACCAGTATGCCATCGCATTGCTTCGGCTCGACTGTGACTGTCCGCCGAACTGGGACTGCCATTGTAACGCCATCCGGGCGCGCTTCAACGCCCCGCCCCCTGGACACGAGACACCCACTGGCTCGTTCACCGTCGAAGATCTTGAACGCGGAGCCCAGCGCACGCGCACCGACACGGAACCGCGCTTCCCCTACCGCGACATGAACCCCTGGACGGAGTGAGATGGGGATGAGACAGAGGAGATAGTTATGATTGCTCCTGCTCCGCCGTAATCATCTCACGTTCTGCGGTCGTGTATGTCAACGCCGTTGTATCACCAGGCGACGAATCGACGAATCAACCTGAGCATCCGGGTGCGTTTCACCAGGAGTATCATCAGGAGGAGCTGCTGATCAGCCTATGAACACGCACAAGCCAGAGCACCGATCGATAACGCAAAATGGTCAGCGTATGACTGTCCGCCTCAGTCTTCGACAAGGCTTCCGGGCAATGCGCAACGAACGGGCTTTCCTGCGGCTCATCGCCCAGTTCATCGCGCTCAACCTTGCTGATCTCGTCGTGACGCTTTTCGGTCTCCGCCTCGGCGGCATCGAGGCGAACCCACTCTTCAACCCACTCTTCGGGCGGAGCGCCGTCACCGCAAGCCTGCTCAAGATCGCGGGCACGCTCCTTCTGACATCCATTCTGCTGACAACCTTTTCGACGATGCCGCGGCTGACGCGCTGGGTAGCGATCGTCCTCTGCCTCATCTTGGCCGTCTTCGTGGCGAACAACATCTGGACGGTGGTGCGCCTACTCTCCCGCTGAGTTGCCGTCATGGACCTCGCCGAGCAGCGCGCCAACGACATCGCGCTATTGAGAAGCTAGCCGCATCTCTTAAACAAATTTCGCGTAGGTTCTTGTCGCGTCTTGATGCGTTGAGAGGTCCCCGGTGGGCATGGATCGTGCAGCGGATGGGGCCAGGGCGATGCTGGAGCGTGTTAGGACCTGCCCTTGAGTGGCCTATGGTTG
>Ga0068856_100003526_pt1 | contig 15775 bp, 11 predicted proteins | sample KBSCornC62_FD_66595 | JGI IMG/M metagenome (GOLD analysis project Ga0068856, IMG submission 66595) | Corn rhizosphere microbial communities from Kellogg Biological Station, Michigan, USA - KBS Corn C6-2 | ecosystem: Host-associated > Plants > Roots > Rhizosphere > Soil ...
GGCCGCCGCGAAAGTCGTTGTCCGGCGGCGATGGCTCGCTGCGATAGCGGCGGTGCTGCTGTGCGTCATCGGCGCGATGACGTGGCGCCAAATCACCTGGTGGCACGACTCCATGACGCTGTGGACGCGCGCCATCGAACTCGATCCGCGCAATGATCTCGCCACTTACAATCTGGCGATCGCGCTCGACAATGCCGGGCGTGTAGATGAAGCCATCGCGAGATACAACGACACGCTGCGGCTGGTGCCGGATCAGGAGATTGCCCGTCGCAATCGAGACAAGCTCATCGCGGACCAGGCGGAGCGTGAGGGCGACCGGCTGGCTCGGGCGGCAAACTTGGCCGGGGCTGTGGACGCGTATTCTCGCGCGCTGGCGTCAGACGCAGGCCGGGTGCATGCGCGAGCCGCGAGAGGAATTTCTCTCGTGAGAGCGGGCCGGTTCTCTGACGCAACGTCCGATCTGAAGGCGGCGTTCGCGAAATCGCCCGACCAGGCTGTCGCAAACGCGCTGGCGTTTGTGTTTGTCCAGTCGGGGCGGTTTCGAGAAGCGATTGAGACGCTCAAAGTGGCGCTGAAGGCGCACGCTGACGACGTAGAGATCGCGGGCAATCTTGCGCGTCTTTTAGCAACCGCGCCGGACCGCGAAACACGAGATCCTGCTCTGGCCCTGCAACTCGCGCTCGGCGTTCGTGCGAAGACGGGCGGAAACGATCCGCGTGTGCTCGACACGCTTGCCGCGGCGTATGCGGCAAACGGTCAGCGGGATCTCGCGCGGCGGGTATTGGAGGAGGCGATCGGCGCCGCCCGTCAACGGGGCGACCCCGATCTTGCGGCCGACCTGATGTCACACGAGCGCAGCTACGGGCGGTAGCGCCGCGGCGTCAGCCGTCGGTGTCGTACAGCGTCAGACAGTAGCCGTCGCCGTGCACGGTGTGGATGTACTCGGGGTTGTGGGGGTCGAATTCGATCTTGTTTCGAAGCCGCTTGATGGCGGAGTCGACGGCGCGTGTATGCGGCTCTTCAGGATATCCCCATATCTCGCGCAAGAGCTCGTTCCGAGATACCGTGTGGCCGTGGCGCTCGGCGAGGTAGGCGAGCAAATCGAACTCTCGACGAGTCAAGTGGATATCGCTGCCCTGCTTCAGCGCTCGGAAGTGTTGGAGATCGATCGTCACCTGTCCCAGTCTCAGGATGTCGAACTCCAGTCGCGATCTTCTCAACACCGCGCGCACGCGCGCCTGCAACTCGTCAAAATCGAAGGGCTTTGTTACGTAGTCGTCTGCTCCCATCGCGAGTCCCCGGAGTTTGTCGTCCTTCTGGTCACGCGCCGTCAGCATGATCACAGGCGTCCGACCGCCCTGGCGGATCAGGCCGCACAGATCGAAGCCGTCTTGCCCGGGCAGCATGACATCCAGCAGGATCAGATCGGGGCTAAAGGCACGCACTCGACCGATCGCCGCGGTCCCGTTCGCGACCCACTCAACCTCGAATCCAGAGAAAGACAGGTTATCGGACAGCACCCTGGCTACCGCCGCGTCGTCCTCGACGACGAGAATTCTTTTTTTCATCTAGGCCGGGATCTCGCGCCTAGCGTAGCATGTGTCGTCAACGGACTCTTTTGTGCCGAACGATGACATTTTCTAGCCGGTGTGTTTCAAACACCCAACTGTGCCGGGTTCTGGCAGTCGTGCTCGCGGCCACCGTATCCGCGTGCAGAGAGCGGGCCGCGCCGGCGCCTGTCACCGTCAGGATTGGGACAGGCTCCCCGAGCGGGACCTTGTTTGCCTTGGGCAAAGCGCTCGCGGCCGCTTACAGTGAACGGATCCCGGACGTGCAAGCGTCCGTGAAGGTCATCCGGGGCATGGAACAGAGCGTGGACGCGATCGAACGGGGTGACGTCGATCTGGCGTTCGACGATTCAGAGACCGCGTACGTGGCGTTCCAGAGAGGAACGTCTGCGGATCCGCGACCGCATGCAGGACTCCGAGCCGTCGCCGTGCTTTTTCCGACCGTGGTCCAAGTCGCCGCGCGCCGCGACGCCAATATCCGAAGCATCAAAGATCTGAGGGGGAAGCGTATCGAGGTTAGTGGTCCGTATGACAGCTCCATCGAACAGGCAGCGCGGATCGTTCTCGAGAGTTATGGGTTGGACTACCACTCTGTGACGCCTGTCTTCGGATCGGCGACAGCTGCCGATTCGCTGCGGCGAGGTGACATCGACGCTGTGATCTTGTTTGTGCCGTTGCAATACTGGCTTATGAGAGAAATCGCCGACACTGTCGACGTACGATTGATTCCGATTGAACACGATAAAATTGCTGCGATTCAAGACAGGAACCATTTCTTGAAGTCGACCGCGATTCCCGCGGGCACCTACCGCGGCCAGGACGAGGACGTCCTCACGCTCGGTGAAGACATTCTGCTCGTGTGCCGGCAGAATTTGGCAGAAGGATTGGTCTTTGCTCTGACAAAGACCCTCTTCGAGGCCTCTGAGGATCTGGTCCGGGCGCACCCGGCGGCCAGCGCCATCGATCCCGAGCGTGGGCCAACGGGTTCGATTCCTCTTCATCCGGGCGCCGCGCGCTACTATCGCGATCGGCAGCTTCCCAAGTGATCGACAGTGCGATAGGTCCGTCGTCCTTGATGCGGTAGGGGAACGACGCCGTTCTTGAGGATTAACCTCGTGGGCGTTCTCGACAGGATTCGCTTGCTGGTGCGGCTCGGCACGGGGCGCGTTGGCCCGCGGCAAGCTGCCTCCGGAAGGGCGCTTGGGCTGGCCGTCGGTCTCGCGCTGGTGACCGTCGTGATGTCATGGCTCGGCTATCGCTCGACCCGCGAGTGGCAACGGAGCACGGTCGAATCAGCTGAGACGCGCGGAAACGAGGTGCTCGCCTTTTTGACCGTGGCGCTCGAGCGCGACATGAAAGGCGGCCAAATCACCGTACTCCTTCCGTTCAATCAGGCATTGCTGGACACGAGTACGGTGTACGATCTGGCGGATCGATTCGCGGGAGGATTCGCGCGCTTTCCGTACGTGGACTCCTTCTTTGTCTGGAAGCCGTCCGACGCGCCGGACGGCGTGACGTATTTCTTCAATCGTGTGAATCGGCCGCCGGCGTGGGGCGCTCCGAGCGGCGCGCACGATCCCTACCCGGTCGTGGTTTATCGCGATCCGGCCCCTATGAGGGATCTGATAGGGACGGTACGCGAGGCGGCACTGCGCGGGGCTCCATACGTCCTCTTCGAGGAGTCGATTGCCGGGGTCCGTTACCAGACTCTCGCGCATCTGATCTACTCCGGCGACGCGGTCACGCGATTATCCGGATTGGTCGGCCTGACCGTCGACATCGATTGGGCCCGCAACCACTACTTTCCGGAGTTCGTCCGACAGATCCAGGACATCGACGGCGACCACACGATCGGGATCCAGATTCTCGATGACCAGGGCGGAACGGTCGCGACGACCGGCCCGCCGCCATCTGGCGGTTCGATGCACGCGCGAGGCTTTCCAATTATCTTCGCCGATCCGGAACTCATGTCGAGCCTGGCGCCGCGTTACCAGGCGCCGCGGTGGGTTGCGCGGGTGAATGTCACCAATCAGGCGACGGTGGTTGCCGCGGGTCGCGGCACGGCCCGCACACTCGGACTGCTCCTGTTCACAGCGCTTGTCACGATCGTCGCACTTGCGCTCACGGTGCGCACCGTCCGGGCCGCGGCTGACCTCGCCACTCTCCAGTCCGAATTCGTCTCGGCCGTCACTCACGAGATGAAGACTCCGCTCTCGCTTATCCGCCTGGCGAGCGACGCGCTGTCGAACGGACGCTACTCGTCGTCAACAACGGTCACCGATTACGGACAGCTGCTCGCCAAGGAAGCGACACACCTGACTCAGTTGATCGACAACGTTCTTTGTTATGCGCGTCTCACCGACGGCAAGAGCTGTTACTCGTTTGAACGCGTCGACGTCCTGGAACTGGTCGACGACTCAATGGAGAGGTTCAGGCTGGAGTTCGCCAACCTCGGGTTTGACGTCCAGTTTCACCAGCCCCCTACAGCCCCTGCGGTGCGCGCCGACCGGGCCATGATGCGGCACGCGATCGACAACCTCATCGACAACGCGACCAAGCATGCTGCATCCGGTCGACAGCTCAGTGTGACGGTCGATGCACATCAGGGGCACGTCAAACTGGCGGTGACCGATTGCGGCGAAGGCATTCCACCGGAGGAATTGCCACGGCTCTTCGAGAAGTTCTTCCGCGGCAAGGGTGCGACGCGCCCCGGCAGCGGTCTTGGCCTCGCCATCGCGAAGAAAATCATTGACGACCACGGCGGAAGGATCGATGTCCGAAGCATCCTCGGCCAGGGCACTTCGATTGAGATAACGCTTCCGGCGGTGACATCCTGAGCCGAGGAGGTGGGGCTGACTTGCCGGAGAAGTTACGTCGCACGGCCGGAGCTACGAAAGATAGCTCTGACCGTGCGACAGCGATCGACTAGCGGGTTCTCACCACGAGACGTGCTTCACAAGCGTCACGCGCCCCGGACCGAATGCCAGAGACGCCGCGCGTCTCGCTGGCGCCCGCTGACCGAGAAACAGCAACAACCCGCCGGCGGAAGCCACGCCGATTCCGGCCGCCCCCAACTTGACGTTGGTCGCCGTCGCCTCGCCGTACGTTGGGTAGCCCGTATGTTCATTGTGCATGAACCCGTAAACGGCGGTCGTCATGCCGCCGGCGAACAATACCGCGCCCCCCCACAAGTAGACCTTCCGGCGCGGCGTGCGGTCGTTCTGTCCGATCTGCCGCTGGTTCTGGACCGCTTTCGCGATGCTTGACGAAAGATCCTCCGCAAAGGCCGATGTGCTCATGCCTACGACAAGCAGCGACGCCGTAACAATTCTCAAGAGTTTCATAGGGGTCACCATACGAATTTTGTGCCGAGCTGAATTCGGCGTGGCTGGATATAGCGCGTCGGGACGCCGAACGCCGTGGACGTGCCGACCGTCGAGGCAACGCTTTCGGACTTCGCGTCGTTGTTCAAGTTCAGTGCGTCAACGAAGAGGTCGAACCGACGCGAACCCGAGAGCCTGAATTCCCTCTGCACGCGCAGGTCCACTTGCTTGAGCGCCGGATAGCGGCGGCTCCCATCGCGAGGCTCCACTTGAATCGTCACTGCGGCCGGGAACCCGAGGTCAGACCGTTGCACCGTCCGCGCATACGGTTCTCCCGACTGGTACTGTGAGTTGACGGCCGCCAGGATTCCCCACGGGAACTTGTAACTGAAGGTTGCTTTTGCCACGACCGGCCGATCGCTCGTCAACAGGCCATCGCTGAAGATGTAATCGTTCGGTCCTCCCGTTCCCGATCCTCCAAGTTTGCCTCGAGACTTCGAGACATCGACCGAGACGACCCCTTGCCAGTTGTGGGACATGCGCTTGCTGAGGACGACGAGCAACCCGTCGTATCGGGTGTATAGCCCGAGGTCCGACGGGTTGCCGATGCTGAACAAGCGGTTGCTGGCGTTTGACGTGAGCTTGTAGAACGTCAACGGCTGCCCGGTGGCATCGACGCCTAAGTTGTCGACGTATGTTACCGGGGCGTATGTGCCATTGATTTCCTGCGTGGCGACGAGATCCTTCCCGCTCTTGTGAACGAAGTTCACTTGCAGGCCGAGGTCTTTATTGAGCCCCTGCTCGACTTGGAAAATATACTGATCGGTGTAGTCGTTTTTGCGGTTCGGATCGACCACGTTGTTGGCGGCCGTTGTGGTGGACACGAACGTTCGGCTGGACGCATCGGCGCAGAAGCCCGTGGGCGCGACCAGTGGATCCCCTGGCAAGATTGGCTGACCCGCGCAGTTGAACGTCAATGTCGGCGTCGTCGAAGGGACGAGGGCGCCGAAGTCTCGCGGCATCTGGCTGTAGTACCGTCCATAGTGAGCCTTCACAACGGTTTGTTTGGAGAGCTGGTAATTGAAACCCAGGCGCGGCGATACCGTTTTGAAGCGTTCCACGGTGCTGCCCGCGGAGACCTGGCCCGTCTGGTTGCCCTGCGCATCGAGCAACGGAAAGCTGGGAAAGAACCCGCGGCTGTAGTCGTAGCGCACACCCAGGTTCATCGTGATGTGGTTGCCCACCCGATACGTGTCGTCGATGTACCCGCCCCACGAGCCGATATTGGTCCCTGAGATTTGCGGCAACTTCGTGGCCACGGTCGCCTGCTTCAGAGTCGTGCTGAAGAAACGCACGGCGTCGTTCGTGGCGCTGAAGGCTACGCTGCCGTTGCTCAAGTACTGCAGACCGACGTTCAGCTCGTGGCCACCGCCGAGGAAACGATCGACGGTGTGGGAGATCTTGCCCGAACCTCCTTTGGTCCAGGTCCTGTTTCCACCGGGAGCGGTGATGCCGCCCGTGACGTACGAAGTGTCCGAGTCTGTATAGCGCATGAGTGCGGAGGGACCGCCTATTTGCGGATCGCTCGAGGCTTGCAGGTAGTTTCCTGAGAACCGTCCTTCGACAAGCGTCTTGTTCGACAGCACGCCCGTGTACACGATGTTGGGCGTCGGGTTGTGTCCGTGATTGTCGGTGAGGGTACTGGCCGCCGTGAACGCCGTGCCTGAGGGCGGAAGCTGGTAGAAGTCGTCGTGGTAGCCATTCAGCAGCCGGTGATTGCTGTTGATGCTGTACGTAAACTTCCAGAACATGCGCTTTTCTTCCGACTTCACCGGGTATGCGGGGTTCGTGTTCGGCTGCGAATCCCAGTTGGTGTTGTATTCGAAGGAACCAAAGAACCAGAACTTGTCGTTGATGAACGGTCCCCCGACCTGACCCGTGACGTCCCGGTATTGCTCGAGCTGATACGGGTGTCCGCCATCGACGGCGGTCCCATCGGCATTGAGCAGCCCCTTGGTGTTGGAACTCACCAGCTTGTCGTTCTGGAAGTACCAGTTGGCGTCCCCGTGCAGCTGGTTGCCGCCTTGACGCGTCACGATGTTGAAGACCGCGCCCTGCACGTTGCCGTACTCGGCCGACGCGCCCAGCGAGAGCACTTGGGCTTCCTCTATCGCATCCGTGTTGATCCAGGGATTCGATCCGACGGTCGTCCCGTCGATCTGATATGCACTCTGCGACGATCCAAACACCGTCGCATTCACGGAGGTGCCGATATTCGAGTTCTGTTGGACCCCGGGGGCCGAATTGATAATGTCGAAGAACGAGGCCCGCTTGACGGGGAGGTTACGCACCAGGTCCGCGTTGTACGTGGTATTGACTTGCGACGTTGCGACATCGACGACCGGCGACTGGCCAGCCACCGTGATGCTCTCCTCGAGATCGCCAAGTTTCAGCGTCACGTCCAAGGTGATATTGGATCCAACGGTGACGGGAATTTCGGTACGCTTCAACGTGGAGAAGCCCGTAAGCGTGTACTCAAGCTCGTAGGTGCCCGGAGGCACCGTGGCGAAGCGGTACACGCCAGTCTCAGAAGTTACCGCCGTGGGCTGTCCCTGCATCGCGGGCCCGCGCAGCGTGACCGTCACGCCGGGGAGCACGCCTCCGGATGAATCCGTGACCTTGCCTAGAATTTCCCCCGTTGTTCGTTGCGCCACCAGGGGTGCGGCCAACCCAAGAACTAGCAAGGAGAAAATCAGCGCAGATGCTCGCCGCATACACCCTCCTGAGATTGATCAAAACACCCGACGATGTCTCGACCCACCGCTTCGCGTATTTGATCGAAAGCTGCCGACGTGAGAGTGGTTGGACTCTACTCCGCAGCGTCTCGGCCATTTGTGCCAGTTTGTGACGTTTTCGATCCGACGTGCGCTTCCGCTGGACTTTGGGCATATAGTCTGGATCCTCGTGCGGCGGGACGCACACGGCTGTCTCCGTCGGACACGCTTGCAGCGAGTACCAAAAACAGGATTCATCTATGACCAAGGGTCTGTACTGGATGGGCGCCGTACTCGGAACGATTCTGGTCGCGCTTCCTCTTTCGGTGGCCGCTCAACGCGGTGGCCGCGGCGGGGGCGCTGCGAATGCTGCGCCCCCGGAGGTAGGCATTCCGGTGCTGAGCCCCGACGTTCAGAACGCGTGCGGCGCGTGCCACGCTATCGACGACAAGAAGATGATGTCGCGCATCTCGTACCGGAGAGCCACCCCCGAGAACTGGGAGCTGACCATCAGACGGATGGTGTCGCTCAACAACGCGACGCTCACGCAGGAGATGGCTCGCAAGGTCGTCAAGGATCTGGCCGACAACCACGGGCTGGCGCCCGAAGAGGCGCTGCCGGCCGCGTTCGAGGCGGAACGCCGGCTCGTTGACTTCGATTATCCCGACAAGAACACGACCGACGCCTGCAGTATGTGTCACTCCCTGGGGCGGGTGATCAGCGAGCGGCGGACGAGCGAAGAGTGGGGGCTGCTAATCAGCATGCATCGCGGCTACTATCCGGAAGCCAGTGCGTTTCGCGCCGGCAGAGGGGGCGGCGGCGGCGCGGCTGCTGCGGAAGGCGGCGGTGCGGCGCCCGCGGCAAACGCGGCGGGCGGGCAGGACGGTGCGCCTGCGGCCGCTGGTGGGGGACGGGGCGGGCCTGCGGCCGGAGGACGTGGCGGTGCTGCGATGGCGCCGGCAGACAGAGCCCTCGGTCATCTGGTGCAGACCTACCCGCTGCAGTCGCCCGAGTGGACGTCGTGGTCGGCTTCGATGCGGTCGCCGAGGCTCGCTGGTCGCTGGGCTCTTTCCGGATACCAACCCGGGCGGGGGCCGGTATACGGCGAGGTCACGATCAGCGATCAGCCTGGCACGCCCGATGGGTTCCTGACCGAAAGCCGGCTCACTTACGCGCAGACCGGTCAGACGGAGACGCGCAAGAGTCGAGGAATTGTTTACACCGGATTCCAGTGGCGCGGACGCTCGGCGGACGCGACGACCGAGGAGAACACCTGGCGTGAGGTCGCCTTCATCGACCGGAACTGGAGTGAAATCACCGGCCGCTGGTTCACCGGCGCTTTCGATGAGATCGGGATGGACGTGACGTTGCGCCGTGTGGCCAACGATCCCGTCGTGCTGGGCACCAACGTCCCGTCCCTCAAACAATCTTCGACCGGGCGGTCCGTTCGTATCTACGGGGCCAATTTTCCACAGAGGGTGCTGCCGGCTGATATCGATTTCGGCCAGGGCGTGAAAGTTGCGCGGGTTACAAGCGTCACTCGCAATATGCTGACCGTGGATGTCGACGTGGCGGCTGACGCGCGTGTCGGCCCACGGGACCTCTGGGTGGCCGGTACCGCGAAAACCGCGGCGCTCGTCGTGTACGACAAGATCGACGGCATCAAGGTACTGCCCGCGTGGGGGATGGCGCGGACGGGCGGCGCAGTGGCTCCGAAGCAGTTGCAGCAGTTTGAGACCGTCGCCGTCAACTACGGCGCGGACGGGAAGGCCGATACCAAGGACGATCTCAACCTGGGTGCCGTGGCAGCGACGTGGGCGCTTGAGGAGTACCCCGCAACGGTCAAAGACGACGACGTCAAGTGGGTTGGCGAATTGAATTCGAGCGGTCTGTTCGTCCCCAATCTTGATGGGCCCAATCCGGCGCGGCCTGGCAACAAGGACAACGTCGGCGACGTGTGGGTCGTTGCGACCTTCACACCCGAAGGCTCGACGAAGCCATTACACGCGCGGGCCGAGCTCCTTGTAACGGTTCCCGTGTATATGAACTGGGAACCCAAACAGATTGGACTAGGACGATGAGCGCCAACATGCTTGGTAACGGCGAGTACCATCGATTCGAGGCTGCCGGACAGCCGTTCGTGTACCTGGTGCCCAGCGCTGCGGTGTTCGCGCTCGATGGCCCTGCCGACGCGATCCTGCGCGCGCTGGCCGAACGGTCGCGCACGCGCGGCGAGCTCGTGGACGAATTGTCGGAGATGTTTCCACGCGCGGAGATCGAGGAAACGATCACCGAGCTCGTGCGCGTGCGGGCCATTGGCGATGTCCACGTCCCAGACAAGCCGATGCCGAAATTCTTCCCGCTGACGCCGTTCCCGCTGACGACGATGGTTCTCAACGTGACGAACCAGTGCAACTTGAGTTGCACGTATTGCTACGAGTACGGCGAGGACAAGATCGTCGACACGGAAAACGGCAAGAAACCGAAGTTCATGAACGAGGAGACGGCCCGCGAGAGTGTCGAGTTCATGTTCAAGGAATCGGGCGACAACAAGATGGCGCATCTCACGTTCTTCGGCGGTGAGACGCTGCTGAACTTCCCCGTGCTCCAGAAGACCGTCCTGTACGCACGTCAGCGCGCGGCGGAGCTGGGGAAACAAGTCGATTTCAGTCTGACAACCAATGCGACCCTGCTCAAGCCGGAGGTGATCGAATTTCTGGCCGACAACGGCGTCGGCGTGACGATCTCGATCGACGGCCCCAAGGAGATGCAGGACAAGTTCCGCGTCTTTCACAATGGGGAAGGCAGCTACGACGTCGTTGCCCCCAAGATCAAAGAACTGCTGCGCCGCCACACCAGTCGTCCAATCGGCGCGCGCGTGACGCTGACCTCCGGTGTGCTGGACATCAAACGGATCTTCCGGCACCTGACCGAGGAGATGGGCTTCTGGGAGGTCGGGTTCGCGCCGGTGACGACGTCACCCAATCGTGAGTACGCCATTTCGACGCCGGGCATGGACAGTGTGCTGGCGCAGTTCGAAGAACTCGCCTTCGAGTTCCTCGAAGCGGCGGTCGCCAACCGGCATCATGGGTTTTCGAACGTGAAAGACACGCTTGAAGAGATCCATAAAGGGGTCAGCAAGGCGTATCCTTGCGGGGCCGGCCTGGGGCTCCTCGGCGTGGCGACCGATGGTGACGTCGCACTCTGCCACCGTTTTGCTGGATCAGAGGCGCACAAGTTCGGCGACGTGCGGCATGGCATCGACCGCCAGGCCCAGACGTCCTTTCTCGAGAAGCACCACATCGAGGACAAGACCGATTGCAGCACCTGCTGGGCGCGCCCCTTGTGCTCGGGTGGGTGCTACCACGAAGCGTATACGCGGTACGGAGAGACCACGCACCCGAACCTGCATTTTTGCGAGTGGATCCGCGGCTGGACGGATGTTTGTCTGAGGGTGTACGGCGAGCTTTCCCAGCGGAATCCTGGATATCTGGCACAGTTCGATCGCACGGAGAGCGTGGCAGAGCTCGTCTCGTGATCGCGCGTGCCGGTCGGTCACACATTTGGAGGGCGCGATGAAGCATCTAAAGGCTGTTAACAGCAAAGCGGGGCGGGTGCTCCGGTACGTGGGCGACGGTGCGTCACCTGCGAAGGGCGACGGCGACGTCGTTGCGCTGCAGGGACCAGGAGGCGGCGCGCCCCAGCAGGCGCCGGCGCATATCCCTCTGGGCTGCTCCCTTGCGTTCTCGCCGGGCTGGGAAGCCGACCGGACCGGCGGCACCGCCGGACTCTGCCAGCCCGTGGAACGCGACATCTTCGATTGTCATCTCGGCTGCTTCTGGCCCGCCCAGGTGCCCGATCAGCTCAATCACGCTCCCACGTGGACCGCCACCTGCGCCTCTGCCCAGAAGGACTGGCGCAAGATGGATATCGTCTTTCCCTAGGCTAGAGGAGTGCCGAATATGTTGCGCGCTATGTCCAACGCTGCTCGTGTGTCTCTGGCGGTCCTCGCGGGGCTCGTGTTATGCGCGCGTGGTGGCGTCGCACAGCAGGCGCGGCCGACGCCCTCCGGCGGCAACGGCACACTATATATCGGCACTCACCCAAATCAGATTGTGATCATCGACGAGGCGACCGAACAGGTCACCGGCGGCATCCCGGTCAATGTCGGCATCCCGCGCCGGGTGACGCTGTCGCAGGACGCCAAGCGTTTCTATGTCATCTCCGCCACAACCGAGGACGTAGAAATTCTGGACATTGCGACGCGGAAGACCGTCGACCAATTCCGGTTGAGCGAGGGAAACAAGACGGTTCGCATCAGCTCGATCGCACCCGATCCCCTGGGCCGATACGTTGTCATGATCACGAAGACGACGACCAAACTGCAGGATCGCTTCGAGATCGGCACCGCGATGCTGCAGCAGTACGATCTGAAGGAGCACAAGATCTCGCGCACCATCCCGTGGCCGGATGGACAGGAGCGCGAGCAGGCAAACATGCTGTTCTCTCCCGACGGAAAGCTCTTGTATTTCCTGGGCAACGAAGTCCTGATCTTCGAAACCGAGAACTTCAAACAGGTCGACAAGTGGGATATGTCGAACGTCGAGGAGGGCCTTGGCCAGGCCGCCATCAGCTTTGGCGGTTTTGGCGGAGCCGACACGGTCAACGACGAACCAGGGTTTTTCACGACGAGCATGACCATCACCGATCCCATTCAGCATCGGCAGATTATGGGCATCGCGAAGATCAACCTCGCGGCGAAGACCAATGAGTTCTATACGATTGGGCCCGCCGGCGGGGTCAGCTTCTCGCTCGCGGCCGACCGGAAGCACGGCTTCGGATTGGAATCGGCGATCGGCCGGTACCAGTTCTGGACGTTCGACCTCGTCAACCACCGGGTCACCTCGCGTGAAGAGTTTGAGGGCCGGCCGCGGATGGCGATGAAACCCAGCACGAACAGTCAGCTCCTGTACGTTTTTCAAGCGGGCAACACCATCGACGTGTATGACGCCGCGAGCTATCGCTACCTGCGGACGATCACGCTAGCCGGTGATGAGACATCGACGCTGTTCGTGGTTCCACAGCGTCCCGCAAGTCGGCCTTGATCGACGACTCGCTCCGGCGAGCGTTCTCGTACGTCGTTCCGCAAGCGCGTCGCTTAGTGCTCGTGCTGGTGGTGAGCCTGATCAGTACCGGTCTCTCACTTTACCTGCCCCTTCTCTCGCGGGATCTCGTCGACAAAGCGCTGCTCGGCCGCGATCCGGCCAGGTTGGTGCATGTCGTCGCCATGTTTGCCGGGATCACGATGGTCAGCTTCGGCCTGAACATGGTGAGCGGCCTCCGCTACACGCGCGTCTCCGTGGACATCCTGTTCGAGATGCGGCTGGCGATGTACCGCCACCTGCAGCGGCTCTCGCCGCGTTTCTACGCCCACACACGCTTTGGCGACATCATGTCGCGCATCAACAACGACATCGGTGAAATCCAGCGGATCGCCGCAGAGACCGCCCTCGCGTGGGTGGGTAACGTCCTGTTCCTGGTTGGCACCGTCGCGATCCTCGTCTGGATGGACGTGCGGCTGTTTCTCGTCAGCGTCGCCTTCGTCCCCCTGAGCCTGTGGGCACTCGCCTATTACCGCCGCAGGCTCGAGGCGCAGGTCGCGGTCCTCAGGCAGCGCAGCTCCGATATCGGCGCCTTTCTGGTCGAGACGCTGCAAGGCGTGAAACTGGTCGTCACCTCCAACGCGCAGGAGCGTGAAGTCGTGCGGTTCCGCGCGAGAAACGACGCGTTCGTTCGCGCGCTCATGTCGATGCAATGGCTGTCGTACCTCGCGGGCGGCCTTCCCGGGTTGCTTCTCTCGGTCGGCGTGGCCGCGGTGTTCTTGTACGGCGGCTATCGCGTCATGAGCGGAGCCATCACCGTCGGAACCTTCATCGCCTTCATGGCGTATCAGATGCGCTTGATGTCTCCCATTCAGGGACTGATGGGCTTGTACGCGAACCTGGCTACGGTGCGCGTCTCCCTGCGCCGCGTGTGCGAAATTCTCGACGCCAGTCCCGACGTCCAGGAACAGCCGGACGCGTTGCCCTTGACCGAAGTGCAGGGGCATGTCGTGTTCGAAGACGTGACACTGTCTTTCGACAGGGGCGGGCCCGTTCTCGAGCGGCTGTCTTTTACGATCCAACCCGGCGAGGTGCTCGCGATCGTCGGACCGAGCGGAAGCGGCAAATCGACCGTGACCGACCTGCTCTTGCGTCTGCTCGATCCCGACAGCGGGGTGATTCGGCTCGATGGCCGCGACCTTCGCACGCTGCGTCTCGAAGATCTGCGACGCGCGGTGGCGCTTGTGGACCAGGAGCCGTGCATCCTCCACGCCTCGATCGCGGAGAATCTTCGATACGCGAAGCCGGGCGCGTCAGACGATGACCTCCGGCAAGCGGCACAGTCTGCGGCGCTCGAGGCTTTCATCGAGAAGCTGCCGGAAAAATTCGACACGATCGTCGGAGAGCGAGGCATGGCGCTCTCGGCCGGAGAGCGGCAGCGGATCGCTATCGCGAGGGCGTTTCTTACGAATCCGGCAGTACTGGTGCTCGATGAGCCGACGGCAGCGCTTGATCCCATCTCTGAAAAGCACGTGATTGCTGGTTATCGCGGCGTGATGCAGAATCGAACCACGATCGTCATTACGCACAGGCTGGAGCTTGCGTGCCAGGCCGACCGGGTCGTCGTGCTGGACGGTGCACGGGTTGTGGAGCAGGGGTCACCGCGCGAGCTACGCGCGTTGCAGGGCGCGTTTCACGAGCTCTTCGGGTTGAACAAATGATCGGTGAATCCTTCGACCGGGTTTGTCTTGGCAAGGGTCGTGGCGTTCGGATCGCCATCATCGATAGCGGTGTGCACGTAGGGCATCCGCACGTGCAGGAAGTGGCTGGCGGCGTCGCAATCGGCGTCGACGGTTCCGAACATCCGGACTACGTCGATCGGCTCGGTCACGGCACGGCCGTGACCGCCGCCATTAAGGAGAAGGCGCCAGACGCCGAGCTCTTTGCTGTCAAGGTGTTTGACCGCGTCCTGGCAACCGAGGTTGCGGCGCTCGTCCGGGCCATCGACTGGGCGGCGCGATCGCACATCCATCTGGTGAATCTCAGTCTGGGCACCGCCCGTGCCGAACACGAGGACGTCCTGGGCGAGGCCGTGAAGCGCGCGGCGCGGGCCGGCGTCGTGGTCATTGCGGCAGGGCAGAGCGACGGAGTTCGATGGCTGCCTGGGAGCTTACCCGGTGTCGTATCGGTGCAGGTGGACTGGAGTTGCCCGCGTGATCGGTACCGCGTAGGCGCCAGCGCGAGCGGCGAGATTGTGTTTCAAGCTTCGGGTTTCCCGCGCGAGATACCCGGCGTGCCGCCTGCGCTCAATCTGAAGGGCGTGAGCTTCGCGGTCGCGAACATGACCGGATTCGCCGCGCGTGCGCTCGAGGCGCGCCCCGGCTCCTCTCTCGAGGAGTTAGTCGGCTTGCTCCGCGTCGGCCTCGACCCGCTTCAGTTGACGGGTTGAGTTCTTGGAACACGATCCGAGTACCGTCGAGTTCGATGCCGTGGTGATCGGCGGCGGCCCCGCCGGTTCGGCCATCGGACGACTACTGGCCGGATGGGGCCACTCGGTTCTGATCCTCACCAAGCTGATCGATGAGACCCGCGGACTAGCAGAATCGCTCCCTCCCAGCAGTCGAAAGCCGTTCGCCAGCCTTGGAGTACTCGACGCGATCGATCGCGCGGGCTTCTGTCGGACAACCGGCAACACGGTGTGGTGGGGATCGCGTGAAGGCCGCGTCGAACACTTCGGGACGCCTGATGGCGAGACTGGCTTCCAAGTGTTTCGTCCCGAGCTCGATCGCCTGCTGCTGGAGAGCGCCCGCGACGCCGGTGCGAGTGTGTGCGTCGGTGCGACTGTGCGACGCGTGCGTCTGGATGGCGAGGTAGCGCTCGTCGAATACGAAAGCGCGGGGCTTCCAGCGCGTGCGACCTGTCGATTCGCCATCGACTGTTCCGGCCGTGCGGGGCTCATCGCTCGCCAAGGCTTTCGTCGTTATGAGCCTCGCTACGGTATGCAGGCC
>Ga0068856_100003528_pt1 | contig 15774 bp, 9 predicted proteins | sample KBSCornC62_FD_66595 | JGI IMG/M metagenome (GOLD analysis project Ga0068856, IMG submission 66595) | Corn rhizosphere microbial communities from Kellogg Biological Station, Michigan, USA - KBS Corn C6-2 | ecosystem: Host-associated > Plants > Roots > Rhizosphere > Soil ...
CTCTCGATAGTGCTTCCGACTTGGACTCGAATTCCTCGGTATGAATCACTCGCCAAGGGCGGCCGGTGCGCGTTGACGGAGTCGCGCCATTGTTATGCTTGTCGAGCCGAGCTGAAACGTCCTGCGTACATCCGATATATCGCCGTCCAGTTTTTTCGCTGCGCAGAGCGTAAACGAAATGCATAGGGAATCGGATTCGAACCTGCGACCTTCCGCGTGGGACGGAGCTATATTCAAAAAATCGGGGCGACAGGATTCGAACCTGCGACCTCGTGGTCCCAAACCACGCGCTCTACCAAGCTAAGCTACGCCCCGGATAAGAGCGAAGAAGATGCGCTATGCCGTTTGAAATGGCAAGGCATCCATTTTTTGGCCGCCGCAAGACGTCCCTTTGGCCTGCGGCGAGCGCTTCGTAAACCTGCCCTTAGCGGTGCTCGATAATATGCTCGGGCTTGAAGCGGACCTTGGCGCGGGCGGCCGAGTGGTCATCGGCGGCGCGGAAGCCGGCCGGGCATGCGGCGACGGTGTAATATCCCGTGCCCTCGAGGCCGAGTGCCTTGTCGTAGGCAGCGGGATCGAGGCCTTCCATCGGGCAGGTGTCGATCCCGAGGAGGGCGGCTGCCGTGAGGAAGTTCCCCAGGGCGATGTAAACCTGGCGAGTAGACCACGAGCGCACGTCGAATGGACGGCCGATGAAGTCGTTCACGACCTTCTCAAATCCCGCGAGCACGTCGGGAGCGATGCCCTGGACCTCGGCAGTACGCTCGATATGGCGTCGAACGTCTGCGGTATCGAGCGGATGCTTGACGGTAAAGATGACGAGGTGCGAGGCATCGGCGACCTGGCGCTGCCCCCACGAGAGCGGTACGAGCGATTCCCGTACAGCCGGATCCTTGATCACCAGAAACTTCCACGGCTGGAGACCGAACGAGGAAGGCGAGAGCACGAGAACTTCTTCGAGGGCCGCCCACGTCGCGTCGTCGATTTTGCGCGCGGGATCGAATTTCTTCGCCGCATAACGCCACTTCAAAGCCGCCAGGAGTTCATCGGTCTCGATTCGTTTCATGGCACGCACTGCAGCGCCTCCACCGATTTCGCGCAAGAGAAAAACGACAGGTGTCGTTAATTTAACTTCGAGGAGCGGCGCCGTGCTTTTGAGATTTTGCAGCCGGAGGGAATGGCCTATTTCTCGGGAATGTCCGAAGTCCTCGATCTCTTCCGCAAGACCGGCGCATTGCTGCACGGCCATTTTGTTCTTCGCAGTGGCCTGCACAGCCGTGAGTTTTTCCAATGCGCGATCCTGCTCCAGCATGCGGGCATCGCCGCGCATGTGTGCGGCCTGCTTGCCGACAAATTGCGCGGCTACGAGTACGACGCGGTCATTTCGCCCGCGGTCGGTGGCATCGTGGTCGGCCAGGAGGTCGCGCGCCATCTGGATACGCGCCACATCTTCGTCGAGAAGGACGGCCAGGGCGGTCTCGTAATGCGACGTTTCGAGATTAAGCCGGGAGAGCGATTCATCGTGGCCGAGGACGTCGTGACGCGTGGCGGCCGTGTGCAGGAGACAATTGATATTATTCGAGCGCATGGCGGCGTGGTCGTCGCTGCAGGTGCGATCGTGGACCGCAGCGGCGGGAATCTGCCGGATTTCGGCTGCCCATTCGTCTCTCTCGTGCAAATGACGCCGGAGACGTTCGAAGCAGACAAGCTTCCTCCCGATCTCGCGGGGATCCCCGCAGTAAAGCCGGGCAGTAAATAGGCGAGGCGCTGCAGCGAAGGAGCGTCGCTTTCTCGACTTAACGTCGCAAGGGCGCTGTCGAGAGTGAGATTTCCCAGAAGGCTCGAATTCCTCGATGGAAAACGAGCCCGATCTCGCGCATCGTTTGGAAATGGCCCTCACCGTTTACCAGATGCCGCACAGCCCGTATTGCATCCCGATCACGCAGGCGCTGCTGGCCTGTGGGGCGGACTTCCTTACGATCGATATCACGCCGCACACGCGTGAGGAGGTGATCATGGCAAGCGGGGGCAAATACTATCAGGTCCCGCTGCTTACGGATGGTGGTCGGGTGATTGGAGAATCCGGCGGTGACTCCCTCGATGTCGCGCGCTACGTGGATCGCAAATACGCCAAAGGCCGGCTATTTCCCAAGGCTCTCGAGGCGGCGAATCTCTGTCTCACCCGATACATCGAGAACGAAATGGAAGGCGCGGGATTCAAGCTCGCCGATCCCTTTTATCTCGCCACTTTCGAGGACCCGATATCTCGAATGCTGATGATTCGGCACAAGGAGCGTGCATTCGGCAGGGGATGCGTCGAGGCATGGAAGCGCGATCGCAAGGAGCTCGCTGCCCGTTTCGATGCTCTCCTGGAGAGCTTCGAGATGACACTTGGGCACACGCCATATCTGCTGGGAGAAATGCCCGTCTATGCCGACTTCGCGCTCTTCGGCGTGATTGGAAACGTGACCTTCAACGGCTGGAACAAGCTCAATCCCAAGCGCACCGCCATCGCGAAGTGGCGCAAGCGGATGGGCGGATTCCGGTTTGCGACGGGTAAATGATCTTCGTCTGCGGCCTTCCAGCTCGATATCAAGGGGCAATGAGGACTGTGGTTCTGTCCATCCTCGCATTAGGCGCCAGGCTTGCGTTCGGCGACGTGGATCCGGCCCTCGTCAAAAAGGCACAGGAAGCAGCGGTCATTATCCGCACCCCGCTGGGCGGAGGTAGTGGGGCACTCGTCAATCTCGATGGAGCGACCTACATCGTGACGAATCAGCATGTCCTCGAGGGTTCTCCCGCGGCGGACGTGCACATCAAATTTCCAGACGGCTCCCCGGCTTATCCTGCAGCGGCGGAGATTTCCGCGGACGATGCGGACGTGCTCCGGCTTAAGATCGCTTCTTCCCGGACGGCGCTTCGATGCAATGACGCGGACCCGGTTCTTGGCTCCGAGGTGGTGGCGATCGGAAACAGCCTGGATGCCGGCGTGGTGACGATCAATCCCGGTCACATTTTGGGTGTGGGGCCGAGCGAGCTGGAGGTCGATTGCGAATTCGTGCCGGGGAATTCGGGGGGGCCGCTCATCGACAAAACAGGCCAGATCATCGGATTGCCGGCCTATCTGCGGCTGGTGGATGGAGTCGCGGGGACGGAAGGCACGCGGTACTCCAAGCCCCGTCGATTTTGCGTGCGAGTGCACGACGGGATGAAGTGGATCCCCATCGCCAACTGGCCGCAATACGCCTCCATCGGCAAGTCCATCGCTTCGGCTGAGAGTGTTTATTATGAAGTTGCCGCAGTTGCGAAAGCGATCGCCACCAACGAAAACGTCTCCACCTTGAATCCGCGGCAACCCCTCGTGAGCGAGGCGATTCGGAACTACCAGCAGCTCTGCGCGCGAGTGAACAAAATGAGCGGGCAGTACGTCACGAGCAACCAGCTCAATCAAAATAACAATACCTTGGGCTCGGTCTATTGCGTGACCTTCCAGAAGCTGCGCGACGCCTGCGCGAGCAGCATCAAGGACCTGAATTTCCGACCGATCCCCAAGGAATGGGCATGGCTCGAAAAGCAACGCAAGGAGGTGCTCGCGGCACTCGAGGAAATGGCCAAGGCCGCCGATGCGGAGAGCAGGAACCGGCCTCAATTCCTGAATTTCTATTGAATTCCGCCGTGCGCCGAGCCATCTCCCGTTTGCCGCCCACGAACCAGTGGCGATGATGGATCGAACGACCGGCCCGAGCTTCGAGCCACCTGATTGATAAATATGAACGCCATCCCCAGAGTTGTTTGGAGCCGCATTTTTGGAGTCGCATTAGGGTGGCTGCGAAGTAACTTGCTCTGCCCATGAACGACGTCACGCTGCTGCTGGAGGCTGTCGGGCGCGGAGAGGGATCCGCATCGGAAGAGCTTCTGCCTCTCGTCTATGACGAGCTCAGGCATCTTGCGGCGGCGCGTCTGGCAGGGGAGGGCGCCCGACAAACCTTACAGCCGACAGCCCTCGTCCACGAGGCGTGGCTCAGATTGGTGAGTGGCGAGGAGCGGACCTGGAACAACCGTCAGCACTTCTTTCGCGTGGCGGCCCAGGCGATGCGTCGCATCCTCGTCGATCGAGCCCGGCACAAATCCAGCATTAAGGCCGGCGCCCGGGCCGAGCACCTGAATATCGAGGACTTCGAGATCGGTGCGGCCACGCCGGACGATCGAATTTTGCTGATCGACGAAGCGCTGGATCGGCTGGAGAAGCAAGACCCGGAAAGTGCCCGCATCGTGACGCTCAAATTCTTTGGCGGATTCACCAACAAGGAGATCGCCGAGACGCAGGGCGTGACTGAGCGTACGGTCGAGCGCCACTGGGCTTACGCGAAAGCCTGCCTCCTGGAAATGATCCTTTCCTCTAGCTAAGCGGGAGCGAGGTGTGTCGGCATTCGACCCGCTGTCACGCTTATCCTTCCCAAGGTTCCCCCTCCGTAATGACGAACTCCCAGCAGATTGAAATGGCCTTGTTCGACGCGGCCATTGGGCTCTCGGACGCCGCGACGCGCGAGGAATTTCTGGATCGGGCATGTCATGACGATCCGGTTTTGCGGGAGCGGTTGAGGGCATTGCTCGCCGCGCATGCGGCTTCCGGGGGCTTCTTCGATATCGATCCTTTGGAGGTCGTTGGCGGAGGTTCGGACTCGGAGGGCGGCATGGCGCCCGATCCCGCCGCGTCCGAGCGGGAGGAAAAGCCGTCGCCGTCGCTTGATCGCGCTGGCATTCATATCGGACGGTACAAATTGATGGAGCGAATCGGCGAGGGGGGCTGCGGTATTGTCTATCTCGCCGAGCAGCAGGAGCCGGTGAGGCGGCAGGTCGCGCTCAAGATTATCCGGCTCGGGATGAATACCGAGCGGGTGATCGCGCGCTTCGAAATGGAGCGGCAGGCGCTTGCGGTGATGAGCCATCCCAACATCGCCCAGGTCCTGGACGCTGGTACGACGGGGACGGGGCTTCCCTATTTCGTGATGGAGTTGGTCCAGGGTGTGCGGATCACGGATTACTGCGATAGCCACTCCCTCGGTCTTGCCGCTCGGCTCGAGCTTTTCATCCAGGTTTGCCTGGCGATTCAACACGCGCATCAAAAGGGCATCCTCCACCGTGACATCAAACCATCGAACATCATCGTCACCACGCATGGGGATGTCGCCATTCCGAAGGTGATCGATTTCGGCATTGCGAAGGCGATCGAGGGGGTGGTCGGGGAAGAAACGGGAGAGGTCGTCACGCCGGAACAGTTTATCGGCACGCCGGCCTACATGAGCCCGGAGCAGGCACTCGAAGGGGGGGGGGATGTCGACACCCGGAGTGATATTTACGGCCTCGGGGCCTTGCTTTACGAGCTGATCGCAAGCCGCCCGCCTTTCGATACGGATGAGCTTCTGAAACTCGGCGTCGATGGGATGCGACAGATCCTCTTCCAGCGTGTGCCGCAGCGGCCATCGGAGATGCTCCGTTCCCTGGGATCGGAGAAGCTTGCGGAGATTGCCGCCATGCGTCGATGCGAGCCTGCCCGATTGATTGCCACGGCACGCGACGATCTGGACTGGATCGCCATGAAAGCCCTCGAGAAAGATCGGCAGCGACGCTATGCCACGGCGAACGGCCTCGCGGTGGACGTGCAGCGGTACCTGCACGGCGAACCGGTTTCCGCCCGGCCAAGGAGCCGACGCTATTGGTTTCGGAAGCTCATTCGACGGAACAGAGCGACCTTTCTGGGGATCACGGCAGTGACGGCGGCCCTTGTCGTGGGCCTCGGCACATCGACATGGCTTTTCTACCGGGAGCGGGAAGTCCGTCAGCAAAAAGAGCGCCTCCTCGCCGAGGCGGAGAAGAACGAGATGCTTACCCGTGCCGTGTACCTCGTGCGAGCGGAGAAGTATGAAGAGGCAAATGCCGTCCTCGAGCAGATCACGATACCTCCTGCCAGGCCCTCTTTCGACGCAGTGGCTGCCTTCCGGGCAGTGGGGGACTGGCTGGCGGGGCAGAAGCGATGGCTGGAGGCCGCAGACCGTTACGGCATGGTCGTCCATCTCGATTCGCTCGATATCTGGAGTGCGGGCACGCTCGATTATCAGGCATACGGCGTTTTGCTGGTAAAGGCCGGCGACATCCCAGCCTACGAGCGTTTCCGCAAGGACGCCCTCTCGCGGTACGCGACAGAGAAGAACCCGGATGCCATGACACGCATTCTGAAGACCGCTCTCCTCTTACCTATGGATGTGCAGGCGCTCGACGCGATAAGGCCGATGGGAGAAGAGGCTGCGCATTGGGCAACCATCAAAGCGGGGGTTAACTGGGCGCGCATTCCGGTGAGCCTCTGGCAATACCGGCTTGGAAATTATCGGGAGGCCATCGCCCGGGCCGCCGATCGTTATCCGGATCAGCGATCGGCCGCCGCGGCAACGCTCGCTCTGATCGCTTCCATGGCGTTTGCTCACGAGGGCAACCACGATCAGTCGCTGCGGCTATTCGAAGCAGGACGGGCGATTGTGCAGACCGGGTTCCAAGGTCAATGGAACTCGGTAGCCAACAACGAAGGTGCCTGGTACGACTGGGTCTTCGCGGATATCCTGCTCCGCGAGGCGGAGGAAACGCTTCACTCGCAATCCGCCGCGGGCCGGAATACACCGACTCCATCTGAAAGGCCCAAGTAGATGAAGGGTGTCGGCTTTCCAGATCCGAATTCGCCTATTTGTACGTATCCCGAGTTCAGCCTGCGTCGAGTGCGGCTGGCGGGCGCTGATTTGCATTCCGTGCTGCTGCATAATCTCTGCGGCGTGAGGTCTCTTTCGTCGCTTGCCTCTGTTGCGTGCGCTGGCACACTCCCCTTGTATTTCTTGTGAAAAAAACGCCTCTGTCCTCATTTGGTCCCTGTTTGGCAGGTCTCGTCGCTTTGGTTGTCATTGCTCCGGCAATGAATGCAGTTGGAAATTTGGGTCCTATTCCCACGGACATCCAGCCCAAGCAGATCGTTTCCACGACCGCAGAGCCGATCGTTCCCGGGAAGTTCCAGCCCACCTGGCAATCGCTCTCCCAGTACCAGGTGCCCGAGTGGTTTCAGGACCGGAAATTTGGCATCTGGGCGCATTGGAGCGCACAATGTGAGCCCGAGGATGGCGACTGGTACGCGCGCTTCATGTATCTGCAAGGCAGCGGGCAGAACCGTTTCCACGTCCAGCACTATGGGCCGCCCTCCCGATTTGGCTTCAAGGACGTGATCCACGAATGGAAGGCCCAGAACTGGGATCCCGACAAGCTGGTGGCACTCTACAAGCGCGCGGGGGCGCAGTACTTCTTCGCGTTGGGCAACCACCACGACAACTTCGACAACTGGGACAGCAAGTACCAGCCGTGGAACTCCGTACAGGTCGGTCCGCACAAGGACATCATCGCCGGTTGGGCGAAGGCCGCCCGGGCTGCGGGGCTGCCCTTCGGGGTCAGCATTCATGCCGCGCATGCGTGGAGCTGGTACGAGCCGGCCCAAGGAGCTGACAAAACGGGGCCGTTTGCAGGCGTCCCCTACGATGGCAAGCTCACCAAAGCCGACGGCCGCGGAAAATGGTGGGACGGTCTCGATCCCCAGGATCTCTACGCGCAGAATCACAAGCCCTCTCCCGGCTTCGAAAATGCCGGCTCGATTCACGCGCGATGGAACTGGGGCAATGGCGTCACCGAGCCCGACCTCGCCTACTGCCAGAAGTTTTACAACCGCACGGCCGACCTCATCAAAAAGTATCGGCCTGATATGCTCTACTTCGACGACACGTCCCTGCCACTTTGGCCGGTCTCGGATGCGGGTCTCAAAATCGCCGCGGATTTCTACAATACCAATCTCGCCAAGACGGGTGGCCGCAGCGAGGGCGTGATTTTCGGCAAGATTCTCGATGACCAGGAGAAGAAGTGCATCGTGTGGGATATCGAGCGAGGCGTGCCGAACTCCACGCTTCCCTACGTCTGGCAGACAGATACCTGCATCGGCGGCTGGCATTACGACCGTGCCGTTTACGACCACAACGGCTACAAGACGGCCAAAACCGTCATCCACATGCTGATCGATATCGTCAGCAAGAACGGAAATCTCCTGCTCAACATCCCGGTCCGCGGCGATGGCACGATCGACGATAAGGAAATCCATGTCGTCCAAGGCATCGGTGACTGGATGGATGTGAATAGCGAAGCCATCTTCTCCACCCGTCCATGGAAGATCTTCGGGGAAGGCCCGGCGAGTGATGGAGTTGCGCTTTCTTCGCAGGGCTTCAACGAAGGTCGAGGCAAACCCTTTACCGCGCAGGACGCGCGCTACACGGTGACCAAGGATGGGCATACCCTATACGCATTCGCACTCGGCTGGCCATCTGGCACTGTCACCTTCAAATCGCTCGGCACGACAGCCAACCTTCTCGATAAGCAGATCGCCAGCGTCACACTCCTTGGGAATAAGGGCAACGTGAGCTGGAAGCAGACGGCCGACGGATTGGAAATCTCGGGGATTCCCAGTGCGCCAGGATCCGACGCCGCCGATGCGGCTGTCTTCAAGATCGCGCTGAAATAGCGGCTACTCGGGACCGGATTCACCGGCGCCGCTCCGCGGCGCGGCGGATCCCGGAGAAGGCATTGGGGTGAAAGGTACAGCGGGCTGATAGGGCAGCCCAGCCCAAGCACCCCATTTCATGCTGAAGCGTGGCCGCCGACAGGCGGCCATGATGTTCAACTCGAAAATTCGTTCAGATTGGCAGCATCTGCGCCGCACGAAGAATCTACGGAACTCGGCGGCGAGGCTCCCTCCCACCGAAAGCGAACCCGGCAAATGCCGTGTGTCCTCGGCGCGAGCTTTTCCTTGGGTGGTAGGGCGCGTCCGGCAGCTGCCGGACTGCCGTGGACTCCTATTTTCATCCCGCATGGAGCCCCGCCTCGGGGCCTGGCTATCTGACCCGAAAATTCAAAAAATCGTCGGCCAAGGGACTCGCCAGCCCCACCATCGAAAACGAACCCAGCAAAAGCCGGGTGTTCTCGGCGCGAGCTATTCTTTAGATGGGACGGCGAGGCTCCGTCCGAGCCCACGCCACAGATGGGCACGGCGACGGAAAGGCGGAACGTCCCGCGACCGAGGGATCCCCAACCCGTTTCATTCCTATTTGCCGCGCGTTGCGCGGGATGAACTTTAACGAAAGCATGTTGGGGACAACCCGCTCCGCCTAAAGCATCGAGTTCGCACAAATATTTTCCTGCCGCCCTACATTCCTCCTTCGCGGTGAGTGGAGTTCTCTCTGGGGATTGCGACGGAATTCCGAATTATCCTTAAGATAAAGTACCTTTTCTTATGGGCATTTCCTCGTCGCATCATGCATCTCCGCAGCGCGAACCGCGGCTGATTTTTCGAGGTCTGTAGTGCCGCTGGGCAAAAAATTTCAAAAATCCGCCAAATTTTTTCATCCGAATGTCGGGGTTGGCGGTGGAATTCCGCTTTTTCGACGCCGGGCCTTCGTTCAGCGAGGGACGGTAGCACACAAAGTTCCCATTCCACCTTCCTCGATGAAAAACCAAAAATTGAATTCCGCTCGCCGCCTTCCGGGCGGATGCAGCCTCTCCCGTAACCTGGCGACCCTGCTCTCTATCGGAGCGCTGGGTATGGCCGGGCACTCCGCCTTCGCGGCCACCGACACGTGGATTGGCAATACCGATGCCAATTTCGGCACGCTGGCCAACTGGACCGGTTCGGTGACCCCAAATGGCAATACGCCTGTATTCGGAGTTGCCGGAACATCTGGCACGGCCCTGAACAACGACATCTCGGGTGCGAGCTACGCCGGCATCACATTCAACAGCGGCGCCAGCGCCTATACCATCGGCGGCAACAGCTTCACGCTTACGGGCAATATCACGAACAGCTCGACGAGCACGCAGACCATAAATACCGCGATCAACCTCAACGGTGCCCGCACAATCAGCGCGGCGAGCGGGCAGTTGGTGCTCGGCGGAAACATTACCGGCACCCCTGGTAATACGACCCTCACCGCTACCAACAAGATCACGCTTAGTGGAACCAATAACGTGACCATGTCGGCCAACTTTGCCGGCTTGAATGTCAGCGGTGCCGGTGGCGTGGATATCACCGGTTCCACCATTATCAACGGAGCTGCGGGCAATACAAACAGCGGATATATGAACGTGTCGGGAACGACCTCCGTCACCGTGGAGTCGGGTGCCACATTTCAAGTTAACGGCACGACGAACAGTCCCACCAGCGGCACGCCGAACAGCATTATCGGCCAGAACGCGGCGGGCACATCCACGCTGTTGGTGAATGGCGGTTCACTCACAATTGGTGGCAACACGGGTATCGCATTCGGAAACAACATCAACACGGCTACTGGCACGCTCACCGTGTCATCTGGCACAGCGACAATTACGGCGGGCAGCTCGACGCTGCAGGACGTTCGGAATTTTGTCGCGCTTGGCCGCGACAATGCGAACGGCATCGTCAATCTGAACGGTGGCACGCTCGCGACGGGGCGACAGTTCGTGCGTGACGGCGGCACTGGTGGCACGGTTGGCGCTGGTACGGCGACCTTCAACTTCAATGGCGGCACGCTGCAGGCGCAGGCCAACCAAACGCAGGGCAACGGTTGGTTCGAGACGGCTACGACCGGCAACTTCCAGGTCGTTACGACTAACGTGCAATCCGGCGGCGCAGTCATCGATACCAACGGATTCAGCGTCAATATCAATACCGTCTTGGCTCACGCAGGCACGGGTGTTGACGGAGGCCTGACCAAGAACGGAGCTGGTACGCTAACGCTCGGAAACGCGAACACCTACACCGGTGCCACGACGATCAATGCCGGAACATTGAGCGCTGCGAACTCGAGCGCGGTCGGCGCGGGCAACATCGCGGTAAGCGGCGGTACGTTCGACCTCAATGGCACGAATAGTCTCACCCTGAACCTCGGTTCGAATGCGACCTTCTCGATGACGAGCGGCACCCTGGCGATGACACTGGGCAGCCTCTCGATCTTCGATAACGTTGTCGGCTCCGGTGTGAGCTCGAGTGCGACCTTCACTGGCGGTACTCTCGACCTTACCGGCAGCACATTCACCGCTGGTAGCTACACCCTGTTCTCCGGCTTCAATTCGGTCTCCGGTTCACTCACTGTGACCGGCTACGATACCGCGCTCTATACCGCATCATTCTCGAACGGCGTCCTGACCCTCACGGCCGTGCCTGAGTCGAACGCCTATGGAATTGCCGCGGGCGTCCTTTGTCTCGTGCTCCTGGCCGCTCGTCGCCGCCGCGCGATGCTCGAGTAAGAAGCGTCACACAAATTGAAAATGCCGGACGGCGCTTGCGCCGTCCGGCGTATCGATTCCTTCCTAAAACTAATCGTTCCTTCCATGAAAATGTCCTCCCTCTCCAAGCTGGTGAAACTCACTCAAGCCAACCGCCCTCTGGCAGTGACTCTGCTCTGCGCTGGAGTGCTGGGCTCGGTGGGGCATTCGGCCTTCGCGGCCAACGATCTCTGGATTGGTAATACCGACGCCAATTTCAACACCTTGGCCAACTGGACCGGCTCCGTGACGCCTGCCGGCAACGCTCCTGAATTCGGAGCGGCTGGGACGTCTGGCACAGCACTGACCAACGACCTGACGAATGCCACCTACGCCGGGCTTCTCTTCGATAGTGGTGCCAGCGCCTACACCATCGGCGGCAACAGCTTCACGCTCACGGGTAACATCACGAACAACTCGACGAGCACGGAAGCCATCAACACCGCGATCAACCTCAACGGCGCTCGCACAATCAGCGCGGCGAGTGGGCAGTTGGTGCTCGGCGGAAACATTACCGGCACTCCTGGTAACACAATCCTGACCGCCACCAACCAGATCACGCTTAGCGGAACCAATAACGTGACCATGTCGGCCAACTTTGCCGGTTTGAATGTCAGCGGTGCCGGCGGCGTGGATATCACCGGTTCCACAATTATCAACGGAGCTGCTAACAATACGCAGAGCGGATACATGAATGTATCGGGGACCACCTCCGTGACTGTCGAGTCGGGTGCCACACTTCAAGTTAACGGCACGACGAACAATCCGACGGGCGGCACACCGAACAGCATTGTCGGCCAGAACGCGGCGGGTACGTCGACGCTGTTGGTGAATGGCGGCTCGCTGACGATTGGTGGCAACACAGGTCTCGCGTTCGGAAACAATGCCGCAACGGCCACGGGCATCCTCACCATCAATTCCGGCACCGCGACAATTACGGCGGGTAGCTCGACGCTGCAGGACGTTCGGAATTTTGTCGCGCTTGGCCGCGATAATGCGACTGGTATCGTCAATCTCAACGGCGGCACGCTGGCGACTGGCCGTCAGTTCGTGCGTGATGGCAATAACGGCGGCACGGTTGGCGCCGGCACGGCGACGTTCAACTTCAATGGCGGCACGCTCCAGGCGCAGGCCAACCAGACACAGGGCAACGGGTGGTTCGAGACGGCAACCACGGGCAACTTCCAGGTCGTCACGACCAATGTGCTGGAGGGCGGCGCGAAAATCGACACGAATGGCTTCAATGTGAATATCCAGTCGGTGCTTGCTCACGGGGGCAGCAATGCCATCGATGGCGGCCTCACCAAGATCGGTGCGGGTACGTTGACTCTGGGCAGCGGTACGGATCCCGCATTCACAGGCGATACCTTCACGGGAAACGTTGTCGTGAACGCGGGCACGCTTTCTCTGGCGAGCAACATCACGCTGAACAGCGCGATCGTGATGAGCCTGGCTCCGAGCACCTCGCTCGATCTCGGGTTTGCCTCCGGGTCGCAAACGGTGGCTGGGCTGCTCTTGAATGGCGTATCGGTCGCGCCGGGCACTTATACAAGCTCGGACCTCAATACGCTCGGCTCGTCATCCTTGATCACCTTCACCAGCTCGGGCGGTACGCTAACGGTGGCCGCCGTGCCAGAGCCCGCCACGATGGCTTTGCTCTCGATCGGTCTTGTATGCGTCCTGTTCGGCTTCCGACGCCACGGACGAAAGGCTGCGATTTAAATTTTAGGCACGAAGGAAGGAAGTGAAGGGGGACTCCGGGCTTCGCGCCACGGATCCCCCTTTTTCTTTTCCGACATCCTGCCCGCCCGACCAAATCATCCGCGCCCTTGCTGGCTGGCCCGTCGAGGAACGAATCAAGTTTTTCCGTGAACTTCACAATTTGAAATGAACGTTACCCCCACATCGCCATCGCCATCGCCATCGGATTCCGGTTCCTGTCCTTGCCGGAGGCCCTCGAAAGGCAAGACCTCTTCCTGGGCACCTTCGCTGCGCGTGACTTTTGTCGGAGGACTGCTTTTCTGCTGGAGTGCGGCTGGCTTGCTCGCCGACACCTACGTCCTGCCGGATCTGCCGCCCGAGCCGACTCTCGCGGCGCCCAAGACTCCCGGAACGGTCGCAATGGGAGATCCTGCCACCTTCCCCGAGGTGAAAATGGATTTTCCGATTCGCAGCGGCCCATTTCAACCGACGTGGGCATCCATTGCCGCTCATTATCCGCTGCCACAGCAGACCTCGTGGTTACGCACGGCGAAATTCGGTATCTGGGTGCACTACGGCCCGCAGTCCTCGCTCAATAGTGGCGACTGGTCGGCCCAGCACATGTATCAACAGGGCTCCACGGCTTACAATAATCACCTTTCGGCATTCGGCCATCCCACGGTGAACGGTTACAAGGATGTCCTGCGGGCGTGGAACCCGGTGAATTACAATCCCACCTCCCTGGCGCAGACCTACTATAACGCGGGAGCCCGGTTCTTCCTCGTGCAAGGTGTCCACCACGACAACTTCGACAACTGGAACTCGAAGTACAATCCGTGGAACATGATGAACTTCGGCGCCAAGCGCGACACGATGGCAGAGTGGGCGAGCGCCGCCAGGTCCCTTGGCATTCATTTTGGGGTCGCCTTCCACCACGAGTATAGCTGGTGGTTTTACCAGCCTGCATACAAGAGCGATTCGAGCGGCCAGTACGCGGGTATGCCCTACGATGCTGAAGCCCTGCGCGGATCGAGTGGAGCCGGCACATGGTGGGCAGGCCTCGACCTCGTACACCTCTACAATACGAATCTCCGTGAATACATCGGGATCGATACGCCGACATCGGGCTACTGGAACCCCACGCAAGGCATCTTCGTGAATCACCTCGATTACTGCCATTGGTATGCGACGCAATGGGCGCTGCGCATCATCGACGTGATTGAAAAATACAGCCCCGATTTCATCTACACAGACGGAAACTCCACGCAGCCCTTCGACGGATACAAGACCAGTACCGGCTACAAATGCGACGCAATGCAACGCGTGCTGGCGCACTACTACAACAAGACGCTCTCCGAGAAAGGCACCGTCGATACATTTGGGATCGTCAAATTCCATTACCCCGGCAATGGAGTGGCGACGACGTCCGAAAGCAGTTTTCCCGCGGGTATCAAGACGGATCAAGTATGGGCGGCGGAAGCCACTCTCGGGCCGTGGTTCTGGCAGTCGAACCTCAGCTTCGACAATGGCACATCTCTCATCCATACGTTGTTGGAAGCCGTATCCCGCGATGGCGTAGCGATTATCAATGTCCCGATTGATGGCACCGGCAGCCTGGCGGGAGGTGCGTCCACCATGCTCGCCAACGTCGGAAATTGGATGGCGATCAATGGCGAGGGGATTTATGGAAGTCGCGCGTGGAGTGCCTTCCGCGAAGGCACGGGAAGCTCCACGACCTCGGACTTCCGCTTCACGGTCGGCTCGAATGGTTATCTTTACGCCTATTGCATGACGGTGCCCGCGGCTGGCTCCCAAATCACCATCAATACCCTCGGCACCAATCAGCACAATCTGGCCGGTCCCATCACCTCCGTCTCGATGCTAGGCAGCAACCAGGCGCTGACCTGGAGCCAGACTGCGACCAGCTTGACGATCACCTGCCCCTCCACGATGCCATCGGTTCCCTCGGGCACCGGTGTTTGCTTCAAAATCGGTCCGCCTGCGGCCATTGGCCTCCAATCGCCGATCAACCTCGCGGCACAATCCGGTGTCGGGCAGGTGAGCCTTTCGTGGTGGTATTCGATATTTGCGCCGACCGCCACGTTCAACGTAAAGCGGGCCACAGACCCCAATGGGACATATACGACCATTGCTACGGGGCTGACGGGTATGTCGTTTACCGACGCTACGGCGAAGCCGGGCGTGACGTATTACTATACGGTGACCGCGACGAGCGCCGACGGCGAATCCGCGCCTGCTCCCTACGCGACCACGGTGACGCCCGGCTCGGTGAACGCGAGTTGGGCCTCGCAGGATATCGGCAGCGTGGGCGCGACAGGCTCTTTCAGTCAGTCGAATGGGACAATCACGATGCAGGGCTCGGGAGCGGATGTCTGGGGAACAGCGGATGCCTTCCGCTACGCCTTCAAGGCCGTCAATGGCGACTGCACGATTACAGAGCGGGTGGTAAGTATGACGAATACGGCGACCTGGGCGAAGGCGGGCCTGATGATCCGCGGCTCCCTAAGTGCGAGTGCGCCCAATGCTCTTCTCTACATCTCGCCGGCCAATGGTATTGTTTTCCAAGTGCGCTCCGCTTCGGGCGGATCGACAAGCAGCCTGATCAATGTGACCGGAAGTACCGCGCCCTACTGGCTGCGACTCACCCGGGTAGGGAACACGTTTACCGCATACAGTTCGCCC
>Ga0068856_100003540_pt1 | contig 15729 bp, 9 predicted proteins | sample KBSCornC62_FD_66595 | JGI IMG/M metagenome (GOLD analysis project Ga0068856, IMG submission 66595) | Corn rhizosphere microbial communities from Kellogg Biological Station, Michigan, USA - KBS Corn C6-2 | ecosystem: Host-associated > Plants > Roots > Rhizosphere > Soil ...
CGATCGCATGGGTCGCGCTGCTGACGGTGAAAGTCATCTTGTTCGTCCCTTGGACCAAGGTGCTGCCGTCGGGATAAACACTGGTGATGGTCGGCGAACTCACGTCTGCTGGCACCAGCATGAAAAAGTTGAGGTTGGCTCCTGAACCGGCGGAAATCCGCAGGGTGGTCGTTCCCGACAGGGAAACCTTGACCATGTTGCCAAACGCATCGGTCATGGGAACGTAGTTGAACGCGCCCCAATTGTTGGCCGGAAATCTGAAGGCACCAAGATTGGTGGTTGTTTGAGAGGAAGTCTCCTGCCCGCTGACGACCTTGGAAACTGGCACCGTCGCTGTGCCGCCATTGCCACCAGCGATGCGGGCATAGACGTTGTAAGTGCCAGCGGGAAATGTGCGGGTGTAATTGACCCATTCCTGCTGCTGATACGAGCCTAGCCCGGTATTGCCGGAACCATTGGCGGGAAAACCAGCACCATCGAAGTATCCGATAATGTAGTCGGCAACTCCGGCATTCACAAAATTCTGCCGAGCCGTGTCGCCGGAGACCGCGGTGGACATCGCGTCGGGACGGTAGCTTTGCGGGCCATTGGCCGGGCTGTTGTCATGGAAATCAACTCCTTCCGTGCCGGTGACGCCATTGTAACTGCCGGAGGTCGGCGCGCTCGACAAAACCGGGCTGTTGATGAACTGACCGGAGCTGAAATCATAATCTTCCGCCTCCCACACGAAGTTCGGCGCATAAGTGTCAAAGCTAAAATTTTTGATCGTGCTGAGATTGACGGTGTCAGTCACCGAGATGGCTGCCGTGTAAGTTTGGTTGGTTTTCAACCCGGTATAACTGACGCTCACGTTGGTGGTGCCGGAACCGGTGATGACAAGGCTGCCGGAAATGTCCGTGCCGTTTAAGGTCACACTGATACCGCTGCCGTTGATCGGGGCCGCCGAACTGACGGTGAACGCCAGCTTATTCGTGCCTTGCAGCAACACATTGCCATTCGGATAAAGGTTCGCAATTAGTGGTGGATCAATGGGCGCGGTCAAATTGGCGTTGTCGAACCATGCCGAACCGGTGCCGTTGGGATTGCACAGTTCCACTTTCAAAAACTTTGTGCCTGCGGGTGACACCGCCGAGTTCGTCCAGTTTTGATAAGGCACGCCCGTATCGTATTTGTCACCCTGACCGCCGTTGGAACTATTATACAGGCTGTCCGTTGTGCTGACAAAATTCGACGAGATGGCGGTATTGTTGGCGTCCAAAAACCATAGCCTGATCTGGCCGGTCGGCAGCCACCAATTTTCAGCACCAGCCTGAATCGTCAGGTTGTATTGGACATTGGGCGCGGCGGCAATTGTCTGCCAGGCAAAGCCGCCCGCATTGCCGCTGCCCGCACCACAGGTCAATTGCAATGTTCCATCATACAATGGACCGGTTCCCGCCGCGTTCGTTCCCGCACCGCCGGGCCATCCAGAAGGCCAGGTTGTGGACGTGGTTCCGGTAAGCTTGCTCGGTATCTCAAAACTGACCCAGCCGCCGCCGTAAGTAAAAGTGGACCAACCGGTGGAACCGGCGTTGAAATTGGCGTTGGCAAGCAAGTTGTTGGTCGAGGCAAAAGCGGAACCGGCCCAAATGATAGAAACAATGGACGCCAGTTTTATCGAGAAGGTAGAGATCTGCTTCAGAGTTTTCAGGGTGGTCATAGCAATTTTACTGGTTATCTAATTTTTATCACTGTCATCTTGCCTGCGACACATTTGCCATGCTTAACAAGTCAACACACGGCGAAGGCATCGGTTTTGTCAGGTGATACGACTTAACCATAGCACCTCACCAAACGCTAGGCACCACTCTTTAGGGTGGGACAATCCAGTTTGACATTTTGTTTCACCCAATGCAGCGTGTCCGTATTCACAGCCCGGCCAATATCCAAGCAAGCTGTTTCCTTAAAGTAAAACCAAGCCTGCGCCGGGATCGAATTGGAAGACTACAAAATGACCCGCTTACTTCGCCTAACATGGTTTCTATTTTGCCTTCACGCGGTGTCAGCACACGCTTCAACGAATGAGGTCATCACGAATGCCTTTGGCGTGCTCTCGCTGCCCGGGGAAACGGCGTGGGGCAGGAGCGTAACCCTCCGGGGAGTCGTGACGTCAGCGGAAGCCATCACCGCCATCAAGCCGGACTGGGAGGGGAAATTTTTCATCCAGGACGACACCGCCGGCATTTTTGTCGAGGACAGCAACCATCGCCGGCCCGCGCCGGGCGATTATGTGGAAGTCACCGGCACCAGCCATCCGGGCGGTTATGCTCCGTTCATCAGTTACGCGAACTGGAAGAAACTGGGAACAGCCCCGCTGCCAACTGCAAAGCCGGTGACCATTGAGCAATTGATGGCCGGTAATGAGGACAGCCAGCGCGTCGAAATTGTCGGCACCATCCGCACCGCCCGGGAAGTGAAGCCGCTCGTCGTCTATGAAATAGTTTCCGGCGGTTACCGGCTGACCGTCTATGCCCCGCCGCTTAAGGACGTTGATTTGCAAACATTGATTGGCGCCCGGGTGCGAATGCGCGGAACGGCCTGCACATTTTACAGCGGCCAGTTGCGCCAGTTGATCACGGTGGAATTACACATCCCGTTCGCGTCGGACTTCATAGTTGAGCAAGTTCAAGCCGGCGATCCTTTTCAGGCCTCGCCACAGGCGGTGAACAGTCCTGGACAATATAAAATCAACCGCGACCTGGGGGAACGGGTGCATATCAAGGGAACGGTGATTTACCAGCGGCCCGGCGAGGTTTTTTTTCTGGAGGATGACACGGGCGGTTTGCAGGTCAAAAGTCATCAGGACACCGCCTTGCAGCCGGGAGATGTGGTGGATGTCGTCGGCTTTCCAGGCTTTGACCATTTTCTTCCCCTACTCGAAGACGCTACCTTTCGCAAATCTTCGGAGCCGGGCAAAACCTTGAAGCCGAAGGTGACCGGCATCAGGCAATTACAAGGCGGCTTTCGTCATGCCAGCCTGATCAGGATTCAGGGAAAAGTTGTGGACCGGATTCAACAGCCAGTCGCGGGGAGCAACGGCGGCGAGATCGAACAGCAAACCGTCCTAACCTTGCAGGATGCGGGGATTATGTTCACGATTGAAGGCACCTCGCAGGAAATCAACCAGGCCTTGGGACAAATCGAGATCGGCAGCCTTGTCGAGGCAGATGGCGTCTGCTTTACGCATATCACCGAAAACGGAAACCTCCAGTCGCTGCAAATCCTGCTGCCTGCCGCAAGCGGCATCCATGTTTTGAAAAAGCCGGACTGGCTGACACCGGGACGATTGCTCGGCGGACTGGCCATTCTTTTCGTCATCTTGGTCGTGGCCCTGACCTGGACCATCATGGTTCAAAAACGGAATCTGGCGTTGAAGGGACTGGTGCAGGAAAAAATCCATGCGCAACAGGAACTGCAGCAATCTCATGACCTGCTGGAATGGCGCGTCGCGGAACGGACCAAACAATTAAAAGTCGAAATGAGCGCCCGCAAAGAAGCGGAAATCCAATTCAAGGCGACGCTTTCCGAGCGCACCCGGCTGGCGCGGGAACTTCATGACACGCTGGAACAAGTGCTCACCGGAATCGGACTCCAGGTGGACATTGCCAACGAGGTGGTCGAGACCGACCCGCCCGCAGGCAGGCGCCACATGAAATTGGTGCGAAACTTGATGACCCAAACCCAGTTGGAACTGCGTCGTTCCATTTGGGATTTGCGCTCGCGCGAACTCGATGAGTTTGATTTCCCCGAGGCCCTAAAAATGAATGCGCACCATATCGCCGAGGGGACAAACCTGAAGCTGGAGATTGCGACAACTGGCGACGTGCGTGCGCTTTCTGAAGTCACCGAGGAAAATCTTTTGCGCATCAGCCAGGCGGCCGTTACCAATGTGATCAAGCACGCCCACGCCACCGAAGTGAACATCAGCCTGCATTTCGGCGGGCACGACGTCCGGTTGCGAATCAAGGACAACGGCCAAGGTTTTGATCCCAATAAAGTTTTGGGGGCTTCTGAAGGACATTTTGGTTTGCTCGGCATCACCGAGCGGGTCAAGCGATTGAACGGAAACATTCAAGTCACCAGCACTCCGGGCCAAGGCACCTGTCTTGAAGTGCTGGTGCCAGCCAGCATGGACAAAGTAATTAAAGCCTCTGCGTCAGAAGAACCGGAGAAATCAGCATGAGCGAAACGAAAAAAACCCGGATACTGATTGCCGACGATCATTATCTAGTCCGCATGGGACTGGTGGGTTTGGTCAACACGCAGCCCGACATGGAAATCATCGGCGAAGCTTCCGATGGCAAACAGGTGGTTGAACTTTACGAAAAACTCCAGCCCGACCTTGTTTTGATGGATACGCGGATGCCGATAATGGACGGAATTGAGGCGAGCCTCGAAATTCGCAAAAAACACCGGCAGGCCCGCATTCTGATGCTGACAGCCTTTGACGGTGACGAGGACATTCGCCGCGCGTTGAACGCAGGGGCACAAGGTTATGTCTTGAAAAGTTCAACCGGGGAAAAACTCATTCCCGCACTGCGCGCCGTGGCCCAAGGCCAGCGTTGGGTGCCAAAAGAAATCCACGCCCGTTTGGATTCCAAAAAATCGTTTGAACAGCTTACGGCCCGTGAGGTGGAAATCCTGAACAAATTGGCCAAAGGGCTGGCCAACAAGCAAATCGCCGACGCATTCGACCTCACCGAAAACACAGTGAAATGGCATTTGAAAAACATCATCGCCAAACTCCGCGTGGCTGACCGGACCGAAGCGGTCACCGTTGCGCACCAGCGTGGCATCATTCATCTTTGACCCGGCGCAAATTGTGAAACCATCCTGAACTCCGCGGACCGAAACCAATCCCTTTTCGCACGGCACGCGGCGCCGGGAATTGACCCGGCGCCGCGTGTTTGATTTTTAGTTGCTGAAGTCAACGATGCTGGAAAATGCCAGTTCTTCCGTGGCGATCACAAAATACCCGCTCGTATCCACGAAGCGCTGCCAGTTGGCGGGCCGCGTGTTGTTGCTCGAATCAACCCAGTCAATGAACCCGCCGAGGAAGCCATCCACGTTGGTGGTATTCACCCAGCAGCCTGATCCAGATTTGGCGAAATTGTAGTGTGACCACGCTTCCGCGTAGAAGTTATTGTAGTTGCCCGTGGCACCGGCAATTTTCCACAGCGCATCCGCCAGTTGCAGCGACGAGCCGGGATACAGTTTATAGTCTGTGCCCGTGGCCGGGACGAACTGATGCACGCCGCCAACGTAAGTGCCGCCTTGTTGCGTCAGATAAACGCCACTGTAAGCAGTGCCATGGTTCCACCAATCACCAACCCCCTCCGCGTATGTGAAATCGCTGAAAGCATTGAATTCATAAGGTGAAAAGCCGGTCTGGTCCACGCCGCCGTTATAGACGCCATTCCCGGCGCCATCGAGATAATCAAAGAAATTATGCCACGCACCATGATCCTCGGCGTTGGCAAGCCAACCGGAAATCGTATTCGCGCGGCCTTCAAAATATGACGCCGTGCCGGTGTCACCGACCGCAGTTGCCCAGTGGGCGAAGCAATGAAACGCAGCCACGACATACGAACGGTCCACAGTCCAGGAACTGAAATTCCCGTCAATGAAATTGGCCATCGAGTGCGCCAACCCATACTCCTGCGACTGATAGTTCGCCCGATCGCTGTTCGGCGAGAGCAGGCAGTATTTTCGCATGGCGATCAGCAATTCAGCCGTGACACGGGCATCGGCGGAACCAATTGAAGTCACGTTGCCGCTGGCATTATACGAAATGTCGGCGGGAAACCCGCTGCCCTGTTGATTGTTCGCGTTGCGAATCCAACTCCAGAAAAATCCCGATAATGCAGTCTTGGCCTTGCTGTCCAGCGTGCTGTTATTACGACCCGCCGTGTTCAGCCGGTTTTCACCGTAGAGCAAACCAATCGCCCCCATCGCGGCTTCACCGGGTTGCACAAAGTCGGCTTTGCCATTGCCGATCCGCCAATCGTTCAGGATGCCATAAGCAGGTTTCGACGAACCGATAGTCACCGTGCTGTTGGCTGGCGTGCAGGAACACTGGGTAATGTAAAACGTCTCGATATACATGTCATCATAACTGTCGGCCAGCAGCGGTAATGAGGCAGATGCCGATAATCCTCCAATCAACATAAGCACTCGAAACCGCCTGCGCAAAGCAGGTGGAAACGGTTTGTCGGATGGTATTTGGTGACGAGCATTGGTTTTCATGGTTGTGTGATGAACCGGCTTTGTTTTTGCGTTCTGATGTTATAGACAACTCCAGTCTGTCCAGAACGCATTTAGACAGAAACGCAATGTGAAAGGGCATTGCATACGGGGTTGTGAGCTTATTTATCTGCCACACATACCGAAGACTTACACCCCTCTTTGGGGTGGTTATTTGCCAGATTTGATCAGTTTTGCGGCACGGTAGCGGCCATGATCCGCAACCAGACGCCGTATGACGCAGCCGTTCACACGCGCAATCAACTGTAACACGGTTCATGGGTGATGCAGTTGCAACTCGTCCAAATCATCAAAAAATGCCAGCTAGACGCATAGAAATAGCGGTCGAGCGGCTAGTGCTATCAGCCCTTAATGAACCGCCTAGCTCGCTTCGGTCATTGCGTGCTGTCGCCAATGACAGTTTATTGGAGGGCTTGATTTGCCGAAACCGTTTGGCCATCCCAGCCCCGCCACCCTCTGGCGCGTCACTGTGGAATCCTGGCTCCGCTGCCAGGGCCTGATCGCCGTCCGCCAAAACCAAAATGTGTCAACCACTTTACCCAAAATTTGGTCTTACAATTAACTTGGACCCACACCGATGGTGAGCCCATAAAGATCAACCAAATCGACCTTCAGGTTTTCGGCCTGAATGCCACATACATCGCTAAATCCGACCAGCGACAATAAAAAACGCTTGAAACATTAGGTTTTAATGCCTCAAGCGTTGAAATTGGTTGCGGGGGCTGGATTTGAACCAACGACCTTCAGGTTATGAGCCTGATTTCACCGCTCCTGTTGAATTTCAATTTTATCTCAAAACATCGATTTCGATGCGAATTTTATTGGTGTTTTTCGCTTCCAAGCAAAATTTGGAACCGACTGAAACACTCTGAAATTTCTCGCACAAAAACCAACAAAACCACCAACAAGTTTCGACACGATTTTTGCCACCAAATAAAAAAATGTCCACAAAATTAAACGCTATCTGAGGAGCTAATTTTTATTGGCAATCGCCTCGAAATCAGTTCGTCGAAGTCGAAATCCCCGCCCCAACCAAGCTATTCTCATCTGGCTTTTCCGCCACCGCTTCGCCGTGCCCGTTTCGACGCGCTCATTGACATTCTCCACAATGTCGCCAAACCGCAACCGCGACCAGTTCTTGTGGTTGAACAGCGGTAGCTTGGCCCAATTTGGATTGGGCTTGAACTTGGCGAGGGATGGCTTCATTTCACGTCCACTTTTTTGTCTTCCTTCACAGCAAGCTCGGTTTCGAGGATTGCAAAGGTTGCGTTGTGCCATTTACTCACAAGCCAGCCCATTTGGGGAGCAATCTCCGTATATTGTTTCGACCCCCTCAATGACTGACGGAAAAACGCTCCAACACCTCTCAAGTAGGCTGGAATCATTTTCATCAAGCGAAGCTCCTTGGATTGCTGATACCACCCAGCTTCGCATGGAAAGAAAACATCGAATAGCTCTAATGATTCAGTAACAGCCTCGACAGGGACATTTGCGAGAGAGGCAAGATGTGCTCGATCCATGTCGTCGATCAAAAAGCCTCCGAATAATTCCACATACAGTTGGAGGATGTAAGGCACTGCGTGTTTGTGATCCGATTTGCTGAGCCGCTTGAAACCTTCCTGAAAATTCTGCGGGAGTATTGCCAGTTTGAAAGCCTTCCAAAAACCTTCCATCTCCTTGTTCTCCAGTGCGTCCAACATTGCGGCTTCCAGTCCGTTTTTGATAATTAAGATTCGAGCCTTGCACTCCAGGGCAAGAACATTCTGAATCCAAGGAAACTGTGCTGAATCCAAAACGAAATCGAGCACAGCCTTTGGATCTTTGCCCGATTTTGCCGCCTGCCATTCCAAGCATGCTCCAGTGATATGCGGGTCTTTCTTAAATGCACCATAAAGCAGCTCGACACGCTTCAATGGGTCACTCTCAAAGAAAGCCAACTGACACGCTCGACGATACTGATGAACGCGGGCAAAAATTTCATCGCCGGGATTCGCTTTCTTCAGTTCTTGGTAATCCTTGTTACTTAGGCGTTCGGCGATGAGTCCATACCAGCCGATCAATCGTGCGATGGATCTCAATTTTTCTTCTGCACCTTTGTTTAAGATTGGTAGAGCCGAAAGAGTGATTTCCTTTTTAATGTCAAAATATTCGGCAGAGACGTCTAGCTTGGGGCACACCTCCTTGAAGGCAGCCATGTCACGTTCCTCCATTTGCCCGCCAAAAACCACGCAACCTTTTGGAATCTTAAGAAATATTCTCCAGCCAAAAATCTTAAAAATATCAGCAAAACCGACAGTTGATTTCTTGGCATCCAACAAGACTTTCGACTGAAAGTCGGTTGTTGCCGGAGAGGCAACAACATCCAATTCCAAGACCTCTCGTCCTTCGTGATCGAGAATCGTTCGTGTTTCAATAAAATAGCCAATAGATCTCACTGCGGCAGCCATTGCTTCCTCAAACTGATACCCGTCGGGCTTTTTTGGCAGACTGATAGTCATAAGTGATTCGCTTTTATTCTTGAGGTTTGTCGGTAAATTGAATGCGCTTCTGCCAAGCCAAAACTAGTGCTCGTTTGCCTTCGGAAACAGCCTGGATGATTGGCTTCAACGCTTCGGTTTCTATCCGGTGCGTGCCGATGTATCCAGAACGAATCAGCCCGAGCAGGTCTGTCTCCCGAAGATAAACGCCATCGAGGCTCCCAAAACTTACGCGAACGCCGCCTCTTGGCCCCTGGCTCTTGGGCGAATCCAAAACGTGCTGCAAATGGTCGAGGGAAACCACGAATGACGCATGGGACTCACCATCACCTTTGCGTTTCACGAATTTGAAATAGAACGGGCTGCGATGCAGCCGGTAGTCCTCAATCGTTCCGTTGAGCGCTGGCAGTTTCATGCGCGCTACTTCCAGTTCAAACTGGTTGTCCGGGCGAACCCCCCAATCCCCCGACCCAGTGACAGGATCAGCGTGCCGTTCCAGCATCTTGTATTGCACCATCACGGTGTTTCCAACTGATTCGTTGATGTAGATGAGGTCAACGCCAAGCATTATTTCGAGCGGGCCCTTGTTGGCGGTGTAAACCTCAAGACGCTCGTTGCGATTTGAGAACACGGCCTTGCCGGTCATGTGCTTTTCAATCAACTCAAAGCCGGGAATGACACTCGCGTCTTTAGCAATGACGTTGTCCTCCAGCACGTGGGCGTAGCCGGGTTCTTCCTCTGGCGAATCAATGCGATTCAACTGATCCTCGTTGGCGTCGAGAAAATTCAACGTGGAATCCGAATCCATCGACACTTCCACTTTCACCGGCGAGTCAGACTTGCTTAGGCCGAACGCTGCCATTGCAGTCTTGATGGCATCAAATTGCTCCCATTCTGCCGATGAGATTTGGCGCAATTTCGGGACGTGGGCTGCGGCAGTCTCAATGGCCTTCCTATTGGCGGGGTCTTTTGAGAGTGCGTCAATGATTGCCACGCTAACCCTTGGACTGAGAACAGTGGCAAGTCGCTGCGAGGTCAGCCTGTCTTTGAGCAGGGTTTGAAAAATCTGTCCATCCAAGATGTGCGTGAGTTCTTCGAATGTGGAAAGATTCAGTGCTTGTAGCTTTAGCACTGTAATTCGGGAAGCGAATGTCCCGACCGCAGCCTTGGACTTCACCACACCCACATAGAATTTGTAGGTTCCTTCGACAGGCATCTCAGCCAAACATAGCGATGGAAGCTTCAGCCCGCTGAAAGCCTCGTGATTTCTGACGACGGTAAACCGCCCGAGTCCGTGCCTGGTAGCAGACACATCCGACCAAAAGCCATCGCTGAACCTAAGCAGCACGAGCGGCTTGGATTCAAACCAATGCGGGAGTTTTTCGAGCAGACTCATTTTCAAGGGCGACTAAAAATCTTCTGGGTTTACAACGCCGTTTCGCAAATCGTTCACGCGTTGCGCCAGAAACACAATGAGCGCGGCGTTAGCCTGAATTCCAGCAAACAGCATGGATTCCCAATTGTTCAATGAGCCGTAGTGGATGTCTTTTTTGTTTAGTGCATCGGCAACTGCCTGAGTCAAGGCTTGGGCGGACACCTGGCCTGCTGGCACGGTGAAGTAGTGTTCTGGCCGACGGCCTATCTTGATCCAAGTGGCTTCACAATGCTCAAGAACCTGGGTTTTCAATACAACATTATCTATGTGGTAGCGCACGGCGGCAAAGCTCGGGTGCTGGTTCGGCAACAACACAGCGAGTTGCATCGTTGGCCGACGGAATCCGTTCTGGTGTGTATGCTGGAGGTCAACGCGTGCCAACCGCTGGTTCAAAATTGCATCATAGTAGGGATGCAGAACACGCTGTCCAGCTCCCGCACCTGCCAAATTATCCTGGCGCTTCGTGTTGCATAGACACGCCGGAACCAAGTTCAAACTGAAGAACGCGAATTCGGGGAAATCAATTTTGGGGAAAACGTGATCTAGCGTGCCAGTTCCCAAACTGCCGCACATCGGACATACATCCGGCGATCCTTTCTCGCGCATCGTTTTCAAAAACAGCTTAAGAACCGCCGGCGGAGTGTTGTAATGCTGGCGAAGTGCGTCTGCCAGACCGTTATTTATATTCAGCGCCGTTGGTGCGCCTGCCGCAATGGCATTTCCATTCACTCGGCGGTAGGCAGCATAGCTGTGGAGAATTTCCCTAACGCGTGGTTCGAGCGCCGGGTAGCTCGCAACCCGACGATTCCGTGCCAGCGAACGCAAATTCGTCACGTCAGGAACGGTTGGTCGTTGGAGTTGTTTCATGTCATTTGGCTTTTGACGGCGTGGTGCGTTGCAAACTCATCAACGCCTCGGTTGACACTTCTCCCTCCAATAATTTCAGAATTTTCGGAGCCTGATTTGGCCTTTCAGCCAAGTTATCGCGAACCTGGGCGATTAATGAGCCGAAGTAGGCGTCTTCAAAAACAAAATGTGAAATTTCGCCAATATCTGCACCTAGAGTCTTCAATCTGGGTGACACGGTTTCGACGCGGTTATCAGCGACTTGCCGCAAGACAATTACCTGCGATCTCGTCACTTCACGAACAAAGTAAGCCGAATGGGTGGCGAGAATGGCAAACGAGCCTGTTTGCGCCAAGAGCGTGTCGAGCAAACGAATAAAACCGGAGACGTAGTTTGGATGGAGATGCGTTTCCGGTTCGTCAATCAAGACCATTGTTCCATTTTCGATGTGCAAACAAGCGTTGGCCACAAAACGTATGAAGGTCAATTGACCGCTGCTCAGGGGAACCAGTTTGCCGTCCGCTAAGCGGCTAACGTCTGCACGAACATCCACGCGCGCCCAACGCTCTAGCCGGTTTTGTTCGCCGCCATTTTGAAAATTTGTGAGTGTCACATAATCACCCCCGTCTGAACTCGCAAGCTGCGGTAAGCCATCAGCAGGTTTTAAGTGAACGGCAATTTCTGCCGTGGGAACAATCTGACCGACGGTTTGGCAGAATAAATCCCAGCGGCTTTTTTGTTTGATGGTTTCGCGGGCGCGGGCAAGGCGTAACAAAACATCCCCCATGCCTGACTGCCGGTCGGCAAAAAAATTCCGGCTGAGGATGATTCGTTTGTAAAAAATGCGCGGCTCTTTAGGCGGCTTCGGAAAAGTGTTTCTAGTTTCGCCTGGGCTGCTCACCGCCAGAAGCCGGTTAATGACAGGGGCATTGCCCTCACCATCCCGCAGATTCTTGGTGCCACGAAGTAACGATTGTGCAAAATGGGCAAGCGACTGGCTTTTGCCAACGCCATTTTTACCAATGATAACGGCGATGCGTTTCGGCAAATCGCTGGCGGGATCAAACGAAAAGTCCAGCGCATGGGAACTTTGGAAAGCAGGCAACTTGAATTCGAGCCGCAACTGCTTTGAAAGTCCCTCGAAAGATTCCTGTTCAAGCCCGCCCAAAATCGACGCCGCGTTGTGAAACGCAAAAAATGTTTCCGCATTACGAACAAATGCTAGCGTGAAAAACCGGCTGGTCGTTGCCTGATTAAACCATTTTGGCAAACGTCCCGCGCGCCTAACCGCGACAAGGTCTTTCATCGCCAGCAGAATTTCTTGGGCTCGCTCTGGACCGCAGTTGCGCACGATTTCACGATATGAATTCATCTCGTGGTGCATCGTGTAAAACTCCGGAAATCCTCTGGCTGGCAACAAATGCGTATTCCTTTGCTTCAGCTTGGCCATCACCATTTTTGCCGGACTTTCTTCGGACTGTTCTTCCCCAAAAAATGCCAAATGCACATCGCCAGCGACTCGTTGTTGATCCTTGTCCAGCACTTGGTAGCTAAAACGTGTCCGGTAACCAAAGTCGTTCCAATGATCCAACGATGGAGAAAAGACGATTGCAGGCAATTGCAGTTGCCGCAACCGCTCCAAGTGCATACTAGAGAAATAGAGGTTGTATTTGCTCGGCATAGTGCAAGGTAAAGGTTAGGTCACGCGCTTGCGTAAACGTCGAGCGGATGATTTATGGTCTCCATGAGATAGTTGCTTGCGGCTCCCAAAATCGACGAAACCTCGGGCTCAAGCGCGGCCTTCGAGAGTCCGGGTTGAACAATCGAAATCTCAAAGCGCACGCGGCGTTTTCTGAGCCGACGCTTGATGCTCGCCAGTAACTTTAGGTCACCTTTTTCAAATCTCGTTGGACGTCCGTTCGGTAGTGTTTCCCGTTGTTGAAGATGAGCCAAAAGGCGTCTTGTATCGGTCGTCCATTTCATGCTCCGGACTGCCTGGCCGCAAACTTCGTAAAGGTCCTTGACCCTTTGAGCGGGTGTGGCACCACTGGAAAATTTACAATGGTAAAAGCTGATTACGATTTCGTCCCCGTTTTCTGAAATTTCGACTATATCAGCTGCTTCGCCCGAATCATCGTCATCGAAGACAATTTGGTTCGCCTTTTTGCAAATCGTATCGATCATTCGTCCCTGAATTGAGTTGGTTCTCTTATTCTGAGTCTTCCACTTCGATTCCACAGTGATGTCAACGCCCTGCCAATTTGCCGTGAGGATACGCGCCGCGTCATACTCGAACGGAATTGCTGTCGGCACTGATAGCAGCCTAGGTCCGATTATTTCGGAGCCATCGAAGCAAATTAGCACTGGCGGATGTTCCTGAAAGAATTCAGCCAAACCCATTGTCCATGTCGAAGTCCTCAATTCGAGTGTGGAGCCCGATTTCTGGCTAACGGCGAAGGCTCCTTCAGTCGGACCCCACCGCAGAGAAAAATCGTGCTTTGCTCCGGTCGTCATCTCAAGGCAGAACTCCAACTCCGTGTCGGAAATTTTATTGAAGCCGGAAATACCAACGCTTTCAAACGGGACAACTTTATTTTCCGAATAAACGCGAAACGCCTCCGCCTCGGGGGAATACCATTCAATTGGCATCGTGATCGCGTAAGGCTTGGCATTGGCTGGGAGTTGAGAAATCTCCTTTGGAATAAGGGTATGCTGCAAATACGAGTTGGTTACAATTTGTGGGTTTACTATTTTTTGCGCAGTGTGTTTGCACCACTGCTGCCAGTCCGGAACAGACGCGGAACTCATAGACCAGACCCTGCCCTTATGCGATGCACCAACAGAGACACGTTCCCCGGCTTCGTATCCGACGGCAAAAAGATTGGATTTTGTAGCGCCTATTTGATTTGCCGGGTCAATTGCCTCCCCAATGTCCAACCCAGTATACATTCTGAAGCGCAGCTTCTTTCCGCGACCATAGAGACCAGCATTGTGGAAAACAAGGCGGCTCACACCGGAGAAGGCTCGGAACATTTGCTCACCGCTAATCAGTTGCGCAGTCTTTCCAGTCACGGCTTCGGCTAGTGTTTGATGGAGCGTGCCTTTTAGCGAGCTATAGATAAAAAGCAGTTTGCTTTCCTTGTCGAAGTATACAATGAACAGATCCCACAACTCGTTAGTTGTTTCCTTAATGCTTGCCCATTCGATGGGTGGGCGAGATTTTGTCACAAATATCAGCAAGTCTTTGTCCTTGCTGTTCCATACTCTCTCGACACGAAGTCCTTTCTTAATCCCCTTCCGAAAATTTCGGGGCGAAAACGATTTTGCCGTAAATAGGACCGTGCTGACTTTTGGCCGCAGGACGTTAAGGCCAAAGATTTCTTCCCCTGACTTTTCCGGCTCCATGTTCTGCAAGAAATCAGAAAAATCGATTTGAGATTGAATCGCTTTGGCGCTCAGTTCAGGGATTAATTTATTCCAATCCGAATCCTCGGCATACAGTTCCTCGATACTTTCGGCGACTTTTGGGTCGGCGATATTGGCGACGAGAGTCGCATCACCGATCCCGGCGGCGTCGCGAGTGAAACGTCCTGTAAACTGTAACGTAATACCTAGACTCCGGTGCGGATCGTGCAACGCAGCAATCTTGAGCCTGGGGAAGTCGAAACCTTCCCCAAACATATCCACGCACACAATGATGCGGTGTTTTCCCACCTTAATGTCTTCAAGTGTTTTGGAGTAGCCCGACTTGCGGCTGTGGATGACAACGGGATTAAGGTCTTTATATTTGGCCTCGTAAATATCGGTGAGCAGTTTCTGAGCGCGGGCAATCGAATCGGCGCGCGCGAGTAGAAAATGGTCGAAATTGTTCTTTAGGTCTTCGCGCAATTGCCGAACGGCTTCTTCAGCGATGGCCGCATCGGACTTTTCCTCGTCTGGCTCAAACACTTCACAGAAGTTGATTTTGCGGAAATATTTCTGCTCTTGAGCCAGACGAAGCGGAAAACTGTAAATGATGCGCCCAGGAATTCGCTGGCCATCGAGCCGAAATGGGGTCGCGGTAAACTGCACGACACACTGGTTATGTAGTGCGTCGATAACGCGTTGCCACGACACTGCCGGCACATGGTGCGCTTCATCAAAGAAGACGGTGTCAAAAAGGCCACAAAATTGCTTCAACAGGTCGGTGGAAGCGTGCTGCAATCCGGCAACGGTCGAGATGACAACATTACATTTCTCAAGGTTTTGTAGATCCCGCTTGTGCTGAACCGATTTTCGCAAAACTCCGACCACGGGATTGGCAACGTCGTCGCCGATAACGCCAAGCGTCCTCAATAAGCCCAACCGAACGAATTTGCTGTAAGTTTGAGTCCGCAAGGCATCACTTGGAACCAGAACAAGAACCCGTTCTGGGCAACGCATGATCGCAGTCGCGAGCATTACCTCCGTTTTACCTGTGCCCGTGGGCATCACAACCAGTGACGGAGCTTTGCTGACGGTGAAATGTGCAGCGATTGCGTGCAAAGCACCGATTTGCGGAGGACGAAGCCCAACGCGTTCCACCTTTCCATCTTTACCTCGACGCTCTTCGGGATAACTAATTCCGGCAGCCCACGACTTCCGAGCGTCGTCGCAGATTTGCCCTTCTGCTACTTTCTTAAATTTTGG
>Ga0068856_100003542_pt1 | contig 15720 bp, 20 predicted proteins | sample KBSCornC62_FD_66595 | JGI IMG/M metagenome (GOLD analysis project Ga0068856, IMG submission 66595) | Corn rhizosphere microbial communities from Kellogg Biological Station, Michigan, USA - KBS Corn C6-2 | ecosystem: Host-associated > Plants > Roots > Rhizosphere > Soil ...
ATCTACCGGCTGTTTCAGGTTGATATTAACTGTGCACACTGAGCCCGCAGCCATGGTGATGGCCTTGTTATTTATATTAACCGGTTGATCAAAAGAGATGGTTCCCCCACTTATCGTCAAACCGGAATAAGTACCAGCTGGCGCGGTGCTATTGAGCAGATTAGAGCGTATCCAGATGCTTCCTGCAGCAACCGGGTAGCTGGTATGCTTAAACGGGATAATGATTATATTATTTATGGTTACCGGCAGGATAAGCGCGGGGTTGACGGTATCTGAAGGCAGAAAAACCGATATTACCTCGGTGATATGAATCGGGAACGGAATTTTGATTTTAAGGTTATTTAAAATTCCTGCACCCAATGAATGTCCTGCTCCGGCAACCGGTTCTGTTTCAACGGGCCTGTTCAGCATCGATTTGAAAACTGCCGGACTCTCCGTAAGCAACCGGTGCTGAAACGGGAACTCGGATGAGATGGTAACCTTTCCCACGGGTGGCGGTGGCAATGCCGGCGGAGGCGTGGGCGCCGTAGTTACCTGCTGTAAATCGTTACCGAGTATCGGTGAGATCAGGCGCTGAAGCGCGTTTGGGTCTTGGGTTTCTGTTGGCTGGCCCATTGAACCGGCCAGCTCTGAAATGAGCGTATTAAGGTCTTGCAACTGCATAGATAAAGTGTTAAGTAGATGTGGTAACGAGGTGGGTCAGAATGTTTTAAAGTTATACAAATCCTTAACTATAAAGCAAGCGTAGAATTACGCATTTATCCTTTCGGGTATTACGATTTTGATATTTTTTTAAGATTATCTCACTGTTAACCCACGTTGATTTTCGTTAATTTTGAGCTATTACAGCAAGATTCCTTGCTGTATCAATCGGTCATGATCAAAAAATTAGCTGCCTGCTTTTTATTAATGGCCGCCTTTGTTCCATGCATCGCGCAGAGCATGAAACCAACGGTTGGTGAGTTTGCCGGACCATTTTCCAGCTGGCTCGACGCGAAAAAGAATTTCGGCGCCAAAGGCGATGGAAAGACCGATGACACCAAGGCGTTGCAGACCGGACTGGATGCTGCTGCTACTGATCCTAATCATACTGTTTTATTCTTACCGGCCGGCACCTATCGGATCAGCGGGACACTCAATGTCAGTAACAGGCTCAACTTATCGTTGATTGGCGAGGACCCGGCCAGGGTTTCGATCATATGGACCGGTGCACCCCACGGCACTATGCTCAATCTCAACGGAACAGCTTATTCCAAATTTAACCGGATCACTTTTGATGGTCGGAGGCAGGCCGATGTGGCTGTCGAACAATCATGGGATGGCAGGAATGGGCATTTTGATACTGCTAATGAATATGCAGATGATGTATTTACTGACGTAGGTTTCGGTATTCGTGGTGGATTTCTTGGCCATGGTTTTGCCGAAACATCCATCCTGCGTGATCATTTTATCCGAAACCGGATGGCCGGAGTGAGCCTGGGCAATTTCAATGCACTGGATATCTGGGTTCGCGACTGCCTTTTTCAGGATTGTGGCTACGGTGTAACCAATACTTTTGGGGCAGGGAATTTCAAAGTTTATCACTGCCTTTTTCAGGGGTCGGTTAAAAGCGATATGGCGATCACGAATACCGGTGAGTTCTCTATCCGCAACAATACGTCCGTTGGCTCCGAGCAATTTTTCAACGCGACTTTCACCAGGAACCCGGCTTGTATTACTATTGAGCATAATACAGTTTTGGACCCTTTGAATACGACGGCTGTGTCCATAAGTAACCAGGGACCGGTAATCTTCGTCGCCAACATAATACGTTCTCAATCAGGTGCCTCTGGTGCCGTAGTGCGATTAGGAACCGATAGTTATTGTACAGACAATATCTTCTCCGTCGACCAGGCTTTGGTGGCGGGTAGTGGCAGCATTGTACAAAATACACATGTTGCAAGTCCGGCTGAGCTGAGTAAACTTAAACCAGTGCTATTGCCGGCTGTAGAGCCAAATCTTAAGCGAAAAATATTCGAGATTCCGATTGGTGCGACAGCAGCGGTTATCCAGGCCATTATAGATCGCGCGGCGAAACTCAAAGGAAGCAAGCCCGTTGTTCATTTTCCATTTGGAAACTATCAGTTAAATGCCACTTTGAATCTCCCGGCAGGCAGTGACATGCAATTGGTTGGAGATGGCTTTGGCGACCAGCGCGGTTCTACCCTATCCTGGGCCGGCTCCGCCAACGGTACTATGATCCATGTTGCCGGCCCTTCCGGGGTTACGCTGAAAGACCTCACGCTAAGAGGAGGCACATCGACAACGAACCTACTCATCAGCAACGCAGACCTGCAAAGCGCATTGGTGTTTTTACAGGGATTTCAACAAATCGGTGGTCAGACCGGCTTGCAGGCCAACCGCCTTGACCATACCCAAATTTTTGGCCAGGACATTGGCTTTTCGGGATTGAAGACAGCTATTAGCATTGTTGGCGGCCAAAGTCGAACGATAGTTTATAGTGGCGCAGAATCAAACAATGTAGTCTCGCACCAGGTATCCGATGGCGGCAGCCTGATGATACAGGACACCTGGTACGAAGGCGCTGTTAAAAGCACCTACGCCAAACTATCTGGCAACAGCGTCTTTACGGCTGTTGGAGATCACATCGCTACGTCCTCCAATGTTCCGGCGATCAATGTACAAGGGTTTTCAGGGAAAGCCCTGTTTGCTGCATGCGACCTTTTTGGCCTGGTTGATATTACTGGCTCGGATCCGAAGGCACAACTAGCAGTTCTCGGAATCCTTGCTGAGGACGGTACCCTGATGCGCGGCTCACCCGGCCGAAAAGCCAATGTGCTATTGAACAGGGCCAGGACGCATGGCTCTACAGTTATCAATGGCGGTAGCTACAGAATGGATGATTCAGCCGCTCCCCAAACGAGCTTTACGAATGAGTTGATGAATAATAAGCAACCCGGAAAGGATCAAATTGGCGGAGCGACAAGTATTACACTCTATCGCGTAATGTCAATGGGTGGCGGCGTTGGATTAGATGTGGAGGGACGATGATGTAGGTATTGGCATATTAGCTAGAGAGAAATCTTGAGTCCGTCAATACGCCTAAAATGTTTTTATTTAAAGTTGCTATTGGTAGGTTGAATGCGAGTCAAGTCGCAGCGATGAAAATATCGCGAAACTCGATCATTTGATTCTTCGAACGTAAGCTATGATAAATCTGACTGGCTTTTAATGCCACTTCATCGGTAAACGGAAGTACGCCAAGGTCCTCGGTAATATTTTTAACATCTTGCATTTTTTGCTGAGATGTGGCCCCCATGTAAAGTTAATAAAGAGAAATAGCGGATATGAAAAGTTCCGGCTCGTCTGAAAGTTGAAACAACGTGGTCGACGTTTTCTCTTTAGCCCGCAAATGTTCGATAACGACTCCCGTATCTACTACCATTCTTCAGCACCGAAGTTATCGAACTGCTTTCTGCTTTCCTCAATAGGTTTCACATCTTCATCCGACCATTCGGAAACCCTCACCAGTTTTTGTTTATAATTACCCTTAACAGGCGATTTAAGGCCCTGAATATCTACCCCGAGGCTGTGCAATATATGTTTAACTATATTGCTTTTCGTGTCAGGTATAAGTATCGTCAGCTTTTCCATTTAAACAAAAAAAACAAAAATGATGCAATTTTAGTATTGAACGAAGACAGTCTTAACTGAAACTATTTTTCGAAAAACCCCTTGAATTTAAAGAGCGGGTTAGCATCATCCAATAGCTTTGCATCGACCCGAATGGCATCGTCCATAAAAAGCAGCTTTAATTCAAGCTGGATAGACTTATCTTGTTGAGGAGTGATGATTGATAAAAATTTAATATCCAATGCCTTTACAAGTCGGGTTTGTTTCCCGATGTGAACCTCCAGCAATTCTTTAACCATCTGCGTCATGCAAACGCCCGGCAAAACGGGCTCGCCGGGAAAATGCCCTTTAAATATGGCATGCGAGGGATTGAGTTGAACGTTTGCTCTTAAGATGTTTTCCTCTCCCCGGATATTGTTAAAAGTGTAAAGATCGTTTTGCAGCATTTATCTTTCTATGCGTTTTAAGCCAATGGTAAAGCTAAAGTTCTTGTGTGTGATTCCGATAGTATCGGGGACACCATTTTTATAATTCTTCATAATCGCCTCCACAATGGGCTTCCTGGGCGAAGCTATTTCCATTCTTTCCAGTTGGGTTCCCTCCTTATCAGTGATATAGCAAAAAAATCCTTTCGGTCTTTTAACGATATAATATATATCGTGATCGTCGCTTTCCAGACGAGCATTTTTGATGTCCTGGTGGCGAAGCATAATCAGCTCAAAGTCCTTTTTCAGCGTTTTGATGACCGGCTTTTTATCCATTTGTTTTACCACATACCATGCCTTAAATCCACTGTCGGGTTTGAACTCAAAATCAAAGAACTTGAAGCCCATTTCGTTGGCAAACACCATCCGTACGCTACTGTCGGGCAATGTTTTTATCAGCAGTAATCCGCTTAGGTGGTGACTCATTACATCCACTTCGGCTTTATACAACGCCGAGCTAAAATTAGGTCTGAATTTTTCCAGATTACTGACATCACCGGTCGCGGGCCGCAAGCTTTTATAAACCGATGAGCAGCCCATCAGCATGATAAAGCAACTACTTAATATTAAATAACGCATCCGGGATGGGTGTATTTAATTCTCTGTTTATGAAATGAAGCGTTGTGTTATCGCCAGAATTCTCATTCATCACGATGGTTGTTACCCCATAATCCTTTTTATCGACGATGATATCGATATTCTTGAAAAATTCCTTCAATGTTTTCGAGGCTGGCGTTAGTTCGACCAGGTATGTACTTTTATTCTCGAAAGCCTTCATTGCGAAATCGGGATTATTGAAAACGGCCCCCTGAACACAACCCACAATGATCTTATTGATCTGTTGAAAAATCTTATTCGATTTTACAGAAACCCGGCTTTCTTTCTTACCGTCTTTGATATAGATGTTATCCTTGTTCAGGATCATCAGGTATTCGAACGGCTTTTCGTACTCCATGCGAAGCTGATTTTCCTTTTTAAACCAAAACTTCCCTTTTGAGGTGATCTTTTCAGAAAGCATGCTCAGGTTCTTTTCCTGCACGAAATCACTCTTGATAGTCTCAGTTTTCTTTGCGACAGCTGTAAATTGTTCGGTAAACTTAGCCTGATCAGCAACAGGGTTATATCCGGCCGTTTGCCCTTTCGCTGTAATATTAAAACTTGCTATTAAGAGAAGTAGAATGATCTTACGCATATGGTTGTAAGGTTAGCATTTTATCGAGACGGATTATTTTATAGCCGTCTGATTTTACCCGGTTCAAAAACTCCGGCAGTATCGACAATGTGATATTGCTGGTGTCGTGAAACAAAAAGATGGCACCCGGTTTTATTCCTTTAATTACTTTATTTAAAAGTTTTTTTTCATCGGTTATTACGGTATCCAATGACCTTACACTCCACCCTACCGGTGTATAGTGGCCACTAATAATAGCTTTTTTTACATTGGGATTGGTTACCCCATAAGGTGGTCTGAACAACTTCGGCTTTTTTCCAATCACCTTAATCATCGTTTCATCCATTGTCCGCATATCAGCGTTCATTTTCTCAGATGAGAAAAGATCGAACCAAAAATGGTGAGAAAATGTGTGGTTGCCAATCACATGACCGTCATTATATGTTTGCGTCAAAACAGCCTCGTTGCCGGGTATGCGATTACCAATATAAAAAAAGGCAGCTTCGGCATTATGGCTCTTAAGCATTTGCAAAATACGGGGTGAATTCTCGGGATGGGGGCCGTCATCAAAACTAATTGCGATTACTTTTTCATCCGTCTTTTTGCTGCATACAATCGGGATAAAAAAGTTGGATCCAACATAATAACAGCCGTAAAACAACAGCAGTCCGTACGCTAACGCCAAGGCAACATAAGTATATGCCGGAATACCATACTTTACATCGCACGCAATGCTTGCCAGCAGCAGGCAAATGAAAAATATGTTTGCATTCCGGAAATTCAACATGACGACAACAAAATTAGCGAATGATGAATATTCTGGTAATGGTTGTAGATAAGCACCCTGCGAATCTTTTCCTTTACGTTGCCTCTATGATTTAGCGAGGCTGGAATATTATTCGATTTTATAATATTGGCGCTCATCCACAAGGCAAAAGCGGTTGATACCGGATATTCGCCGCATAAATTTTTATAGCTGATTGACGGGATGCCATTGAATACCGTCTTTCGTAATTCTGCGTAGACTTTATCATTTTTCAAATCGCCGTTATCGCCCAAAACAACCAGGTCTATATCCTCACTGCTGACGGCTTTTGCCGACAGGAATGATCGCACCTGCTCCGTTATTTCGACGATATTGCCGGGTTTATGAAAGGTGGAGACAGCGTCGATGCACGCAAGATCATCTTTGCTGTGGCTATCGGCAAGTAAGAAAAACGAAGCCCCCTCGCCCCCAATAGTTCCTTTTAAACCTGGCTCAAATAAAGTCAGATTTGAAACGGGGCCGCGCCTGTACAGGCCTGTCCTTGTCAGGATGGCGTAGCTCATGTCGGTTATTTCGTCCATGCCGCCAACCAAAATATTTGGCGTGCCTTCACTTAATAGCATGGCGGCATCGATCAATGCGTTTTCAAACGATATTCCTCCGTTTACAAACGTATTGTTGTAACCATTGCACTTGAGTAACAGGGCAATCTGAGCTCCGATCGTATTATGTGTAGATTGCACGAAAGCAACCGGGCTTAACGGCTCCTCATCAAACTCAACCATATTCGTTAAGAACGTGCCGGTATCTTCAAGACATCCATAGGCTGTACCCGTAACAATTGCCGCCGGGTTATCGACCAGTGCACCCTTCAGGCAGGCCAGTGCGCTTGCAATACTCATTTTTATAATGCGGCTCATTCTACGGATCAGCTTCGGATCGATGGCCTCGTTATAGTCAGGCTCGATGCAATTTAACCGCGTACCGTTATATTCAACCAGCTCACCCAGAAATGAGGGACTGTTGAATGTATTCTGCGGTGATATACTTGCGGCCGACCTGATATAAACTTGCATTGGCTATAATTTCGAGAAGATCAACGATGAGCAATTACCGCCAAACCCAAAGGAGTTGGATAAAACGTTTCTAAGTCCGGGCATTCTTGAAAAAGTAGTTTCCGGCACGAAGGGCAATTCGGTCATGGGCGTTTGCAGTCGAAGGTTCGGATAAACAATCCCCCCTCTTATTGCCAACGCCGAAAATACGGCTTCAATGCCTGCACTTGCACCAAGCGTATGCCCGGTGAAAGATTTGGTGGAACTCATCTTGGGATAGTGGGGCTCAAACAATCGCTTTACTGCCGCTCCTTCCGAGCTGTCATTATTCTGGGTTCCTGTACCATGCAGGTTGATGTAATCGATATCGCCAGGTTGCAGGCCACTCATTTTTAAAGCGCCCGACATGGCGCCGAAGGGGCCATCGCCTTCAGGAGATGATGCCGTTTGATGGAAAGCATCATTAAAGTTGCAATACCCGCTTATGGAACAATACGGATCCTTTTTTAATGCCGTGGCAACCCGCTCTGATACCAGTAGAACATATCCAGCTCCCTCCCCTAAATTCAGGCCGCGGCGATTCTGATCAAAAGGCTGGCAAGGTTGCTCGTCTAGGATTAATAGCGTATTAAAACCATTTAACGTAAACCTGGTTAGCGCATCTGTACCACCGGCAAGCACCGCATCAAGGATATTGTGTTTGATCAAACGCGCGCCATACATAATGGCATTGGCCGAGGACGAGCATGCCGTACTGATAGTACTTACATGATTTTTTATGCCCAGTTTTTCAGCAACAGCCGAAGTGACATTGCCGCATTCGTGGTAAATCAAATTTCTAAGCCTGCCTTTGGAATGATCAGCTACAAAATCAATAAAGAAATTTTCGGTTTGATCCATGCCGCCTATCGTGGTAGCCGATACAAAGCCTGTACGCAACCCGGGAATATTACCGATACCCGAATTGTCCCAGGCTTCTTTAGCGGCAACCATGCTGAGCATAACATTGCGGCTGGTTGATTGCGGAAAGCCGGACAACAAGGCAAGTTCGTCATTACTTAACTTGACTTCGCTGGCCGGCAAGTGTCCCCGATGATTGGTTCGGAGATAGTTTATCGTATCTACACCAGTTGTGCTGTTCTCTAATGCGCTAAGCACATCAGGTACATTGTTGCCAATCCCAGAAATTATTCCGGCGCCTGCGACAAAAACAGCGGCTTCCATCTTACGTAGCTTGCACCTGGTGGGCAGTTATGTATTCTGCCATAGTTCTAACAGACCTGAATACCTTTTGCCCGTCCTCAGCATTGGCGAGCTTAAGCTTATATCTTTGTTTCAGTAGAACTATCAACTCTAAAATATCCAGGGAATCAAGGCCCAATCCGCCTCCAAACAACTGCTCGTCATCACCGATATCTTCCGGTTTGATATTCTTCATTTTCAACTGCGCCGCAATCTGCTCCTTCAAATCGGCCATCAATTTATCCATCATATCTCAAATCTACATTTATTCGTTCGCCATAATCTCCAACTCAATGGTTCGGGCCAATTTTTTCAGTATAGTCTTATGTTCGTCAACAAACGGGTTAGTCTTATCCCATACATAGCCCGCTAAAACAGAACATATCTTTTTCTTCACCTCATGATTCTGCCTGTGGGCGAAGAATATTGTATCCAATGTGCCCTCGTACCAGGCCATTACATAAGAGCGAAAAGTATCAACTCCCTGCAAAAGCTGTTCGGTATATTCCTTATCCCAATCTACTGCCTCGCCACGTAATTGACGTATTACTAAATTAGCCGCCAGCTGACTCGATACCGTCGCCAGCGTAACACCCGACGAAAATACCGGATCCAAAAATTCGGTCACATTGCCGGTCAACACAAACCCATCGCCGTAGAATTGCTCAGTAGTAGTCGACCACGACTGTAGTATCCGAGGTTCAAATAAAAACTCGACATCTTTTAAACGCTCGGCCAGGTATGGCTGCATTGAAATCAGTTCGCGAAGGACTGCTTCGTTACTGCCTTCATAATCGTCAAAGAAGTCGGCATTACCCACAAAACCCACCGAAGTAATGCCACTCGAAAATGGAATTACCCAAATCCAAATGCCTGGCTTATGTACAATTATCGTGATACGGTTAGGCTCATCATCCATCGAGCGTTTTAAGTCGACTGTATGGGTAAATAAAGCCTTACGGGGCAACATATTGGATGGCTTGTCAAGATTGAACAACCTTGGGATCACCCGGCCATAGCCGCTACCGTCAATGATAAACCTTGCTTCAATTTTAGATTTATTGCCATTGATATCCTCAACCTCGGTAACGGAATTTGAGCCGTTAAATTCAATACCTGTTACTGTAGTTTGGTAGTTGATGGGAACGCCCATCTTTTCAACAGTATCAGCAAGTGTTTTATCAAACTCGGCACGTGGTACCTGCCAGGTCCAATTCCAGCCATCGGTAAACTGATCTGAAAAAGAGTAGTCGCATATCCTGCCGTTCTTTACGAACTTGGCCCCCGATTTTTGCTGAAAGCCTTTTTCCTTAACAGCATCAACAAAACCGGCCTCCGTCAGCGCTTCCATACAACGCGGCAATAAGCTTTCGCCAATCACAAACCTTGGAAATTTTTGCTTTTCGACAATTTTAACCTTGTAACCGGCTTTATTAACAATTGAAGCTGCTACAGTTCCTGCAGGTCCTGCACCTATTATTAAAACATCTACCTTTTCAATACTCATTTTTAGATCTATAATTAATTATATATGCTGGGTGCCTGTTTTTATCCCATCTAAGGCCCTCAAGCCATTCCGTATTTTTCTTTCCAGTTCTGAAAAAATTCTGGATTGTTTAATTGAAGACCCAGGCCGTCGGCGTTCAAAAAAACCTGGACCGACGACCCGGTTACCACCAATTCCTGCGTATTTGCTTTCAGAATGCGATATTCGAAATTTATTTTGGCGGCCAAATTGGCAACATAAGTTGTTTCGATAGTTATCCGGTCGCCATAACGCAAAAAGAGCTTATAGTCGCATTGAATATTTACAATAGGCACTACAAAACCATTGGAATAAAAGTCAAGGTATCCCAGGTTGTATTGTTTACCAAAGGCCTCCCTGCCATCTTCAAAATATTGCGGATAATGCCCATGCCATACTACCCCCAGGGAATCAACCTCACTAAACTTTACATCCTGTTCGATAGAATGAGTTAAATATTTTCGCAAATGAAATCTTTTTTTGTTCTACGCTTCTGATTAATATTTGATGCCTTCTTTAAGGATTGTATATATTGGTTTTGCCCAATAATTTCTAAATCCAAAGCCTCCGGGTTTTGCCGTCCTGTATGTTGTTGATATAACCGTCTTCGATTTCATATCTACAAACGTTATCCAAAAGCCTTCAGAACTGTTGGCTTTGCTCAAACCTTCAACAAAAAAGATCAAGCCTACACCGTCGTTCTTTCCAAAATTATATTTGGATACTATTTCGGATATTTTCGCTTCGTCCAGGGTCTTGAAATCGCCGGGATTATTTGAGAAAAAGTCTTTGTCAAGAGCCGCATTTGCTTTCAGCGCTACATCGATATCATACTTTACAGATGAGCGATGCAATGCTTCGGCGATGTCATATTTCTTTTGCTCATTAATAAAAAGCTCATTCCATGAAACAGTGTAGATGTCTTTAATTTGAGCGTTAGTAATTTTCCCCGCGTTCTCCCACTGAGTTGCCTGGCCAATTATTTTCATCTGGGAATAATCGAGACCGAGCCAGGTAATAGGTGTGCTTGCATCAATTTTAGTTTGTGCAAAAAGTGATTGCCCGCTTACAACGATGAAAAGTGCGGCAATAAGCCATTTAAGTTTTGCAATAGGTTTCATAATTTTAAGGTTTTGTTTTACTTCATAAAATTAATTTATATCAAAGATATTCCTTTCGCATTTTGCAAAAATTTCGCTTTTGCCATTCTGAACTTTCCGTTACCATCGTTGGGCCAATATTAAGCGAAATCGCTTTATTTAGCTCCAATCCCTTTGCTTAAGCCTTGATACCTTCTTTAAGAATGGTATATATAGGTTTTGCCCAATAATTTCTAAATCCAAAGCCACCTGGTTTTGCAGTCCTGTAGGTTGTTGATATCACTTTTTTAGCCTTCATGTCGACAAATGTTACCCAAATACCTTCCAGATCCTGAGCTTTGCTCATTCCTTCCACGAAAAAGATCACCCCCACACCGGTGTTTTTGCCAAAATCATATTTTGCTACAATATCGGCTATTTTTGATTCATCCAAAGTTTTGAAATCACCCGGGTTGTTTGAGAAAAAATCTTTCTCAAGAGCCGCATTTGCCTTCAACGTAACATTAATATCATATTTCACAGAGGCGCGGTGTAAAGCTTCGGCTATGTCGTATTTCTTTTGCTCAAAAATAAAAAGCTGATTCCAGGCTACGGTGTACTCATCTCTGAATTGCGCGATAGTTATCTTTCCTGCTTTTTCCCACTGAGTCGCTTTGCCTATAAATTCAGTTTGTGAAAAGTCGAGCCCAAGCCAAGTTAGAGGTGTGCTTTGGTCAATTTTTGTTTGTGCTAACAGTGATTGTCCGCTTACAAGAATAAAAAATGCGGCAACAAGCCATTTGAATTTTAGAATAGGTGTCATAATTGATTTGTTATTAGTGTGATTTTGATAAAAGTTTAATTTTTAATAAATATTTTCATTTCACATTTAGCCAATATTTCACCTTTACACTCCACACTTCCCGTAGCTATTGTTACCCCAAACACCTGGTTAATAACAGTAACTTCCGTATTTATAATGTCACCTACCTTAGGCAGCGCTGCAATGTCCAAATTTTTTACGGCGCCTATATAACCAATTAAAACCGGCTCATCATTCTTCAGTGCAGTATACCCGGCACTGGCAGCAACAGTTTGAGCGATATTTTCTATCAGCCCAGCCTCACTTAATTCGCCGTTTTCAACCAATATATTTTCGGATCGGATCTGTAAGGAGGTTCTGGAGCTAAGGATATCGCAAGCGAGCAATTGATCTACCATCACAAAGGGTGGTCTTTGCGGGATAACCGATAAGATATTTTCCTGCGACACCACCAATTTTATTGCTGCCAAAAGTTATAATAATTATACCACTGTTCAGGATATTTTTTCACTTTATTTTCCATAGAGTCCACAAAGTCGCGCAAAATACGCTCTGATGCCGCCTCCATATCCATATCTGTATAATCAATCAGCTTACTGCCAAAAAAATGGTAGTGATAAGTGCTTTCTTTCATACCATATACAAAAGATACCGGCACTTTAAACTTTGCCGCCAGCATAAATGGCCCGATAGGAAAGCTTGCATCTTCGCCCAGGAACTTCACTCCTATGGTTTTTGCCCCTTCCACAAATCTGTCAGCAGGCATGCATACCAGCTCATTTTCCAGGAAAGCTTCGCTTATCTTGAAAATATGCGACATATCCTCCTTAATAGGGATAAAATTGATGCTGCTTTTACCGGTGACAGACTCCAGGTAGTTTTTTATGCCGGAATTCTCGCCATCAAATGTTACGATATTAATCCGCGCATCTATATCAGTAAGCAGATGGCTGGCAGCTTCCCAGTTGCCAATATGCGCGGTCAGCAATAAACCACCTTTTTTTAGCGCGGCAATCTCGTGCAGATTGTTGATCCCGTCGAGCTCAAATGTGAGTTTATTTTTAATCCCGGCCATTACCACCACTTTGTCAATGATCGACTGCCCCAGCAGGTTGTAATTCTCGTATACCTTGAACCAGGATTTTACAGAACCATAGCCAAGCCGCTTATGAAAGTAACTAAAAGTATGCTTTGTGGATTTGAAAGAGAAAACAAGATAGTATAAGGCCACAAACCGCAAGAGAAGATAGGCTGGCCCTACTCCTGCTGTTTTTAAAACACCTACAAAAATCCTGTATCCTGCGAGTTTCCCTTTCGACCTACCCTGCCAAGCCGGCATTATACAAGCTCATTTAATTTACTATTGCGTATTACGTAGTCGTAAAAATCCTGGAAGGTAGTAATACCAACAAAATCTTCGGGCTTAACTTTAAACGGGAAATTGCTTTCTATTACTACAACAAGGTCTATATAGTCAAGACTGTCCAAGTCCAGGGTTTCCTTTAGGTTAGCATTGGGAACCATCGCGCTCTCATCAATTTCAAACTCTTCGGCTAAAAAATTGTTGATCTTTCCAATAATTTCTTCGTTGCTCATCTTGCGATCTAGGTTTAATTGTACTTCTTTACTATTAGGGACGAATTAGTGCCACCGAATCCAAAAGAATTAGACAAAAATACATTAATTTCTTGTTCTACTGAATTTTGGGCAATATTTAATTTAGCAGAATCTTCATCAGGGTTCTCAAAATTGATATTTGGAGCCACAAAAGAATTCTTCATCATTAACATGGAATATACGATTTCACTGGCGCCTGCCATCCAGCATTCGTGCCCCGTCATCGACTTGGTGGAGCTAACTAAAGGATTACGCTGACCAAAAACTTCATAAATAGCTTTGGCCTCACTTGAGTCACCAGCCGGGGTTGAAGTTGCGTGGGCATTAATGTAGTCAATTTCAGAGGCAGAAACTCCTGCATCTTTCAGCGCCATATGCAACGATCTTACAGGGCCCTCAACAGTTGGATTGGATATGTGGCCACCGTTGGACGAAAACCCATAGCCTATCACTTCTCCAAGAATATTGGCCCCTCTTTTAATGGCTGATTCAAGGCTCTCGATAATAACCGTAGCTGCGCCGCCGCTTGGTATCAGGCCATCGCGCCCGCGGTCAAAAGGCCTGGATGCTTTGGTAGGATCAGCCTCGTTAACCGAGAATGCCGATAGCGCATCAAAACTGGCCATGCCATATTGATTGATTTCCTGCGCTCCGCCACAAATTACACATTCCTGCAGCCCGCTTTTTATCATATGATAACCCAGGCCGATAGCATGTGAACCGCTTGCGCAGGCCGCACTTATGGTGAAGTTTATACCCCTCAGCTTAAATATAGTCGCCAGGTTCATCGTTACGGTCGAGTTCATGGTTTGAAACACAGCTCCCGAACCAATCATCATGGTATTCTTTTTTTCGCGAATAGTATCGGTGCAATCGATAATTGCCTTTGCCGAACTATCATTGCCATACAGAATGCCAACCTCTTTTTCACTAAGATAATCAGCGTCTATACCTGCAACTTTCAAAGCTTCAGCTGTTGCCACATAGGCATATTCCCCCTGCTCGGGCAGCATGATCCTTGATCGCCTGTCTAACGCTTCTTTTAGATCCGGCCTATCGACAAAACCGGTCAACCCCGACCGATAGCCAAATTTTTTCCGCTCCTCATCGAGTATGATACCCGATTTCCCCTTGTAGAGTGAATTGCTGACCTCGTCCAGATTTTTCCCAATACACGAATAGATTCCCAAGCCTGTAACAACTACTCTGTTCATCCAAATAAATTAATGGTGGTGAAGTTATAATTTTTTTTAAAAAATATGGCTACACGTAAAACAAAATGACAAATTCTGCGTTTCTTGGACTTCTTTGCCAGGTAACTCTCCTCTACGAATAAAGTCCGCCATTAATTGATAAAACTTCGCCCGTTATATAACTAGCATTTTCCGAAGCTAAAAAACCTACCGCATGAGCGACTTCTTCAGGGGTACCAAACCGTTTTACAGGGATCATTGATTTCAGTTCTTTTTCGTCAAGCCCCTCGGTCATATCTGTCGTTATAAATCCGGGGGCAACCGCATTAACGGTGATGCCTCTGCGGGCAACTTCCTGGGCCAATGCCTTGGTCGCACCTATAACGCCTGCTTTAGCGGCTGAGTAGTTAACCTGGCCCGGCAACCCTTTTAATCCGGACAGAGATACCACATTGACGATACGCCCGTACTTTTTCATCAGCATGCTGTTTAGAACCGCCCGGGTAACATAAAAAAAGCCATTCAGACTGGTTCCCAATACGTTGTCCCACTGCTCATCTTTCATCCACATCAAGAGGACGTCGTCCTTTATGCCAGCATTATTTATAAGCACTTCAATGTATTTTTCGGAGTTAGTTTCGATCCAGTTGGTCAGCAACTCGTTGACTTCGTTTTTGTTGGCTACGTCAAACTTTAAAAGTTCGCCATCGCCACCGTTTTGTCTTATTTGGTCGAGGGTTTTTTGGGCCTCCTGTTCGTTGGCTTTGTAGTTTACCAGGACGTAGTAACCCATGTCTGCCATTTTATAGCAAATAGCTCTGCCAATGCCTCTTGATCCGCCGGTTACTAATGCGCATTTCATGTTTTAGATTATATTTTAATTGGTGTGATTGGTTGATTAATGATTAGAATTTAGGCACCATCTGAATTTGGCCCCATCGAATGATACCGGTCAGAACGAGTGTGAATGTATTGCATCTTCTATCTTAACAATATTTCCTTTTACTTAACAATGTTTCCTTTTACGATTTTTAAGGTATTAAAGTTTAGCGAAAATAGCCACAATGTTTAAATTTTCAAGAGCCCCTATAGGAATAAACTATAAATTTATTTTGACCGTATACGGCGTGT
>Ga0068856_100003545_pt1 | contig 15713 bp, 7 predicted proteins | sample KBSCornC62_FD_66595 | JGI IMG/M metagenome (GOLD analysis project Ga0068856, IMG submission 66595) | Corn rhizosphere microbial communities from Kellogg Biological Station, Michigan, USA - KBS Corn C6-2 | ecosystem: Host-associated > Plants > Roots > Rhizosphere > Soil ...
ATGAGTGGGAAGGCGATCCGCAGCTAGTGGGGGAGGCGCGGTTCTTGTTAGCGCATGCTTATCGAATGGCCGGCGAAATCGATTCAGCATTAAAAGAATCGGAAGCTGCGGGACGAGTTTTCGAAAAGGAGGCTCAAAAGGCAAAGGCCGTTTCCGCGTTGATGTTTGCAACTGAGACCGCGTGGCAGGCGCGCAAAGTTTTGGAGACTACGCGACTGGTTCATCAGGCGGCAGAGGCTGCTCGCGCTGCCGGCGATAACGAAAGTCTGCGACACATGTTGACGCTCGCTGCAACGCTCGCAAATCTTCGTGGCGAGTACGAGCAGGCTAATCAATATCTTGAAGAAGCCGCCACGGTCGTTCCCGCGCCCAGAGAAACTGAACCTGAAAAGGAAATACCGAATGGCGGAAGACTGGTTGTCGCGATGGCCAATCCACTCGGCGAGATCGATCCGGTGAACATGGAACTGATCGAAGAACAGGAAATTCTCGCCAATGTATTTGAGACTCTTCTGGCAACCGATCTGGAAGGGAATTTGATTCCGTCTCTATGCGAGAAGTGGGAAGTATCTGAAGGAGGAGCAGCCGTCGCTTTCACCTTACGCGAAAACGTTTGTTTTCAGAGTGGTGAACCCATGGATGCTCAATCCGTAAAGAATTCATTTGAACGGAGCATTCGTATTGCGCGTGAAATTCCACCGGGATTGGCTGCAATTCGTGGTGCCTCTGAATTCGCGAAGAGCGGTGATCGGCAACTGTCTTCGATCGGCGTCAAATCAAATTACCGGCTGGAAATTCAACTGTCCGAGCCGCTGCCGATTTATCCCGCGTTGCTCACCGACTTCAAAACCGGCATTACTTTGTCGGGAGGCGACGAAGTTTTTCCGATTGGTACTGGCCCGTTTCGAATCGTCTCGTATCGACCCGATAAGATCGTCGTTCAACGAAACGAAAAGTACTGGAAGGGAACTCCTGCTCATGTAGACGAGGTCGAATTTCGTGCGGGCTTGACGGCTTCGGACATCTCTTCTGGTTTACGTTCGGGCGAAATCGATCTCGCTCGAGATTTGTCGCCGCACGACCTCGAGGAATTTCTGCGCGACCCGAGACTTCGCAGCGGGTTTGTCGAGTCGCCGCGCAAAAATACTTACTTCGTTCTTTTTAACTGTACGGACGCTTCAATCGCGAGCAACGCGGAGTTACGACGAGCGCTCTCCAGTGTAGTAAGAACTCACGATCTCGTTTGGCAAACGCTGGGACGCTTTGCTCAGCCGGCTGTTTGCTTGATTCCTCCGGGTATGCTCGGTTACGACCCAGGTCGCCGGCGACAGACAATCACTCGCGACGAGGCTGTGGCCATGCTTCGGTCCTCACGGATTGACGGGGCGATAACTCTGCGAGCTGCCATACACCCGTTGTTACTTGATCGCTACAAAGCACTAAGCACCAGTTTGCTTTCAATCTGGGAGGAACTCGGAGTCAAGGTCGAAGTTGCCACGCCGACTATGGCCTCGTATCTCGAAGCGTTCCAAAACAGCCAGGGAATAGATTTGTTCATTGGTCGTTGGAATGTGGACTACGACGATCCTGATGACTTCACGTATGGATTGTTCCACTCCCGCGTGGGAATGTATCGCTCGTACATAACATCGCCGGAGGGTGATCAGATCCTGGAAGAAGCGCGCACCGAGAGTCGTCCTGGAGTTCGCTCATCGCTCTATCGAAAATACGAGAACTACTTGCAGGATACCGGGATGTTGTTACCGCTGTTTCACGACGTTGACTATCGTCTCGGAAACGCGAAGGTTGCAGGATTAAATCTTCGAGGAAGCGCGCCGTATGTGAACTATGCGGCGATGGGCAAGCTCGAATCAGGAGCGAAAACCAGTGATAGCGTCAGAGCGGGTGGAGGCATTCTTCATGTCCCGATAACAGGAACGCTATACAAACTCGATCCATCTTTGGCAGGAACAGTTGAAGACGCTGAAGTATTACCAAGCATCTTTGAACCACTCACTCGCGACCTTGGCGGTGCCCGCATTGGCCCCTGGTTAGCCTCCAGCCTCACATCCGAACAGGGTGGCAAACGATATCGATTCAGATTACGCGATGACGTCCGCTTTCATGATGGCCGCAAACTCACTGCACGAGATGTTCGCTACTCATTTGAACGATTACTCCTGAATACCGAGAACGCAGGTAGTCGATTTATCTATTCATCAATTCGCGGGGCGAAGGCGATGCTTGATGGCGAGTCGACTGATTTGGCTGGTTTCAAAATTCACTCGGCAGAAGAGTTTACGATTGAACTTGAAGAGCCAATTTCGTTTTTTCCGGCTCTCATTTCTTATCACGCTGCCGCAATCGTTCCCGAGGGGAGTACCGATTTTGGTAACAGTTGGCAGGATGGCAGTGTTGGTACCGGTCCTTTCCGCGTGGTGAAATTTGAACCAGGCGTACGGCTAGAGCTGGAACGAAACAAAACCTACTGGCGTCAGGGTTATCCGAAGTGTGAAGGTGTGACCTTTAACTTTGGTATTTCTCCGACCGAAATTCTTTCACAGTTTAGAGCCGGCAGACTCTCGATCGCTGCGGATCTTCTTCCGGCGGACGCCGAAGCGTTACGACGCGAACAGGAATTTGCATCCGGTTATCATGAAATACCGAGGCTTACTACTTACTATCTGGCCTTCAATATTCATAAAGGTCCGCTGAAAGACAAGCGCCTGCGACAAACGCTTTCCGCTTCCATCGATGTCGCTAACATCGTGCGGCAAACGTTGGGAAGGATCGCTGTGCCCGCCCAGGGTTTGATCCCGCCGGGTCTCCTTGGACACGATTCAAGTTTTACTCCGAAAGCCGCGGATGCAGCGTCAGAACCTTCTCGAAAACAAGACGAAGAAATTGAGTTAACGGCGGTCGTCAACCCGGTCTTCTTTGGAGAGTACGCAGCATTCACGCGTGAAATCGCTCGTTCGGTTCGCGAACAAAACGTTACGGTCAAGATCACCAACAAGACGATGGAGCAATGGCTGGAAGCTGTTTCCGAAGGCTCTGTTGATGTGGTCCTGGGACGTTGGGTAGGCGACTATCCCGATGCTGACACGTTCGCAAGTATTCTTCGTTCGAAGGAAGGATTGCTTGGTCCTATATGTGGGCTAACCGAAGTTGATCGATTGGTTTCGAGGGGACGATCAGAAACATCTCCGGCTGTGCGTCACGCCGTTTACCGGCAGCTCGAAGACATCATCGTCCGCGACAGACTGATGCTGCCGCTGTTTCACGAGCAGGCGTATCGATTCGCGCGCCCCGAAGTGGAAGGAATGTCGCTGACGTACGATGCATTGACGTTGGATTATGCGAACCTGAGTGTGAAGGGTTAGATATTGGCGATTTCCGATTGCCGATTGCCGATTGCGTTTCGGTTATTGCTGCATCGGGCTACATACCGCGAAGCGGTTTCGACCCAGAGCCCAGGGTTGCTTCAACCCTGGGGACCGGCCAAGCAAACGAATCAACCGCAACGCGGTTGCGTCACGCGGGTTGAATCCTGATTCGGGGTTCACGTTTCATATCACAAGTCAAAACCGCAACTAGACGCAACCCGTTCCGGGTTGATAAATCCGTACGCCCGTTCCCAGGGTTGAAGCAACCCTGGGTTCTGGGTCGGAACCGCTTCGCGGTATATACCTCATCTGCTTTGAGGTCCGCTGAATGACAACAGGCAATTCCCCTCGGGGTCATCCACTAACCGCAAACACCGGCTCACCTAACACATCCATCCGAGGCGTGATTCCCAACCCCGGAGCAGTTGAAGCAGCAAGCCTTCCATTCTTCCTCTGCGGAGCGCCTTCGGCAGTGCTCACCGTGACGTAGCTATTGAAATCGGTTGCCGAGAAAAGAAAGTCTGGTGGCGTGCTGTGGGCCAGCGCGGCAATCGCTGCCGTGACAATGTCGCCGCCCCAGGTGTCTTCTATTGTTAAAGCAATGCCTGCCGCCACGCATAGATCTCGAATTTGCCGTGCTTTAGTAAGCCCGCCTACTTTTGAGATCTTCAAATTGATCACATCCGCGGCTTGATCCGCAATTGTTCGGAGCACCATTGGTACGCCATCGATTACTTCATCCAGTACGAACGGCCGATTGGTATGCCTGCGAATGGTTAGACACTCTTCGTAACTCATGCACGGTTGCTCAATGTAGACATCGACGTCGCGAACGGCATGAACAACACGTAAGGCTTCGTGCTGTTTCCATCCGGTGTTTGCATCTGCAATAAGGACATCCGGTTCGCTCAGTTGTTCAGCGCAAGTCTGGATACGTTCAATATCTGTGTCGGGATTGCCTCCAACTTTCAGTTGAAACTTCGTGTAATGCTGCGAGCGATAATCTTTAATGCTTTGAGCCATAGCTGCCGGAGTATCCTGCGATATTGCTCGATAGAGTGCGAAGTCCTCGGCGTAACAGCCACCCATCAAAGTAGCGACAGATTGGTTGCTAGCTTTACCGAGTAAATCCCAACACGCCATGTCGAGCGCTGACTTGACGTATGGATGACCACGCATAGCCTGATCCATTCGACGATTAACAACTCCGAGTTGAGTTGGATCGATACCGAGAAGAGACGGCGCTAATTCCGCGATACCGGTGCGTGCGCCTGCTGCGTATGCAGGAAGGTAAGCTGGACCAAGCGGGCATATCTCACCATAGCCGGTGAGGTTCTCATCGGTTTTAATTGCGACGATCGTCGAATCAAAGACTGAGACATTGTTGCCGCCAGACCATTTGTAGCTGCCTTCGTGTAAAGGAAGATCGACTTGATAGACAGAGATCTCGGTGATTTGCATTGTTGGCCCTGTGGTTTTTGGCGAGCGATTGTAAACCTTGTGTTTGCGATTGACGATACGACACGTCGCCCTGGGACCGCAGGCGTCCCCGCCTGCCCGTGTCGAATCTAACCAATTGAGTTGCATCAATGCCGTGAGCGAACAGCTTTGCTCCCGATCAGGGTTGCGCGGGACGCGGGCAGGCGCGGACGCCTGCGGTCCCAGGACGATCGCCTGAGAATATTTTTGATAGGATCGGGGCGTAAAGATCTTGCCAACCTGAAGACTCTTCGAGATGATCCGCATCAGGCCGGACATGCAACCGATAAATCAGCAGCAGCTGCAACAACAGATTGAGTTGAGGATGCGTACCATGCGCACGTTATGGATTGCCCTGCTGTTGAACATTGGCGTCTATTTTGTGTTCCTCATGCTTTTCTTGCACCGCTCGGAAGAGGTCAGATCCAATGCTGCGCTATCGCTTATTCTGGCAATTATCGCAATATCGGCGATATTGAGCTCCTTCTTAATCAAGAGCCGCCTCCTTAGCCGGGCGATAGAGCAACAGCAAGTGTCACTAGTTCAACAAGCATATATTATGGCATGGGCCATAACTGAGGTCGCAGCGCTGCTGGGAATGCTCGATTTCTTGACAACGAACGATCGCTACTACTACGGGTTCTTTCTAATCGCAGCCTGTGGACAGTTAGTCCACTTCCCAAAACGCGAACATGTCGAAAGCGCTTATTGCAAGAGCTCGATAATCTAACGTTGAAGTTAGTCGATCGACTGCATTCCTTCCCCCCGAATGATTCAATGCACATCGAACCGGGAACACGATTTGGTTCTTACGAAATCCGCTCGAAAATTGGCGAAGGCGGGATGGGTGAAGTGTACCTGGTCGAAGACACCCGGTTGCATCGTAAAGTAGCACTCAAAGTACTTCCTGCCGGTCTTGTTTCCAATCGAGATCGAATGCGCCGCTTCGAACAAGAGGCTGCGGCCGCCGCGAAGCTCAATCATCCGAACATCGCGCACATATACGAAATCGGCAGTAGTGGAATGGCTGAGCTGGGTGCCGAGGCGGACCGGGTTCATTTCATCGCTATGGAATTTATCGATGGTTCGACGCTGCGTGAAGTCATCTATCGCGGTCACACGGACTTGCCGAAGCTGCTCCGTTACCTGCAACACACAGCGGAAGGTCTGGCGAAAGCTCATGCGACGGGCATTGTGCATCGCGATCTGAAGCCTGACAACATCATGATCACGCGTGATGGCCACGCGAAGATTCTGGATTTTGGTTTGGCGAAACTTACAGAGCAGAGGACACCAGCCGACATCAGCGCGGAAGAGATGAGTGCGATGCCGACAGTGCCGATAAAGCAACACTCACAACCGGGAACGATTCTCGGTACGATCGGTTACATGTCGCCCGAACAGGCCCAAGGTAGGGTGAACGAAATCGACCATCGATCTGACATCTTCTCTTTCGGATGCATTCTGTTTGAGGCCGCTACGAAACGCAGACCATTCGAGGGAAAGGATGCGCTGGACTCACTGCACAACATCGTGCACGCTCCGACGCCTTTGATCAAAGGTTTCAACGCTGAGGCACCTGACGAACTTCAGAAAATTGTTCGGCGATGTCTCGCTAAAGATCCAGACGAGCGTTATCACTCGATTAAGGACGTAGCGATTGAATTGAAAGAGCTGCGGCGTGAACTTAAACCGCTTCCTGAATCGACTGGACCTTCCGCAAGCATGGATCTTAAACCGATTCGCCAAACCATTGCCGACTCCGATAACTCAACCACAACGTCTTCAAGCGCTGAATACATCATTTCGTCAATCAACCGCCATAAAGTGGTCGCAGCGTCGATTGCGGTCGTACTGGTGATCGCTTTGGCCGCCGGAGTCATTGGAATGCGTACCTTTCTGAATGGTCGCAAAACGGAACCATCACTCGACTCGATCGCCGTCTTGCCCTTCGAAAATCAGAATCATGAACCCGACACGGAATACCTTTCGGATGGGTTGACCGAAAGCATAATCAACAGCCTAACCCAGATACCGAACCTGAAAGTAATCGCGCGTGGTTCTGCGTTTCGCTACAAGGGGCGCAATGCTGACCCAATGACTGCAGGGCATGAGTTAGGTGTGCGGGCTGTGTTAACAGGGCGGCTGCTTCAACGCGGTGACAGTTTAGTTGTGAGCGCGGAGTTGATGGACATCCTGGACAACAAGCAGCTTTGGGGAGAGCAGTATGAACGCAAGGTTTCGGATCTTCTGGCGGTGCAGCGCGAAATCGCCGCTGAAATTTCCAACAGCCTACGGCTCAAGCTTTCGGGTGCGGAGCAGAGCCGAATCACTAAGCGGTACACTGATAATCCTGAAGCCTATCAGCTTTATCTAAAAGGTCGCTTCTACTGGAACAAACGAACTGAAGAAGGAGTCAAGAAGGCACTCGATTATTTCCAACAGGCAATTGATAAGGATCCCACTTATGCCCTCGCCTACACCGGGATTGCTGATTGCTATTCGCTTGAGACACTGCACATCGATGTTGGTTCGCTCTCGCCAAGCGAAGCTGGGCCAAAAGCCAAGGCTGCGGCAATGAAAGCCCTGCAGATGGATGACTCTCTGGCTGAGGCCCACACTTCGCTGGCTTTCATCAAGTTAAATTTTGATTGGGACTGGCCCGGTGCAGAGGCAGAATTCAAACGCGCCATTCAGTTGAATCCAAACGTCGGCAACGGTCATCATTGGTACTCCCATTACCTGATGGCAATGGGCCGGACGCAGGAGTCTTTGGCGGAAAGCAAGCGCGCGTTGGAACTTGATCCGCTGGGCGTCATCTTGAACGTTCACCTCGGCTGGCATTACAACAATGCGCATCAATACGATCTGGCCATCGAACAGATCACCAAGGCCCTCGAGTTGGACCCGAACTTTGGATTGGCTTACTGGTATCTGGGTTTGGCATATGAACAAGAGGGAAGGTACGCCGAGGCTGAGAACTCGTTGCGAAAGGCGAATGATCTGCTCAAAGACAATTCGGCACTTGCCGCAGATCTGGGACATCTTTATGCACTTTCCGGAAGGAGAGATCAGGCGCTCAAGGTAATCGAGGAATTGAAGGGCGTGTCAAATCGAAAGTACGTGTCTTCTTTCAACATCGCCTTGATTTATGTCGGACTGAACGACGTGGATCAGGCTTTTCAATGGTTGGAGAAAGCTTACCGGGAACGCTCAGACTTACTGGTTTATCTTAAAGTTGATGCCAGAGTGGACAAGATACGCTCAGATGCCAGATTTAAGGACCTATTAAAACGCCTTGACCTGCCACCTTAGAGATTCGCATGGCCTTGACCGCGACATTGAGTTACTCAACAAGGCTGAGCCGATGACGCTTGCCGCAGGAACAAAACTTGGCCGGTACGACATCCGCTCGAAGATTGGTGAAGGCGGAATGGGTGAGGTCTATTTGGCGCGTGACATCGAAATCGGTCGAGACGTGGCCGTCAAAGTTCTGCCGCCAACGTTCTCAACCGACCAAGATCGCCTAAGGCGTTTTCAACAAGAGGCGTGTGCCGCCGGTGCACTGAATCATCCCAACATCCTTTCAATTTACGACGTCGGCAAGAACGATGGTTCACCTTATGTCGTTTCTGAACTGCTCGAGGGCGAAACATTACGCAAACGCATGGGTGGCACTCCGCTGGGTCCGCGCCGCGCGATCGATTATGCGTCGCAAATTGCGAACGGGCTTGCGGCAGCACACGAGAAGGGAATCATCCATCGCGATTTGAAACCTGAAAATATTTTCGTTACCAACGACGGTCGCTTGAAGATTCTCGACTTCGGTTTGGCGAAGCTCACGCAGATGGACGGTCATCAATCGCAAACGGAAGTACCGACGAGGCGCGTTGACACGGATCCGGGCGTAGTGATGGGTACGGTTGGTTACATGTCGCCTGAACAATTGAAGGGGCGGGCCGTCGATCAACGTTCAGATATTTTTTCCTTCGGCGCAATTCTTTACGAGATGCTTTCGGGTCGACGCGCGTTTCATGGCGAATCATCCGCGGAGACGATGAGCGCGATTCTACGAGAAGATCCACCGGAGTTGTCCAACACGAACAAGACGGTCTCGCCAGCCTTGGAACGAATCGTAGCTCACTGTCTGGAGAAGAATCCGGAAGGTCGTTTTTATTCGGCGCGCGATGTTGCATTCGCGCTTGAAGCTTTATCGGGATCCACTTCCAGCGACACAACGATCGCTGCGACGTTGCCGGCTGCAGAGCGACCTGGACGTGTTTGGTTGCCCTGGGCTATCGCCGGCGCCGCTGTTCTGGTTGCAGCCGCCGCTTTCGCTTGGACCTACCTTCGCCGTTCTCCGTCGGATGAGGTCACGGAGGCGATGCGCTTCATTATTCCGATGCCGGATAAAGCGTTCATACTCGGTCCCCCCGTTATCTCTCCCGACGGTCGACGAATCGTATATCGTCTTAATACCGACGATGGTAAAGAGCTTCTCTGGGTGAGGTCGCTCGGCTCATTGGATGCTCGGCCTCTGGTGGGAACTGATGGCGCCCTTCAGCCTTTCTGGTCACCCGACAACCGCTCTGTTGCTTTTTTCGCCAATACCAAACTCAAAAGAATTGACGTTTCGGGCGGCGCCGCGCAGACACTCTGTGACGCACCGTCGAATGTGAGTGGCGCGTGGAGTCGTGATGGAACGATTATCTTTTCGCGGGGTGTTGCGAGCGGCCTCTACCGTGTCGCGGCGGCTGGCGGGACACCTGTTCAGCTCACGCAGGTTGATGCGTCACGAAGTGAGATCGAGCATACCTGGCCTTATTTTCTGCCCGACGGTCGCCACTTCATCTATCTAGTGCGGAACGCCCAGCCAGAGAACAGCGCGATTTACGTTGGTTCGCTCGACTCAAAAGAGACGAAGTCACTGGTCCAAGTCCTTTCGAGCGCGGTATATGCCGCGCCGGGATACCTTCTGTTTGTTCGTGAGACCACGCTCGTGGCGCAACCATTCGACGCTGACAAGTTGGAGCTTAAAGGTGACGCATTTCCTATTGCAGAACAGGCCAGCCGGAACCCAATCATCGGCCGCGCCATGTTCTCCGTCTCCGAAAACGGCATACTCGTCATGCGCTCCGGTGGCATTAATAATAACGCCCAGCTGACCTGGTTCGACCGCGCGGGGAAACAGGTCGGTACCATCACGGCACCCGGTACATACGCCGCGCCAGCGCTATCGCCCGACCAGAAGACTGTCGCCGTCAGTCGCTCAGACTTGGTGAGTGGGTCTGGTTCTGATATCTGGCTTATCAATCTTGAACGCGGCACACAGATAAGACTCACCAACGATCCGGCGAGTGATACCTATCCGTCCTGGTCACCCGCGGGGGACCGTATTGCCTTCATTTCGACTCGCAATGGACAGACGAACGTTTTCCAAAAGTTATCGAACGGGTCGGCGGTCGAAGAACCGCTTGTTGCGTCCGCGGAGCTGAAGACGAACCCATCGTTTTCGCCTGATGGCAAGTTCATCATCTACGCTCAATTGAATCCCAAAACGAATGTCGATTTGTACCTGGTATCCACAGGGAGTGAGAAAAAGATCGAGACGTTTTTGCAAACAAATTTCATCGAGGCGCAGCCTCACGTCTCACCAAACGGCCGATGGGTCGCTTACATATCGAACGAGACCGGACAGTTTGAGGTCTACGTCCAAACATTTCCGGTTGCCGGGGGCGGTAAGGTGCTCGTCTCAGTCGGCGGTGGATCGCAACCCCAATGGCGCGCAGATGGTCGAGAGCTTTACTACTATGCACCCAACCGGAAAATCATGGCAGTGGAAGTGAACGGTGACGGCCCGACATTTACCGTGGGAATCGCGCGGCCACTGTTTGACATCCGCGTCCTCGGGGCCATCGACCAAAGCTTCCCCGGCAATGGATATTACACACCGACGGGCAATGGTGACCGCTTCCTTGTGCCTTCAGTACCGGACGCACCCGAGCGTCAGCAGATCAACGTCATCTTAAACTGGATAGGGGATGTGAAGAGATGACTTTGATTGAGGAAATCGACAAGTTTCTAGCCTGCAAAGCAGGCGACAGCGTAAAGCCTGGGGCGTGAGCCCCAGGGTAACAATGGTTTGAGTTTCAGCCCGCGCTAGCGGGGCGAAAGATTGAAACCCTGCGGCTGACGCCCGCTTCGCGGGCTCGAATCGGTCATGGCGCGAACGTCCTGGGGCTGACGCCCCAGGCTTTATGCCTTCGCCTGCTTTGCAGGCAAGAGATTCGATCTCTACCGTTGGGTGACAGCCTTGAAACGATGAGTCTCGCTCCAGGCACAACACTCGGCCGCTACGAAATCCGCTCGAAGATTGGCGAAGGCGGGATGGGCGAAGTGTATCTCGCGCGCGACACGCAACTTGATCGGCAAATCGCAGTCAAGCTGTTGCCTGCCGAAATCGCTCGCGATCAGCAGCGGCTGCACAGATTCCTTCAAGAGGCGCGTGCCGCGGCGGCCCTGTCTCATCCGAACATCGCGCACATCTACGAAATCGGTGAAGCTGACGGCGGTTACTTCATCGCAATGGAGTTTGTCGAGGGGCTGGCGTTGGACAAAAAAATCGGCGGGCGAACGCTGCCGATTGCTGAAAGTCTGGACATCGCAATTCAAATTACGGATGCGCTCGACGAAGCGCACTCCAAAGGCATCACGCATCGCGACATCAAGTCTTCGAACATCATGATCACGCCGCGTGGTCGGGTTAAGGTGCTTGACTTTGGGCTTGCGAAGGTTTCGCAAACCACGTCGACGTCCGACCAAATCTCCGACAGCCAACTCGCCACGCGGGTGAAGACGAGTCCGGGTGTAGTGATGGGCACTGTGAATTACATGTCACCGGAACAGGCGAGCGGCAAAGAGGTGGACGCGCGCACTGACATCTGGAGCGTCGGTGTCGTGCTTTACGAAATGGTAACCGGTCGCCTGCCGTTTGAAGGAGCGACTCCGAGTCACATCGTCGTGGCGATTCTAGAGAAGGAGCCATTGCCACTTTCACTGTCCGTTCCCAATGTTCCGGAAGCTCTCGAATGGATTGTCACTGAGACGCTGACGAAAAATCGTGAAGAGCGCACGCAGACTGCTCGCGAGCTGATGAAGCGTTTACAGCGGCTGAAACAGCGCGTCGATGCCGAGAGTGAAGTGGAACGATCAGTAGCACCAGAGCGTCTCACCACCACTCCAAGCAGCCCTGGTGCCTCGGCTATATCGCAACACAACGTATCGTCGGCTACACAGACTCAGGAGGCGATGCGCCCGCAAACAGGCGAAACAGCGGCGGCTCCGACTCACGTCTCAAGTGCCGAGTACATGGTCAATCAGATCAAAACCCATAAGACCGCCGCTGTCGTCGCGATATTTGCTCTGATTGTTGTACTCGCTGCCGTCAGTTTCGCGGCGTACAAACTACTTGGCGGCCGATCGAGGAATGCAATCTCACTTGAGTCGGCCACCTACACGCGGCTCACGAATGTTGGCACTGCGACTGGCGCGGCAATTTCGCCAGACGGTAAATGGCTGGTGCATGTGCAGGATGATGGCGAGCAAAAGAGTTTATGGTTGCGGCAAGTCGCAGTCGCTAACAGCAACACACAGATCGTTCCGCCCGCTAACGTTCGTTATGTCGGCGCGACCTTCTCGCCCGACGGCAACTACGTTTACTACGCAGTGAGACAGGGCAATGACGAAACCGGAACTCTTTATCAAGTGCCGGTGCTCGGCGGGACGCCGCGCAAACTTTTCACCGGCATCGGCAACTCGCCGACTTTTTCTCCCGACGGCAAACAGATAGCTTACTTTTATTACATCGAAGACGAGGATCGCCTGATGATTGCGAATGCCGACGGCACGAATCAGCGCCAATTGGCAGCGCGTCACGGAGACGAATATTTCTTTCAGGACAACTTCAGTACCATTTCGTGGTCGCCTGATGGCAAGACGATCGCAACGCCCATTGCGAATTCTAAAGAAAGCTGGATGAGCCTCGCCACGGTTTCGGTTGGCACCGGTGAGGTCAAGCCTTTGCCTACTCGCAAGTGGGTTGAAGTGAGGCAAGCTATATGGTTCGACGACCAAACAATTTTAGCCACCGCACAGGAAAATCCAGGAGAAGCGTTCGTGATCTGGCGCGTCTCTTATCCTTCCGGAGAAGCGACCCGCCTGACAAACGATTTGAATTGGTATCCGCTGATCAGTTTGACGAAAGATGCGAATCAAATCGCAGCGGTTCAGACGGAAATATCGAACAACATCTGGATCATGCCTGAGTTCGATGCGTCGCGCGCTACGCAAATAACGAAGGGCCGAAATTTGGTTGGCAGTCCAGCGTGGACACCGGACGGAAAAATAATTTACGCGTACAAGATACCCAACGGCGGCGATCTTTATCTCATCGATCCGGCAAATGGCGATCGCAAACAACTCACCGCCGACGCGCGCACCAACGTAGACGCATTGGTTACACCCGATGGCCGCTACGTGGTGTTCAGGTCTGACCGGAGCGGCGCGCCGCGCGTTTGGCGCATGAATCTCGACGGTTCCGACCCGCGCGAATTAACTCACGATCACGAGGTTGGGGATCTGGCTGTCTCGTCTGACGGTCAGTGGATCGCCTTCACCTTGTGTTTGAACAAATGCACCGTCTGGACTCTTTCGATCGATGGTGGAACGCCGGTGCAACTTACTGACAAGGCATCACAAAACCCGGCTATTTCGCCTGATGGAAAATACATCGCTTGCAGCTATCTCGATCAACCAAACGGCACATTCAAACTGGCGATCTTACCGCGCGAGGGCGGACAACCAGTCAAAACGTTTACCTATACGAGCAGCGATACAACCAACAAGCAGTGGAGCCCTGATGGACGCGCGATTATCTATGGCATTACGCGCAACGGCGTCACCAATCTCTGGGCGCAGCCAATTGATGGCTCACCGCCAAGACAATTAACCAACTTCGCATCGGATCGAATTTTCAGTTTCCAAATTTCTCGCGATGGGAAGCAAGTGGCGCTAGACCGCGGAACCACAGCCAGCGATGTTGTTTTGATCAGCAACTTCAAGAAATGAGTCTCATTCACACGAATCACTTGCTCAAACTATCAGCTCTTCTGATCATTGCGCCGCTGTTAGCGGCTCAAGATGATCCGAGTTGGCCTTCGCTCAGTTATCTTCGCAGCGACTACAAGGCTGTTTCTGTTGTTGCTCATGTGCGCATCGCGAAAGCCGAGATAACTAATCGTGTCGGTGGTTATGAAAACTGGAAAATAAATGCTGTGGTGATCGAGCCGTTCAAGGGTACGCTAAAGAAAGGTGATACGTTCGAGTACTTCCACGGCGCTGAAGCTGGTTTCAAACAGGAGTATTTTACCGGCGAGAAGATCGTCTTCTTGTTATCTGAACGTGATAAGGAGCGGAAACTACATTATTCAGTTCTTGAGAATTCGACGTTGCCCTACACGCAAGACCGCGTTGCCAAACTTCGGCGGATTCAAAGATCATTGAAACGACGTCGCAGCAGGTAGCGCCTTCACTTGAGTTCGTCTCTGCACATAGCAATCCAAATCGGAGTACTACTCGATCCAAACAAGGGAGGAACCAATGGCGTTAACAAGCACTTTAGCTGGTAAAAACCTCGGAATGGTGCTGCTGGGAATCTGGCTGATTCTCACCGGGCTTTTGCCTTTACTTAGTGTGCGAGTCTCATCAACAATCACGACCGTCCTGGCCGTACTTGCCGTTGCTGCGGGACTACTAATTCTGTTACGACGATAGTTCTAGAGCAGTGGAAACGAATGCGTTTTTGGAGAAATCTGTGTAACAAACCAACAACTTCTTGCTTTTTTGGCAAGTGTTCACGTCCCGAAGGGGCCCAAGTTAATAGCCGTGGGCGAGCGGCTTTGCGCGAAGCCCACGGGAGAGCGAAGCAAACGTCGAAGACCCTGAAAGGGCCAGACAATCAACCCAGTTCGACCCTTTCAGGGTCGGATCGTGTGACTAAATTAATTCCGCGTGCATCGCGCAAAGCCGCTCGCCCACGGCTACACCTTCATCCTTTCAGGATGGTTTGGTTGCGGCTTAACCCGCGCTGCGTAATCGGCGTAATCTGCGGATGTCGCTATCGCAATCGAGTCATCTCGGTTAGAATGCGCCCGAAATTTGGGTTTGGATTCAAGTCTGCCATTATTCCTGTCAAGCCCAGACCCGTTCAGTCATAGTCAGTCAAAAGTCATTATCGTGCCTCACGTGCAGGACCTGCGTTCTGATTAGAATCACAGTCTGGCCCATGCGTAGAGTCGGAGTTTAAGCACAATGAAACTGAAAGAGGTCATTAAGAGCGCAGACTCGCTTGCCAAACGATATCGCATTACAAAAGGCAAAGCGTTTCGGCTCAAAGATGTTGACCCAAACGATACGGCAGATCTCAAATCCGAAGATAAGCCACGAGCTAAGGAAGCGCTCGCCGTTGGTGTCGATGCGTTGTGCAAGCTACAGGACATGCTCTACGCGCAAGATCGCTGGGCGGTCCTTCTGATCTTTCAGGCGCTCGATGCGGCAGGGAAAGACAGCGCGATCAAGCACGTAATGTCCGGCATTAACCCGCAAGGATGCCAGGTCGTTTCGTTCAAAGTTCCTTCGGCAGAAGAGTTGGATCACGACTTCCTATGGCGTTGCAACAAACAACTTCCCGAGCGGGGACGCATAGGGATCTTCAACAGGAGCTATTACGAAGAGACGTTGGTCGTCCGTGTTCACCCTGAATTCCTAGCGGCGCAGAAACTCCCAATCGTT
>Ga0068856_100003547_pt1 | contig 15707 bp, 13 predicted proteins | sample KBSCornC62_FD_66595 | JGI IMG/M metagenome (GOLD analysis project Ga0068856, IMG submission 66595) | Corn rhizosphere microbial communities from Kellogg Biological Station, Michigan, USA - KBS Corn C6-2 | ecosystem: Host-associated > Plants > Roots > Rhizosphere > Soil ...
CACGTCCGACATCATCGTGATGATCGATGCCGACGGCTCCACCGATCCGGCCGAGATTCCCCGGTTCCTGGCCGCGCTGCGCGCCGGCGCCGACTTCGTCAAGGGCTCGCGTTTCCTCGCGGCCGGCGGCAGCGCCGACATCACCAGGTCCCGCAGCCTCGGCAACGGCGGCCTCAACCTGCTCGTCAACCTGCTGTACGGGACCCGCTACACCGATCTGTGCTACGGCTACAACGCCTTCTGGCGGCACTGCCTGCCGGCCATGGACATCGACTGCACCGGCTTCGAGGTCGAGACCCTGATCAACATCCGCGTCGCCCGCGCCGGCCTCAAAGTGGGCGAGGTTCCGAGCTTCGAGCGGGACCGGATCCACGGCCAGAGCAACCTGAACACGTTCAGGGATGGCGGCCGCGTGCTGAAAACGATCCTGCAAGAGCGCTTCCGCAGGTCGTCCCGACCGGCCAGGGGCCTCGACGCGGACCGCTACATCGAGCCGGCCGAGGCGATCAAGGTCGAGGCCGCTTGACCCCCGGTCGATAAGACCCGGACACACCCAAGGGGGTCGTCCCCGACCTTCGCCACCCTCGATCGAGGCCCGTTTGACCATCGCAACCGACCAACCGAGCCTGCGACAGGCAACGACCGTGAGCGTCGTCGTCTGCGCCTACTCCCTCGAGCGCTGGGATGTGCTGTGCGAGGGGATCGCCGCGGTGGGGAAACAGACCGTACCCCCACTGGAGACGATTCTTGTCATCGACAACAACCCGGAACTGCTCGCCCGGGCCGAATCGGCGTTCCCCAGCGTCAAGGTTCGCGCCAACTCGGGGCGCGGCAGCTCTGAAGCGAAGAACACCGCGATGCGGGAGGCGGCAGGCACCATCCTCGCCTTCCTCGACGACGACGCCGTCGCCGCCGAAGACTGGCTGGAGAAGCTGACCGGCCCCTTCGACGACCCTGAGGTGATCGGCACCTCCGGCAATCCCCTTCCCCGCTGGAAGGACGGGGTGAAACCCACGTGGCTCCCGGTCGAGTTCTACTGGACGATCGGCTGCGGTTACCGAGGCCTCCCCCTGACGACGACGCCGATCCGCAACCCGATCGGCGCCTCGATGGCTTTGAAGAAATCCGTGGTTGAAGCGATCGGCGGCTTCAGTCCCGGCCTCGGCCCCAACATGGACGCGCCGCGGGCGCATGGGGGCGGCGAGGAGACCGAGCTGGGGATACGCGCGGCCCGCGCCTTCCCGGCGGGAAAACTGCTCCACGTGCCGGCAGCTGTCGTCGACCATGAGGTGCCCGCCGGCCGCACCCGGTTTTCCTACTTCCGGGAGCGCTGCTGGCTCGAGGGAAGAGCCAAGGCTGTCCTCAGTGAGATGGTCGGCATCGGCGACGGCCTCTCCTCCGAGCGCTCCTACACCTTGAAAACGCTGCCGACGGGGGTTCTGCGGGGCGTGGTGGACACGCTCGGCGGCGATCCGAGCGGCCTGCAGAGGGCCGGCGCGATCGTCGCCGGGCTTGCCTTCACCACCGCGGGCTACCTGTGGGGGCGGCTCGTCGCCCGCCTCACCCGTCGCTCCGCGAGGCATCGCTCCGATGACTCCGGTCGATGACGCGAAGCCAGCGGCGCTTCCCTACTGTCTCCCACCGAATCTTGACCTCGATCGTGCAATCCCAGCCCTCACCCCCGACGGAGCCCGCCTTTGAGCAGACTCACAGCGCCATTCCCGTCCTCCTCTACCACTCCGTCCCCCGTGCGGATGCCGCCCCGGATCCGCTCTCGGTTCCCCAAGGGCTCTTCCGGGCTCACATGGAGGTGGTCGCACGCAGCGGCCGCACCCCGATCGATATCGCTGAGCTGGCCGCCGGGCTCCGAGGAGAGCGGCGACTTCCGGCGCAGCCGGTGACGATCACGTTCGACGACGCGTACGACGACACCCCAGCCGCAGTCGACCTGGTCCTCTCCCATGGTCTCTGCGCCAGCGTCTTTGTCACCGCCGGGCAGCTTGACTCGGGACAGATGATCAGCCGCGCCCAGCTCGAGCGGCTGGCCGCCCAACCCGATCGAATCGAGCTGGGTGCTCACAGCGTCTCCCATCCGTTTCTGGACGAGCTCACCCCGGACGAGGTCGAATGGGAGATCCGCGAGAGCAAACGGGCGCTCGAAGGAGTCGTCGGCCGCGCTGTCGATTCCTTCGCCTATCCCTTCGGCGCCTACGACCGGGACGTGCGCGCCGCCGTGATCGACGCCGGTTTCAGCGCTGCGGCTGCGGTCAAGAACGCGATCTCGCACCCCGCCGACGATCCCTGGGCGATCGCCCGATGGACCGTGAAGGGGACGACGAGGCCTCGGCAGCTGGAACGAATCCTCAAGGGCGACGGCGCTCCGCGGGCGTGGGAGAACGAGCGCCTGCGGACGCGCGCCTACCGCATGGCCCGCAGGTCGAGGCGTCGCCTACGAGGCGGTGGGGGGAAGCCGTGAACCAGATCGAGATGCTCGACCCGCAGGGATTGGCCTTATCGCTGGCAGCCGAGCCGCCGGTGGCGATCCAGCCGATCGACCTTGACAGCCGAGACCTCCGGCTGCGGATCGCCCCGAGCAGCACCGGCCTGCCGTACCGGCGCCTGCTCGCGCTGTTGCGCCGCGGCGGCCGTCCCCTCGGCTGGGTCTCGCTGCCCGTGCCCGCAAACAACCAGATCGATCTGACCTCGCTGCGGGACGCCTTTCCCTCGCCCTCCAGCCCGCCATCGGAGGGAGCTGCGAGCGAGACTTCAGCGCCGCCGTCCGACGCTCTCATCAGCGTCGTCATCGCCACCTGCGCGAATCCGCAGATGGCGGTCGGCTGCGTCGAATCGATCCTCGCGGCGGTCGACGGGCGGTTCGAGGTCGTCGTCGTCGAGAACAGGCCCGACCGTTCGACGGTTGCCGATGCCCTGGCAGCAGCCTTCCCGGGGGACGCCAGGATCCGCTACGTCGAGGAGCACCGCCCCGGACTCGCCTGGGCCCGCAACGCCGGCCTGGAGGCTGCGCGTGGGGAACTGATCGCCTTCACCGACGACGATGTCCAGATCGATCGCGGGTGGGCGCCGGCCGTTCGCGCCGCCTTCGCCTCGGCACCCGAGGTCGACTGCGTCACCGGCCTGATCCTCCCCCGCGAGCTGGAGACGGCGGCCCAGTTGCTCGACGAGCGCTTCGCCAGCTTCGGCAAGGGCTTCGAACGGCGCACCTACTCGATCGACGAGCCGCCCTCCGATCAACCGCTCTTTCCCTATACGGCCGGCTACTTCGGCTCAGGCGCGAACATGACCTTCCGCAGCAGCGCCATCCGGGCGCTTGGGGGATTCGACCGGGCGCTTGGGACGGGGACTCCGGCCAGGGGCGGGGAGGACCTCGACATCTGCGTTCGCCTTCTCCACTCCGGGCGTCGGCTAACCTACGAGCCGGCGGCGATGGTCTGGCACCGGCATCCCGATACCTACGCCGCCGTGAGACGCCAGGTTTTCGGTTACGGCGTCGGATTGGGCGCGATGCTCGGCAAACACGTCGCCTGCGGCCCCAACCGCTGGGACGTGGTCTCGCGCTCGATCCAGGGGATTCGCTACTACATGGATCCGGCCTCGCGGAAGAACGCCCTGCGCGGCCCGAGCTTTCCTCGCAGCCTCGTCCTCCTGGAGCGAATCGGCCTCGTTCTCGGCCCCCTGGCCTACTGCGCGAGCCGGATCAGGCAGAGGATATGAGCACCGCCGTCATTCCCCCGGTACCCCCCCCCGAGGTCCTCGAGGCGCCCGAGCGCGCCTGGCTGCGCAACCCCCGCTGGTCGGCCGCGGCCGACGGCCTGCTTCTCCTCCTCGCCGCCCTCACCGCGGTTGCCTGCCTCGCCGGGACCCCGCGGGCTGAGCGTCCGCTTCTGGTCCTGGCGGCCGTCTGCCTCGTTCCGGGCGGCGCCGTCCTCACCCTGATCCGTGTTCGCGACCTGCTCGAGGGAGCCGTTCTCGCCGCCGTCCTCGGGATCTCGATCCTCACCGCCGTGGCCCTGCCGATGATCTGGACGGGCTGGTGGCACCCGGCCGAGGCGGCCTCGGCGACCCTGATTGCAGCAGCACTCCTGCTCGCCATCGATCTGGTCCGCAACCTCGACATGCGGCAAAAGCGCGCGGGCGAGGAGGACGAGCGGCGCTGCGAATCGCTCGCCATCAACGCACCAAGCCGGAGAGGCGGCTCTCGGGTCCGGCTCGTCTTTTCAGCCGTGCCGGCACTGCTTGCCCTCGTCCTCTGGAGGCTGTCGCTGCAGGATGTCGACGTCTACCATCTGGGCGCCTACGGCCTGCCGCCGGCGCTTCCCCTCAGCTGGTACGGCGCTCTCCTGATCGCAGTGCTGGGAGCCGTCGCCGCGATCACGGCAAGGCAGACCAGTGGTCTGGTCATGGCCGCCTATGTAGTGGTCGTCGGGATCATCCTCTTCGCCACCGTGCCGGCGCTCTCGGCGCAACCGCACTACGCCTGGGTCTACAAGCACATCGGGGTGGTGCGCTACTTGGAGGAGACCGGCCACGTAAACCTCAACGCGGACATCTACAACCGCTGGCCGGGGTTCTTTGCACTCAGCGCGATGCTCTCCCCGATCGCCGGTCGCGCCAACCCGGTGAGTTACGCAGCCTGGGCCGACGTCTTCTTCCTCGTGCTCGACGCCGGACTGATTGCCGCCGCGACGAGGGCCTTCGTTCGCAGCTCGCGCATTGCCGCGGGAGCCGCCCTCCTCTTCGTCGTCACCAACTGGGTCGGGCAGACGTACTACTCGCCGCAAGCATTTGGCTTCACCCTCGGGCTCGGGCTCCTGGTGGTGATGCTGCGGCACCTTCGCCCCGAGGACGGCTCGTACTCCGAGCGCCTCTTCGCTCTCTTCGAAAGGGTGGGTCGCGTCCCTCAAGGGGAACCGGCTCCAGACGACGGGCCCTCCTGGTCCCGCCCGGTTGCGATCGTCGTCGTCCTGGGCATCTATGCCGTCATCGTCGCCAGTCATCAACTGACGCCGTACCTGCTGATGGCGAGCACGGCGGTACTGCTGCTCGCCCGGGTGGTCAGACCGTGGTGGCTGCTCCTGCCGATGGCAGTGATGACGTTCGGCTATCTCGCGCCGAACCTGACCTTCGTCCAGCAGCACTACGGCCTCTTCACCAGCATCGATCCCTTCAACAACACCCAAGGGGTGAACATCACCCCGAACACCCCGGTTGCGGGGAAGGTGTTCAACACCCACATCCAGCTGGTCCTGATCGCGGTCCTATGGGTCAGCGGGCTGTTCGCCGCCATCCTCCTGCTCCGCCGCGGCCTCCTGGTGCGAGCGGTGCCGTTTCTGATTCTCGCTGCCTGCCCCTTCGTCGTCGTCTTCGGGCAGAGCTATGGAGGAGAGGCGCCGTTGCGGATCATCCTGTTCTCCACGCCGTGGTTCGCCGCCCTGATCTCCTGGGGCCTGGCGATCGTCGAGAAACGAAGGCTGCGCATTGCCCTCACCGGCGCCGTCGCTGTCGTCTTCACGGCGCTGTTCGTCCCGTCCTTCCTCGGCCAGGAAGAGCTCAACGTGATCTCGGCGCCGGAAGTTCGCGCCAGCGCCTACTTCTACCGCCACGCTCGCCGTGGATCGGTGCTCGTCCTCGCCGCCCCGGGCTTTCCCTACCGTTACGGTGCCAGCTACACCGAGCTCTCCGGCCCGGAAGGCGACGCCAACCCGAACCTGATGACTCAGCGTCAGTTCCAGAGTCGTCAGCTCGGGCCGCGACAGATCCCCGACGTCGTCAAGAGAATCCACCGCTACTCGAGGCATGGATACCTCGCCTTCACTCGCAACCAGGCACTCTACGCTCGGATCTTCAACATCATCCCCCGGGGGGCGATGGGCAACCTCGAGGCCGCCATTGCGGCGTCCCCGCACTTTCGGCTCTGGTACCGCAACAGCAGGGTGAGGATCTACGAACTCGTGGGGCCGGGGCACGGGGGGCGCGGGTGACCGGGGCGGGGGAACGCCCGGCGGGGCTGAGCAGGGGCTTCCTTCCGCGCTCCGCCCTGCAGAAACTGGAACCAACGTCGGTGGCGAGCTTGGACCTGGAAGGCTCGCTGAGCCTCCTCACCCCCGAGGGGCAACCGCCTCCGCCGGGCCGCCGCGACTGCCTGCTGTTAGTTCGCCTTCATGAGGATCCGCTCGCGGTGGTGCACCTCGAGAAGGACCCCGCGGCGGTACAGCCCGCAGAGCTGGCGGCCGGGGTCTGGCGGCTCGCCGGCAAGGAGATCAGGCGGCACGCGAAGCGCTTCAACTGCCTCGAAGCGGTGCCAGAGCGTGCAGACGATCTCCTGGATGGGGTTCGAAGCAAAACCGGAAACTGCCCGGGCGCAAAGCGCATAGGAAGAGCCGGATTGGGTGCGGTGATCCTCTCTACCACCGGCGGAGATCCACCGCAGCTCCGCCGCTGCTTGAACTCGCTGACGAAGCAGCAGTGCGAGAACTTCGAGGTCGTGGTCGTCGACAACCGGCCCGGCCGCGGCGATACCCGCGCCATCGTCGAGGAGGTTTCCGACGGTAGGCCACGGGTCCGCTACGTCCCCGAGCAGCGGGCCGGTCTCTCGGTCGCGCGAAATCGTGGGCTGACAGAGACCGATGCCGAGTTGGTCGCCTTCACCGATGACGACGTGGTAGTCGACCCACTCTGGCTCGACTGGCTCCTCGATCCCTTCTCCGACCCCAGCGTTACCGCTTCCTGCGGGATGGTGCTCCCGTTCGAGCTGGAGACCGAAGCGCAGAAGCGGTTCGAGCTCTATCTCGGATTCTCGAGGGGGGTGCAGCGGCGAGAGCACGACCTCCAAACCGGGCTGGCCGCCGGAGTCCCGTTCTACCCATTCCTCGCCGACATCTTCGGCAGCGGCAACAGCATGGCGTTCCGCCGCGAGGAACTCCGGGAAACCGGAGGGTTCGACCCCGCCCTTGGCGCCGGCAGTCCGACCCACGCCGGCGAGGAGACCGACGCATTCAGCAGGACGGTCCTCCGCGGCGGGCGCATCATCTACCAGCCGCGCGCGCTTTCCTGGCACCAGCACCGCCGCGACAACGAGGCGCTGCAAACCCAGATCTTCGGCTACGGAGTTGGGGTCGGAGCGCTAATCACGAAAGCCCTCACCCACGATCGCCGTTTCTACCGCGCGGCCGCAGCCCAGGTGTTGTCGCTGGCAAGTGGAGCGATATTCCCCTCCGCCGGCGGAGGGTGGCCTCTCGACGCGACAGGAGCCGATGACCGCTCCGGGGAGCTGTTGCGGGCGCGGCGGGCTGGAATCGCGCAGGGCCCGTACCGCTACCTGCAAGGGATGGCGCGGGCGCGAAGGCTCGGCCTGCGGCGAATGGGCCCGAGTCCATGACAATGATTGCCCGGTTGCGGAGGGACTTCCTGCAGATCGTTCGCCCAGCGAGCGGAGAGGTCGGAGTTTTGGCCCGCGGCGCCGGCATCGCGTTTCTGGTCCAGGTCTCAGGAGCCGGCCTGGCCTACCTCCTGCAGCTGCTTTTCGCGAGATGGATGGGGGCGCGAGACTTCGGCGAGTACACCTTCACGATCGGCTGGTCGATGATCGCCGCGGTCCTCGCCGGCTTGGGCCTGGCGACCGCGGTCCTTCGCTTCGTGCCGGCATACGAGAGCCACGGCGACCGGGAGCGCCTGCTGGGCCTGCTGCGGATGAGCATGCTGGCGACCGGCCTCGTGAGTGTCGGCCTGGCAGCGCTGGGCAGCGCCCTCCTGATCTACCTGCACGCCCGCGACGTCTCTTCAGGGTGGAACGTCCTCCTCGGGCTGTGGCTGGTGCCGCTCATCTCCATCTTGACCTTGCAGCAGGAAGCCGCCCGGGCGTTCCGGCGGATCGGCCTCGCATACGCACCGGCGCTGGTGCTACGGCCGCTGCTTGCGGTCCTCGGGGCCGGTCTCCTGATCGGGTTGGGGATGACCCTGCACAGCATCGGGGCGCTCGCCGTGACCATGGCGGCGACGCTGCTCGCGGTCGTCGTCCAGGCCGTACTCTTCTGGCAGCAGCTCGAGCCGCAGTTGCGCAACGCGAAGCCGAAGTACGAAATGCGCCGATGGCTCCGAACGGCGCTGCCGCTCCTGCTCGTCTCCAGCTTCGTCGTCATCCTGCTCCAAACCGACGTCGTGATGGTCGGTGCGATCGAGGGCCCGCGTGCAGCCGGGCTGTACGGAGCGGCGGCGAAAACCGCGAGCCTGGTCGGGCTCGTGCTGATTGCAGTGAGCGCTATCGGGGCGCCGATCTTCTCGGCGCTGTTCGCGCAGCGGCGCCACGAGGACCTGCAGCGCCTCGTCTCCGCCCTGGCCCACTGGGTCTTCTGGCCCTCGCTAGCCATCAGCCTGTTCCTGGCCCTCTTCGCCAAGCCGGTGCTGGGCCTGTTCGGTGCCGAATTCACGGCTGCCAGCACCGTGCTCACCATCCTCCTCGTCGGCCAGGTAATCAACGCCGGGGCCGGGGCCGTGGGTTGGCTGATGCTGGTGACCGGCCACCAGGATCAGGCCGCCTGGGCGTATGGCTGGGTAGCTGCCCTGCACGTCGTGCTGCTGGCGGTCCTCACCCCGCTCCTGGGGACGAACGGGGCTGCGATCGCGACCACCACGAGCTACCTGCTTTGGAACGTCTGGCTGTACTCACTCGTTGTGCGCCTCCTCGACCTCCATCCCTCGATCCTCCACGGCTTCGGCAGGGGACGGTCCCGCCCCGCCACCCTGCCGGACGGATGACTCAGGGCGACCCCAGCAGCCGCAGCGGATAGCCGTACCTTGCCATCAGCGGCCAGGCGGCAGCCGTCACCAATCGCCGATCGGAAGCCGTCATCTCGCACTGCCACTCGGAATCGATCTTCAGCTCCACCTTCCCCTTCTTGAATCGCATCGGGTTGCCGGAGACGGTATGGGTGGGCTCGAGCTCCACGGCGAGGTCCCGGAGTCGCTCGCGCTTCGCGCTCATCCAGTCGTAGGGGGCGAAAACCCGGTCCAGGGCCTCGTCCGGTTCGACGACGAAGTCCTCGTAACGGATCCGGCAGTAGCTCGCCGCCTCTCTTCCGAGCATCTCCACCAGTGCGTTTTCCCCCGTCCAGCGGATGGCGCTGGTGTAGATCCGCTCCTTGGGCATCTCCTCGTCCGTCCAGTGGATCTCGGGCCTCTTGCGCGATCTCCTCCAGGAGAAGGCGACCGCCCGCGGGTCTCGAACGAGGTGGACGACGTGCACCTCGAAGGCAGGCGTCTGCGCGAGGATGAAGCCGTGGACCGGATCCTTGCTGGAGTCGACGATGGCCCGACAGTCGGTGGCCTCCCTGATTCCTCGGTAAAGCTGTGCGAGCAGATCGCCGTAACTCACCATCGCGGCGCCGCGGCCGCCCCCCAGGTGAAGCCCACGCCGTAGGAGGTACCGCTTCCAGCCGATTCGCGCTTTCAGGCTGACCGGGCGCCGGGCGTCGAAACCGCGGGTCCCGACGCCGAACGAGAGCTGGGAGACCCGCTCCCAGAACGGGCACTCGTGGAACGGCAGACCGCAGCCGCAAAGCTGGTTCTCGCCGAACGACCGCTCCCAGGCAAAGTACAGCTCCCCCATCGAGCTGAAGCCGTCATGCATTCCGATCACCCGGTCGAGAAGGGTACTGCCGCTCCTGCCGGCGCCTGCGATGTAGAGGACCGGAATAGGATCGGTCGCTCGATGACGCCCCCCGGAAACGCTTTCTGCGATTGGTCCCTGCATCTCCATGAGAGCGCGGCGAAGTCTAGTCGCGAATCATGCTCCGAAGAGGCCCGGGATCCGGATTGACGCTGCAGGAGCCGTTACCCGCGGGTATCGAGGCAGACGCTCCCGACAGCTCGCACCACCTCCTCCGCAGCGCCTACAGCCTCGCCGCCAACACCGGGGTCACCTCGCTTCTCGGCATGGCCTTCTGGCTTGTTGCCGCTCGCCTCTTCTCGAGCGAGCAGGTCGGCCGGGACACGGTGCTCATCTCGGTGATGATCGAGCTCTCGACGCTCTGCCAGCTGAACCTGAACAACGGGATCGTCCGCTTCCTGCCGGACCTCGGAGAGGGCAGCGATCGGGCGGTGGGGGCCGCCTATGCGATTTCGGCGCTGTTCGCCCTCTTTGTGGGAACGGCATTCGTGGTCATCGCCCCCGCGATGTCGGACGAGCTCGCTTTCCTCGGTGACAGCCCCGGTCTGCAGGTCTGCTTCGTTGCGGCACTGGTGCTGTGGGGCGTCTTCGCCCTTCAGGATGCCGTCCTCACCGCGACCCACCATGCAACCTGGATTCCCCTGGAGAATGGGGTCTTCGGATTGCTGAAGCTGGCAGCCCTCCCAGCCCTGCTCGCGGTCGGCGTCGGTAACGGGATCTTCGCGGCCTGGGTTCTGCCGATGGCGCTCCTCGTGCTCCCGGTCAACTGGTTCATCTTCCGGAGGGCGATTCCGCGGCAACTCGCAGGCAGGGGATCCGCTCCCTCCACCCTGAGCCGACTTGGCCGTCGGCGGGTCGTCAGCTTCCTCGCGCAGGACTATGCCGCCGCGGTCTTCACCCAGGCGACGCTGACGCTTCTGCCGCTGCTCGTGATCGCGATCCTGGGCGCGGAGGCGAGCGCCTTTTTCGGCATCCCCTTCATGATCGTCGTCGCCTTCGACACCCTCGCCTACAGTACCTCGACCTCCCTGGTCGTCGAGGGCGCCCTGGCCGGGACGAGCCTGCAACCGCTCGTCCGCCTGTTCGTCCACCGCGTCCTCGCGCTGCTGGTGCCGGTCGGGATAGCGCTGATCGTGCTGGCACCTCTCGTCCTCCTGCCGTTTGGACGCGAGTACGCAGAAAACGGCACCGCTGTGCTGAGGTTGTTGCTCTGTGCGAGCCTGCTGCGCGCGGGCATCGCCCTTTTCTCGGCGGTCGCACGGATAGGCGGCCGCGGCGGCCGCCTCGCGGCGGTCGAGTTCACGCTCCTGGTCCTGGCCCTCGGACTGGCAACCCCCTTGGCGCACGCCCACGGCATCGAGGGTGTCGCCGCGGCCTGGCTGGCCGCCAACGCGGTGGTCTTCCTGGCCGTCCTGCCATTCCTCTGGAAGCTCGTCCGTTAGGAAGTGCGTCCAGGGTCGGTCGTCCCGTTAAAGCGCCGCCGGGAGGCCGACGATAGCGCTCGGGTGCGCCGCCTCTTGCTCCTCTCGTTGATCGCCGCTTTGGCGATTTGCGTCCCGTCTGTCTGCGCCTCCGAAGCGCGCAGTCATTCCGATCGCGTGACCCAGAGTGGCCACTCGCGGTCGGACCATCGTCGTTCTCGGCGGCATCGGCGCGCCCACCGCAGGCGCCGGCCGCAGCAAGGGTCGGGAAGCACCGCGATGGCGGTATCCGACACGACCGCGAAGCCCGTGGCCGAGGGTCCCGAACTCTCTCCGCCCGATCCGCTCGACGCGGAGCAGGCTGCAAACGCCGGCAGCTCGTCGGCGCTGGTCTGGTCGGACGGGTTCGGCGGTCCCGCCGGTAACCCGCCCGATCCGACGAAATGGAACTTCGACGTCGGCGGCAACGGTTGGGGCAACGAAGAGCTGCAGTACTACACGGCGCGACCCGGGAACGCGCGTCTCGACGGGAACGGCAACCTCGTCATCACCGCCCGAGCCGAACGCTACCGCGGCGCGGATGGGGTGGAACGGGATTACACGTCGGCCCGGCTGCAGACGCTCGAAAAGGTTGAGTTCACCTACGGTCGGCTCGAAGCCCGCATCCAGGTGCCGGCCGGACAGGGGCTGGCGCCTGCCTTCTGGACCCTCGGCGACGAGGCCTACGAAGGGGATGAGGGTCGGTGGCCTCAGTGCGGGGAGATCGACGCGATGGAGGTCATCGGATCCGAACCGAACGTCCTCAACGGGACGCTGCACGGCCCTTGGCCCTCGGCGCCGCGCGGGATCGGAGACGAACTGAGACTTCCCACCCCGCTTACCGCCGACTTCCACACCTATGGGGTCGAATGGGAACCGGAAAGCGTCAGCTTCCTGCTCGACGGCTCGGTGTACGCAACCGTCAGCCGCCAAGACCTCGGGCCTGAAGACCCGTGGCCGTTCCAGCACCCCAATTTCCTGCTGCTGAATCTTGCGGTAGGCGGCGAATGGCCGGGCTCACCCGATGCGTCCACCCAGTTCCCCGCGCGCATGCTCGTCGACTGGGTGCGCATCTATCGCTGAAACAGGTCGCAACCGCGCTGGCGGCGAGACCTTTGAGCGCGCCAAGGCCAAGCTGACGCCGAAGAGCAGCAGGATCCCCGCCGGACAGAGTAGCCATGGAATCGATTCCGGTTCCTGCAGCGGATACATCCAGCGGACCCCACCGCCGGCTGCGTCGAAGATCAGGTGAGAGACCATAACCGCCAGTACCCCCCAAGCGACGAGAAGGCGTCGGGTGAGCGCGTAGGCGATCAGGGCCAGCGTGGCCGCGAAGGCAAGGCTATGGGTTGGGGGGCGTCGCCCTAGTTCCTCCATTGCCCCAGGATTCAGGGATTCAGCTGCGAGGGCATGGTCGACGTCGAGGATCACCCCGCCGACGAAGGCGAGCAGGAGGAATCGGGAACGCTTACCGCTCCGCCAGACGAGCGGCGCGATTACGAACGCAGCGATCACGCCGTGCGCAAGGACCTCCCAGAGGGCGGAGAGGAACGGGTGGGCGGGGCTGGCAAGGAAGGGCCAGGACGGATACGAGTGCAAAAGATGCCTAGAACTCGGAGGTCGCGCGCCCGTAGCAATCTTGCAGGCGCACCACGTCGTCGAGGTGCGGAGTCGACACCTCCAGCACGATCGAGTTCTCGATCGCTTCGATGGAGTGCACCGTCCCGGGCTCTACCCGCCAGGCATGCCCAGGGCTGATCTCCTGCTCGTCCAAGTCCTCGGCGCTCGGACCCCGGGTTAGCCGCAGTCGACCTGAGAGCAGATAGGACGTCTCGTCCTTTTCCCGGTGCATTTGAAGCGAGAGCCGATGGCCGGCAGCGACGTGCAGGAGCTTGCCGGCATAGAGGTCGGTGTCGGCCCACCAAACCTCGTGACCCCATGGCTTCTCCACCCGGCACGGCTCCCGATCCTGCACGCCCGAGATCCTACTGCCGGTTCTCCTCTCTAGGCAAGCATCCGTGGAGAGCGGATTACCCCGCCATCGCCCGGGCGATCACTACGCGCTGGATCTCGTTGGTGCCCTCGTAGATCTGGGTGATCTTGGCGTCTCGCATCATTCGCTCGAGGGGGTACTCGTTGACGTAGCCGTAGCCGCCGAGGACCTGGACGCCCTCTACGGTCACCTTCATCGCGTTGTCAGAGGCTATGAGCTTCGCCATCGAGGTCCACTTGGGGAGATCGGCGGGGCGCTCGGGGCGGTCGGCCATCGAGCAGGCTTTGTAGAGGAGCTCGCGGGCGGCGGCGGTGCCCGCCTCCATGTCGGCGAGCTTGAACTGGATCGCCTGCAGGGTGTTGATCGGCTTGCCGAAGGCGACCCGCTCCTTCGCGTACTCGTTGGCGTAGTCGGTCGCCCCCTGGGCGATCCCGACCGCCTGGGCGGCGGCGCCGAGGCGGGTTCGCTCGAGGGTGCCGAGAGCGACGCGGAGGCCGTTGCCCTCGCCGCCGATCAGGTTCTCGTGCGGGACGCGGACGTCGGTGAAGCTCGGCGCCCCGGTCGGCGAGCCCTTGATCCCGAGCTTGTGCTCGAGCTTGCCGGGGTCGAAGCCGGGGCGGTCTTTCTCGACCACGAAGGCGCTGGTGCGCCGGTTGGCGCGGTCGGTGGTGGCGAAGACGACGTAGAAGTCGGCGACCGTCGCGTTCGTGATCCAGGCCTTCTGCCCGTTGATCACCCACTCGTCACCGTCGCGCACCGCGCTCGTACGCATCGAGGCCGGGTCCGACCCCGCCTCCGGCTCGGACAGTGCGAAGGCCGGCGACCACTCGCCACTGGCGCACTTCGGCAGCCACTTCTGTTTCTGCTCCTCGGTCGCGAACAGCTGGATCGGCAGCGTCCCCAGCTCCTGCACCATCAGGATCAGCGCCGAGGAAGCGCAGGCGCGGGCGATCTCCTCGACCGCCATCTGCAGCACCAGCGTCCCGGTCCCTGTCCCCCCGTACTCGCTCGCGAACGGCAGCCCAAGCACGTCATGCGAGGCAAGCAGCTCCCGCACATCCCACGGGTATTCACTCTTGCGATCGATGTCCCCCGCCCGCGGCGCGATCTTGTCCTGCGCCAGCTGCCGCACCATGTCGCGCAGATCAAGCGCCTCCTGCGGAATCTCGTAGGCGGGGGTGACGGTGTCGACGCTCAATTCGTTTCCTTTCTCTGTCTCGCTTGGCGGCGTGAGAACAGCCTCGCGAACTTCTCCGGGCCGGGCGTGTTGCTTGCCTGATCTTCCACGACTTGATTCAGATAGCGCGCCAAGGTGTGATCGTCTCCCGCTTTTGGACTGAGATATCCGTAGCCATTGGCCTTAAGAAACGCGAGAGTGGCGAAGTAGGCGGTGCGTCGGTTGCCGTCGACAAAAGCCTGCGCCTGAGCGATCCCGTGGGCGAGCAAAGCCGCAGTCTGGATCACGCCATCAGGCGTGTCGGCATAAACAGCGCGGGCTCGTTCGAGGCTGCTCTCTAGCGGTGACGGCTGGTCGAGCTTGAAGCGCTCCGGCGAACCCGCGTCGTCGTGGATTTTCCGGTTGAGCTCTTCGAGCTCCTCGACGCTTGGAAAACCGGGTGGCCGAGCATCTTCAGGGCCTGCTGATGATTGGCCTTGTTCTTGCTGAAGTATTCGGCTGGAGTTTCCATGAGAGGAACTATAGCCCCGTCTCCCGGCCACGAATTAAAAAACCGGGGACTCGGTGTAGGTGCCGAAGACCTCTTGCATTGCCGCGATCATCTCGCCCTCGGTGGCTTGGGTGCGGGCTGCCTCGATGATCGGGGGCATCAGGTTGGCCTCGGTGGCAGCGGCGCGCTTTAGGTCGGCGAGGGCCGACTCGACGGCGGCGGCGTCGCGGGAGGCGCGGGTCGCCGCCAGGCGGTCGACCTGCTTGCGCTCCAAGGCCGGGTCGATCTTCAGGATCGGCGTCGCCTCTTCGTCGTCCTGGGTGAAGTCGTTGACGCCGACGACGATCCGCCGCCGCTCGTTCAGCTCCTGCTGGTAGCGGAAGGAGGCATCGGCGATCTCGCGCTGGGGGAAGTTGCGGCGGATCGCCTCGACCATCCCGCCCAGCTCGTCGATCCGGGCGAAATATTCATACGCTGAGCGCTCCATCTCGTCGGTCAGCTTCTCGACGAACCAGGAGCCGCCGAGCGGGTCGGCGGTGTTCGGGACCCCGGTCTCAGTGGCGATGATCTGCTGCGTGCGTAGCGCCACCCGCACCGCCTCCTCGGTCGGCAGCGCCAGCGCCTCGTCGTAGGAGTTGGTGTGCAGGGACTGGGTCCCGCCCATCACCGCGGCCAGCGCCTCCAGCGCCGTGCGGACGATGTTGTTGAGCGGCTGCTGCGCGGTCAGGCTGACGCCGGCGGTCTGGGTGTGGAACCGCAGCCGCATCGACTCCTCGCGGGTCGCGCCGTAGGTCTCCTTCATCTCCCGCGCCCAGATCCGGCGCGCCGCCCGGTACTTGGCGATCTCCTCGAAGAAGTCGATGTGGGAGTTGAAGAAGAAGGAGAGCCGCGGCGCGAAGTCGTCG
>Ga0068856_100003548_pt1 | contig 15705 bp, 14 predicted proteins | sample KBSCornC62_FD_66595 | JGI IMG/M metagenome (GOLD analysis project Ga0068856, IMG submission 66595) | Corn rhizosphere microbial communities from Kellogg Biological Station, Michigan, USA - KBS Corn C6-2 | ecosystem: Host-associated > Plants > Roots > Rhizosphere > Soil ...
CAGGCGAGGATCACGCCGCAGTAGACGATCCCGAGCACGAACGGCGTGAGGTCGCTCGTCGTCGCAGTCACCATCGCCTCGTCGAGGAGCGCGAATCCGTCACGGACGCGGCCGGCCCGCACGAGCATGGTTCCCTGCGCGTTCAGGCTCATCGACAGGAGATCGCGGTCGCCGAAGCGCTCCGCGACCACCGCCGCCTCGCCCGCGAGGGCGGCGGCCTCCTCGAACTCTCCCGCCGCTTCGTGCCGGAAGACGGTCGGGATCATCAGATACCCGTGCTCGACCGAGTCCCCCGGCTGCCCGTCGAGCAGCCGCCGCGCGCGTCCCAGCCAGCCGTTGGCGGGCGCGGTCGCGCCGCGGAAGTGGAGGTTCATCCCGATCCAGGTCGCCGCGCGAACCGCACGCTGCATGTCGCCGCGCTCGAGGTAGCGATGGTGTGCGCGCTCCAGAACCGCGATCGCCTCGTCGTCGCGGCCGAGCATCAGCTCGGCCATGGCGAGGGGCTCGAGGTCTTCGGCCTCGAGCGCGCCGTCGTCGTCCGCGCGAGAAAAGGCTTCGTGTGCCTCGAGCCAGGCGCGCGCGGTGTAGGCCGCACGGGCGCGCTCCAGCACCCGGGCGGAGACGGGCTGAACGGGTTCGGGCACCGGCGTCACATTGTTCCCGGCTCCGCGGTCCGCTGCCACCGGGCCTCTAGCCTTCGAGCAGCCGTAGCTTCTCGTCGACGACGACGGCGACAGCGTCGACGACGGACGACTCGAGCTCGAGCAGTCTCGACCCCTCGAGACTTCCGGGCAGCCGCTCGGCGAGCCGATCGAGGTAGCGCTCGCGGATCTCGGCATTCACGTTGACCTTCGCGACGCCAAGCGAGACGGCCCTTCTGACGTTCTCGTCCGGAAGGCCCGATGCTCCGTGCAGCGACAGTGGGACGTCGACGAGGTCGCGGATCCGCTCGAGACGAGGCCAGTCGAGAGCGGGAGTGGAGGTGTAGCGGCCGTGCACGTTCCCGATCGAGACCGCGAGACAGTCGCAACCCGTGTCCGTGACGAAAGGAACCGCCTCGTCGGGATCGGTCAACGCGCCTGCCTCGGTCGCAGTCGCTACGTCCTCGCCGCCCGCGATGTGGCCCAGCTCGACTTCGACTCCCGCGGGTCCCGCCCGCCGTTTGACGCCGCCGGCGAACGCGGCGTTCGCGGCCAGGGGCAGGGCCGATCCGTCTGCCATCACCGCTCCGATGCCGGCGGCGAACGCGGCGTCGATCAAGGCATCGTCGGAGACGTGATCGAGCTGGACGCACATCGGGACCCGGGCCTGGTCGGCGACCGCGACGAGGGCGGGCACGAGAAGCCTGCCGGAGCGCGAGCGGAAGGATGCTTCCGCGACGAGCAGGATCGCCGGTGAGCCTCGCGTCTCGGCGGCTCTGACGACGCCGAGCGCCGTGGTCACGTCGTAGCAGGTGAAGGCGCCCGCGGCCGCGCCGCGCGCGCGCCGCTCCGCCAGGAGCTCGCCGAAGCTCACGCGCACCGGCTCACCTCGTGAGCAGCCGGTCGACGAGGTCGGCCAGCAAACGTTCGTCGCCGACGTTGCCCGGCACCACCAGGTAGTCGAGCGGCGCGCCGGGACGACGCGCGCGCCAGTAGGAGACGCCCTGCAGCACGGGCCCGACGACATCCGCCTGGGTGGCACCGAAGGCTGTCTCCAGGGTGACCGCCGACGTGATCCCGCCCTTCGCGATCACGAGAGCCGGCGCCGGCTCGACCCTGCCGGCCGTCCGGGCCAGCCCCTCGGCCACTCGCCTGCCGGTGGAGAGGCTCACCCCCTCGCTGCGCTCCCGCGGCGTAGCGAGGACGGCGATCCCGGCCCCTGCCAGCGCGGCCGAGGTGGCGGACGCTGCCCGCTCCTCCTCGACCGCGGCGTTTTCCCCGGCGAGCGCCTCGACGTCGACCTCGACGAGCAGGCCGGGGTGGGCGGCGTCGAGCGCCGCCAGCTGACGCGTCGACATCGGCACGTAGGACCCGCAGACGACCAGGACGGGGCCATCCGTGGCTGGCATAGCCGTGAGACCGGAGGCGGCCGTGCCGGCGAGAATCCCCGCGAACGCCGGCGCACAGCGCACGACCGCCTTGATCCCCTCGCGCAACGCGGCGGCGTAGCCGGCGGCGATGATGGTCAGGTCGTCCTCGGTCTCGGCATCAGGGGCGAGCACGGCCGGGCTGCCTGCACGGGACAGCTCGGCGAGGGCGGCGCTGACCCCGGCGGAACCCCGCTCGCGCAGCTCGTCGAGGTGCAGCTCGCGCCCGGCGCTCGCCGGGAAGAGGCCGCCGGAGCGCTCCTCCGCCCACTCGAGCAGCCGTGCGCTCGAATACGCGAAGACGCCGTCCACGGCGAACTCCGTCTCGTGCAACGGCTCTGCCCGGCCGCCGCGCTCGATCACGTGGACACCGCAGCGCGTAACCCGTCCCGCCGACGGAAGCGCCGGTACGAGCAGGAGCGGGGGATTGGCGCCTCCCAGCGCCTCACAGAGCCCCAGGTACTCCTCGAGCAGGTGCGCGCGCAGCGTGCTGTCGCCGCGCAAGGCGAGCTGCGCTCCGGGTACGCCGCGCAGGGCGGTGCGAGCCGCTCCGGCCACGGTCGCCTGCGCCTGCGCAGGCTCGAGCGCGCGCGCGTTGGTGATCAGGTGGACGCTTCGGCGCCCCGTCAGGGCGCGCGCAATCCGGTCCGGGTCCCAGGCGAGCAAGACGCGGATCCCTGCCAGCGTCTGAACGCCTGTCGGGTCGTCGTCGAGGACGACCAGGCGGTCGACGAAGGCTCGACCGGCTGCTGCCTCCCGGAGCTCGGGTGCTGCGATCGCCGTGGCTCCTTCAGCCGCCGGGCGGCAGCCAGCCCGCGGCGAGATCGACGTCCTCGTCGCTCAAGAACTGGGTGCACTCGATGCGGACACCATGGCTGGCGCTCGTCTCCACGAACGCCGACGCTCGCCCCCGACCGGATCCGAGCGTCGGAGAGGCGCCGTTGCTCAAGGCCTTCGCCGCTGCCGCGACGTCGTCGACCCCAAAGCAGATGTGGTGCAGGCCCTCGCCGTGTTCGTCGAGCCAGACGCCGAGGGCCGAGGCCGGGTCCAGGGGCTCGACCAGCTGGACGAAGGCATTGCCTGCGTCCAGGTACGTGAGTCGCACGTGGGGGGCTGGAATCTCCTCGGTCGAGTGGACGGGCAGACCCAGCTCGCCCTCGTAGTAACCAAGCGCCTCGGCGGTGCTACGCACGAGGATGGCGACGTGATCGAGACGTCGGAGCAGCGTCACGCGGGTGGAGCGGGGCCGACGGCGTGCTCCCGCCACCAGTCCGCGACGCCTTCGAGGTGCGCGGCCATCGCCGTCCTTGCACCATCTGGATCGTGAGCGGCGATCCGATCCAGCACGGCCTCGTGCTGGCTGAGCGTCGTCGGCATCGAGCCGGAGCCGAGATTCTCCCGACGGATGTCGATCAGAGCCGCGCCGATCGAGTCCATCAGAAGCAGGTAGAGGTCGTTCTGCGTCGCACGCGCGATCGTTCGATGGAACTCGAGGTCGTCTCGGGCGGCGCTCTCGACATCGCCCGCCTCTCGACGCATGCGCTCGTGGACCACCCGCAGCCGGTCGACATCCTCCTCCGTCGCCCGCTCCGCAGCCACTCCGGCGGTATGCACCTCGAGCAGCGTGCGGACCTCGTGGACCTTCTCGAAGTCGAGCGTCCCGCCCCTGAGGTAGAGACTCATCGACTCGGTGACAGCAGCGGCGTCGACCGCAGCGACCCGTAGTCCGCTCCCGGAGCGCACCTCGATCACGCCTTTCGCGACCAGCGCGCGAACCGCCTCGCGTACGACCGTGCGCGAGACATTGAACTGCTCGCCAAGCTCCCGCTCGGACGGCAGTCGGTCGCCGACCTCGAGCTTCTTGGACAGGATCGTGTCGAGCATCATCTCGGCGACCTTGTCGGAGAGGCGAGGCTCGCGCGGCACCTGCTGGAACAGGGCCTCGCCGCCATCACGTGTCGCCTGCCTCGAACGCTGGGCCACGCCAGAATAATACGTCATACGGCATGCCGATTCCGCTGGACGATTGGTACGCCGTCGTATAGGTTCCGCCTGCGCGTGGCGTCCGTCTCGTTCGATCACGTTCGAAAGGTGTATCCCGACGGGACGGTCGCTGTGCAGGACCTCTCGCTCGAGATTCCGGACGGAGAGCTGATGGTGCTGGTCGGCCCCTCCGGCTGCGGCAAGACGACCGCCCTCCGGATGGTCGCCGGTCTCGAGGAGATCTCCGAAGGCGAGGTCCGGATCGGCACCGAGGTGGTGAACAAGCTGCCGCCCAGGGATCGTGATCTCGCGATGGTGTTCCAGACCTACGCGCTCTATCCGCACAAGTCGATCTACGACAACCTCGCCTTCCCGCTCAGGCTGCGGAAACTCAAGAAGTTGGAGGTCGACGAGCGCGTCCGGCGGATCGCCCGCATCCTGGAGTTGGAGGAGCAGTTGGATCGGAAGCCGCGGCAGTTGTCGGGCGGTCAGCGCCAGCGCGTCGCCATGGGTCGCGCGATCATCCGCGAGCCGCAGGCGTTCCTGATGGACGAGCCGCTGTCCAATCTCGACGCGAAGCTGCGGACGCAGATGCGAGCCGAGATCAGCCTCCTGCACAAGGAGCTGGGCGCGACGACCCTGTACGTGACCCACGACCAGGTGGAAGCGATGACGCTGGGCCAGCGGGTAACCGTGATGCGAAAGGGCGCGCTTCAGCAGGTCGCGACACCCCAGGACCTCTACGACCGACCGGTCAACCTCTTCGTCGCCGGGTTCATCGGCAGCCCTCCGATGAACTTCGTCCAGGGGGAGCTGGCCCGGACGGGCGACGACCTCGAGGTGAAGGTCGGTGAGCAGCGACTGGGCGTCGACGAGGTCGAGCGGAGGCTGGCGGAGGGGCTCCAGGACTGGGCGGGCCGCAGGCTGATCGTCGGCATCCGGCCAGAGCACCTCGAGGACGCGGCACTCGACCCGGACTCGCGGGCCGGGCGCCGCCTTCACGGCCGGGTGCGATTGCGCGAGCTGCTCGGCTCGGAGACCATCGTCCATTTTCAGATCGACGCAGCGCCTGCGGTCTCGCCCGAGCTGGTCGAGCTGGCGGAGGAGGTGGACGAGACCTCCCTGCTCGATACGCTCGACGACCAGCGTCGGATACGGCGGACGGCCCTTGTCGGTCGGTTCAGCGTCGAGTCTCGAGTGCGCGAGGACGAGGACGCACAGGTCGCGGTTCGCCCCCGGGCACTGCGGTTCTTCGATCCCGACAGTGGCCGTCGGATCGGCGGGAACGCTCCGCCGGGTGACGGCTTGACACCGCCGAGCCCGAGCGAAATGATCAACCCGTCGTACAGCGTGCCATAAGACGTTTCTCCGGAAAGCGAGGTGAGGTGGCGTGAGCGACGACGTGCACGAGACCTTCGACGAGTCCGAGGTCGACGGTCTGCTCGCGGGGCAGATGCCTCGTAAGGGCTTCCTGATCGACAGCGCGAAGCTGATGGCGGCCGCAGCCGCGGCCGGCCCCTTTTTCATGGCCGCGAAGCAGGCGAAGGCGGCCGAGGCGGCCTCGCTGGGAGGCGACCCGATCGCGAGTAGGGCGGTCAACGCGGCCAAGGCGAAGTACTCGGGCGTCACCCTGCACCGCATCTCCGAGTCCGGCCCGCAGGCGCTGGAGCCGAAGAACTTCTCCGGCCCGCTCTGGAAGAAGCTGACCGGCGGCGACATCAGCGTCGTGGAGGCGCCGTTCGCGGACATCCGGACCAAGGCGATCGCGGAGCACCTCGCCCAGTCCGGGGCGCTCGACGTCATCGACGTTTCGCCTGCGTGGATCCCGGAGTTCGCGGACCGCGGCGTGATCATCCCGATCGACGACCTGGTCAAGAAATACAAGGCCCAGTCGACCTTCGCCGACCTGCACCCCCTCTACCGGCTGCTCGGCAAGTACAAGGGGAAGACGTGGGGCTTCTTCGCCGACGGCGACGTCTGGAACCTGTACTACCGGAAGGACGTCTTCGCGAATCCGAAGCTTCGCCGGGCGTACAAGGCCAAGTTCAAGCGTGACCTGCGTCCCCCGAGGTCATGGCCGGAGTTCACCGAGACCGCGCAGTTCATCACCGACCAGCTCGCGCCCAAGATCTACGGGGCGGGCGAGGGCCGCGCGCTCGGGAACCCGGGCAACCAGTTCTACTTCTTCCAGGTGTTCCGGAACTTCGGCGGCCAGTTCTTCGACCCGAAGACGATGAAGGCGCAGATCAACAACGCGATCGGCGTCCGGGCGATGACCTCGATCATGAAGGAGCTCAAGGCGTCGGCTCCGGGCATCGAGAAGCTCGACTTCGTCTCTTCGTGGGGGCTCTGGCTGAACGGCAAGACGGCCATGATCTACGCCTGGCCACCGACCGGCCGCATCTCGGAGAACTACGCGCAGCGGGACAAGGCATTCGCCTTCCTCCCCAAGTCGAAGATCGTCGGCAAGGTCGGGTACGCACTGATGCCGGGCAAGAACGGAGAGCACGCCGGCAGCTTCGTCCAGTGCGTCTCCGCCGACTCCAAGAACGCCGAGGCTGCGTTCCTCTACAACATGTGGTTGACCAGCCCGTCCATCTCCCTCCAGGTCGTGATGCTGCCCTACACCCTCCGCGACCCCTACCGGATCTCCCACTACAAGTCGAAGGCGTACCGGTCCCTCTGGCCCGCAGCCAAGGAGTATCTGATCGCGCTCGACGAGGCCGCCAACTACGCGGTGATCGACATGATCATGAGCGGCGCCGGTGACTACGCGAACTCCATCGACCGGGCGATGACGGCGATCTACGCCGGGAAGAACATCAAGTCCGGGCTCGACGAGGCGGCGAAGGAATGGGACTCCATCACGAACAAGCTAGGGGTGGACAACCAGCGGAAGGCCTACGCGCAGTTCCTCAAGCTGCCTGGGGCAACCTCGAGGAATACGGTCGCCAAGCTGGGACTGTCAGTACACGTGAGCTAGCCGCGCGCGATGTCGGCTCGGACCGAGACGTTGCGGAGGAGGCGGGTTCATCCCGCCTCCTCCTGGTTGGACCGTCACATCCGCTGGGTGCTGGTCACACCGTCGATCCTGATCATCGTCGTCCTGACGATCTTTCCCTTGCTCTTCGCGATCTGGGTGAGCTTCGTCCAGTTCGACTTCTCGGTCTCGAACGAGCACCCCTGGGTCGGCCTCGACAACTTCAAGGAGGTCTGGCAGGACCCGGTCTGGCGCCACTCGCTGTGGGTGACGCTGGTGATCGCAACGCTGGCGGTCGGCATCGAGCTCGCCGTCGGCTTCCTGCTTGCGCTCGCGATGCTCCGTCCGTTTCCCGGCCGACGGGTGCTGATGGTGCTCTTCGTGATCCCGCTCTTCATCAGCCCGGTGATCGTCGGCGGGTTCTTCGACCTCTTCCTCAGGCGGCCGTTCGGCCCGGCCAACTGGTTGCTCAGCGGGTTGCTCGGACATCCGGTATCGATCGACTTCACGATCGACGGCAAGTGGCCGTTCGTGTCCCTGCTCGTCGCCGACGCGTGGCAGTGGACGCCGTTCATGTTCGTGATCCTGCTCGCCGGCCTGGCGGCGATCCCGGACGAGCTCTACGAGGCGACCGAGATGGACGGCGCCAAGCCACGACACTCGTTCTTCTTCGTCACGCTCCCGCTGTTGACTCCGATCATTCTGATCGCGATCACGTTCCGGTTCATCGATGCCGCGAAGCTCTTCGACATCATCTACTCGCTGACGCGGGGCGGGCCGGGCACCGAGACGTACACCGCGTCTTACTACCTCTACCAGCAGGGTTTCCAGTTCTTCCATCTCGGCCAGGGCACGGCCGGGGCGTGGATGTTCACGATCATGCTCACGTTCATCTCCTTCTGGCTCGTCCGCCGCTTGCTGAAGCCGGTGGAGGACTAGTGCGCGGCCCCTGGATCGGACAGCGGACGGGCACGACCCGGGTCGTGCGCGGAAGGGCGTTCCGCCCCGGCCGGGTCGCGCGCGTCGTCTTCATCGGGCTGTACCTGTGCTTCCTCCTGCTGCCCCTGTACTGGGTGGCGGTGACGTCGATCAAGCCGCAGGAAGATCTGCTCACGGACCCGCCGACCTGGTGGCCGCACAATCCGACCGGCCTGCACTACACGACCGCGCTGAACGCGTTCCGAGGCCGCCAGGGCCTCGAGAACTCGCTGATCATCGCGTTCTCGACGACGGCGCTCGCGATCGTGATCGGCACCGCAGCCGCCTACTCGATGGCGCGCTATCGGACGGGCGGCAAGCACCTCGCGTTCTGGTTCCTGTCGATGCGGATCATGCCGCCGATCGCGATCATCATCCCCGTCTTCCTGCTCTTCGCGCGGTACACGAACGAGTGGATCGGCGTGTCGCTCGTCGACACCCGGTTGGGGCTGATCCTCCTCTACACCGTGTTCGCGCTGCCCTTCACCGTCTGGATGATGTTCGCGTACTTCCGGCAGATGCCGCCCGAGCTCGAGGAGGCCGCTCTCGTCGATGGTTGCTCCCGGCTACAGGCGCTCGCGAAGATCGCGTGGCCGCTGGCGGCGCCGGGCATCGTGTCCGCGGCGGCATTCGCGTTCATCCTCTCGTGGACCGAGTTCATCTTCGCGCTCGTCCTCACGAGAACGAATTCGGTGACGCTGCCCGTCGCGCTCGCCGGAATCATCACCGGCTTCCAGGGGAATCAGTACGGCGAGGCGAGTGCGCTGACCATGGTGTCGCTCATCCCGGCCCTCCTGATCGGAATGCTGATCCAGCGCCATCTCGTGCGCGGGTTGACGCTGGGGGCTGTCCAGGGCTGATGGCCGGGCAGCGCTACGAGCAGGGAATGGCGCGGCCGGAGATCGACATCGGCACGGGCCGCACGGAGCGGAAGCCGGTTGAGGAGCGGACAACCCTCGTCACGGGCGGGGCCGGCTTCATCGGCGGCCACCTGGTGCGCGAGCTGCTCGACACAGGGCGGAAGGTCGTCGTCCTCGACGTCCGCCCCTTCACGCCGGAGTCGCGATTCGTGATCGGCGACCAGGCGGACTCGCTCCCGCTGGAGCTCGCCTCGATCGGCGACCAGTCCCGCGTGCTCGACGTCTTCCGGACGCACCGGCCGGACGAGGTCGTCCACGCGGGCATGATCCTCGACCCCGCCTACCTCGCCACGAACCGCTCCACCGCCTTCACCACGAATGTCGGCGGGGTGGTCAACCTGGTGGAGGCGATGATCGCTTTCGGCGTCCCGCGGCTCGTGAACTTCTCCTCGATCGGCGTCCTGCCGCGGGTCGTCTACCGGCCGATCGACGCCAACCATCCGCTCGTCCTGGCGGACGGCGGCCCGGGGACCGACTTCTACGGCTCCACCAAGGCGGCGGCCGAGGTCCTGTTGTTCGCCTACAACCAGGCGCTCGGCTTCGACTTCCGGACGATCCGGCCTTCGGCGGTCTACGGGCTCGGCATGAACCAGTACGTCGGCCCGATCAAGGCAATGGTCGAGTCGAGCGTCCGTGGCGAGCCGGCGCACTTCGAGTTCGGCGGCTCCCACCCGCGTGCCTACACACACGTCCTCGACATCTCCGGGCTGGTCGTGGCGATGCTGGACGCCCCGGACGACGCCGACCGGATCTTCTACGGCTCGGCAGGCGGCGCGCTGACGACCACGACCCAGGTGGCGGAGATCGTCCGCGAGCTCGTTCCCGGCGCCGACGTCGAAATCGGCGAAGAGCTCTCGGAGGCCGAGAAGCCGGTCGCCGCGCTGCGGGCCGAGCTGTCGATCGAGAATGCGCGTACGCAGCTGGGCTGGGAGCCGCGCTTCGCGTCGATCCGTGACGGGATCGCGCAGTACGTCGCGACCTACCGGGCGTTCTCCGAGTCGACCCGCACGACCTCGTAGCCACCGAGCGTCAGAGTCAGCTCGCCGCTCGCGGTCGCGTATTCGTGACGGGATCGAAATGCCTGCGGGCTCGCGGACGCCTCGCGCGCAGTCGCCTCGTACAGCCGTCGAAGCGTCGTATCGCCGTCGAGCGGTGCGAGGACGACCTTGCGCTCTTGCGACGTCAGGTTGGCAAGGAGCACGTGCACCTCGCCCTCCGGCGAGCGAACGGCGAAGCCGATCGCCGTCAGCACGTCGCTCGATTCGCAGGCGAGCACCTCCAGACCGTGCCACTCGATCGCGTCGGCGAGCGGGTGGTACAGCGGGAAGAGCCCGCCCGGTCGCGATGCGAACTGCTCGGGCAGCTCGGGGCCGTCCGCCCGCTCGATCACGCCACGCCAGCCGGTCGTCTCGTAGTACGTGACGGAGCCCGCACCGGCCTCCGACAGGTACTTGAGGCTGCCCGCGGTCCAGGCCGCGCCGAAGAGGGAGGCCTGGCGCACGTCGACCGAATCGGGCAGCTCTCCCGCGGCATCCGGCGCGGGCTCCCCGGCAGCGTGGAAGTTGACCCGACGACGGAGGGTGATCGGCGAAACCGCGATGGGCTTCCCACCGACGATCGCCCGCGCGCTGCGTACCGTTTCGGCCTGCGCGTCCAGGTTCTCCATCACGTCGATGTCCGTGAACGCGTGGATCTGAGGAGAGATCGAGTAGCAGATGCCGTCCCAGTCGCTGTGCTCGGGCCGCGTCCGGTTCAGCTCGGTGAAGTACATCTCGGTCCCGCCGACGAAGTCGGCCTCCGGCGCGGCCCTCTCGAGTGCCCGGCGCGCGAGGTCGACCAGGTTTGCCGGCGTGGTCTCGAGTTGCGTCGCGGTGCGGGCTCCGGCGCACGTGACGAGGAACCGGACGACCGATGATTCCTCCAGCGCCGCCGCGAGCCCGTCGAGCTCTCCGACGTCCTCGTCGCGGAACATCAGAGCCAGCTCGAGCTTCGCATCCACCGCCCGGGCGGTCTCCTTCGCAGCCTCGAGACGGTCGCGCCACTCCTCGCGGTCGAGCCGGGCCTCCACGCGCAGATGGGCCGGGGCGAGCGCGGTGAGCAGGTCGCGCTCATGGTCGTCCGGGCGATGCCTGTCACGGTCCTGTCCGAGCCCGACCGGCGGCACCAGCGTCCCGGTCGGGCCGCCGACCGTCAATCGCACCGGTTGCTCGCGGTCCGCGCCTCTTTCCGGCACGTCGAGCGGTGTGACGACGAGCCGCTGCCTCAGCTGCCGGCCGGCCTCGAGGGGTGCGGGCCGTCCGAGCGAGATCGGCGTCGAGTACGTCTTGAAGCTGGCGTCCGTCCAGTTGCGATGGTCCTCGGTCTCCCAGAGGTCGCCCTCGAACTCGAACAGCAGCGCGCCGCCGTCGGCCAGCTCGATCTCCAGCCGGTCGTATGCCGGGAACAGCGCCTGGTAGGCGCCGTCGACGATCGCCTGTCGGCCGATCAGGTCGGGGAACACGCCCTCCTGCCCGCTCGCCTGTGTGCGCGACCGGTAGCGCGCACCGGCCGTCTCGCGCCAGGGGTGGTGCACGCAGATGCCGATGCGGTTATACGAAAAGCCGCGCTCGGCTCGGCCGTCGAAGACGAACTCGATGCGGCCGCTCCCGTCGCCTGCGATCGTCCCGTGCCAGGCGAAGTCGACCTCGTCGCGCGTGTGGCGCACGTCGAACTCGGCACGGAACCCGGCGTCGTGCTCCTCGAGCTCGAAGTTGGAGACCGCGCCGGGGACGGTGTCCCAGTCGACGTCGCGAACGGCCGTGTAGACCCGCCGGACGAGCTCCGTGCTGCCGATCCGCAGGTAGCGGAGGTCGATGCCGTCGAGAAAGAGCGAGACGGGCCCGGCGCGCAGTGGGCGTAGCTCCTGGAGCGGCTCCTCACTGCCGTGCAAGATCCGAAGATCCGTCACGCGACATCATCTCCCATCCGGGCTCACCCTAGACACCCGGCGGGCCGAGGATTCGCCCACCGTCGACGGTGATCACGGTTCCGGTCACCCACTCCGCGTCCTCGGCCACGAGGTGGCCGATCCAGGTGGCGATCTCCTCCGGCCGCCCGATGCGCCCGAGTGGGACCAGCCGTCCCAGCTCCTGCTTGCGGGCCTCCGGATCGGAGACGGCAAGGTGGATCTCGGTGGCGACGGGGCCGGGGCGGACCCCGACGAAGCGGATGCGGTCGGGAGCGAGCTCCGCTGCAAGGTTCATGGTCAGGTGCTCGATGCCGGCCTTCGTCATTCCATAGACGGTCTGGCCGCTCCGGTACATGACCGCGGCGGCCGAGGAGACGTTGACGACGACGGCCGCGGGCGAGGCGCGGAGCGCCGGCAGTGCGGCCTGCACCAGGAAGTAAGGAGCGCGGAGGTTGACGGCGACGTGGTCGTCGAACTCGGCGAGCGTGAACTCCTCGACCGCCTTCAGGCGGAAGCTGGCCGCGTTGTTGACGATCACGTCCAGGCGCCCGCATTCGGCCAGAACCCTCTCGATCAGCCGAGCCGGAGCGTCGGTGTCTGCGAGATCCTCCTCGAAGGCCGAGGCTCGACCGCCTGCCCCGACGATCTCGCTGCGGACTGACTCCAGCCGCTCCTTGCGGCGTGCGACCAGTGCGACCTCCAGCCCGCTGGCGGCGAGGTGACGGGCCGTCGCCTCCCCGATGCCGGAGCTCGCGCCGGTGACGATGGCGACGCGTCCGTCCAAGCTGTACGACGATACTACGGCCATGCGGGTGACGATCGTCGGAGCGGGCTGATGGACGCCGAGAGCCCCGCCGGAACCGTCGTCGACGTCCGCTGCCGGCTGTTCGAGGCGCCGTCCGAGGGTGGCGGCGTCCGCTACGCCAATCCGTTGCGAGGCTGGGATGCGAACCGAGACGAACGCGGCTTCGCGTTCCCGCGCTGGCTCGTGGTCGAGGTGGCGACCTCGACCGGCGTCGTGGGGATCGGAGACGCGGCGCTGGCCGCCGATCTCATCCCACCGATCGTCGAGACCCGTCTGAAGCCGCTCGTCGTCGGCCGTCCCGTCGCGTCCATCCAGGAGACGTGGCAGCTCATGTACCGCGGGAGCATGGCCTGGGGCCGCAAAGGGCTCGGCATGGTCGCGATCAGCGCGGTCGACCTGGCGCTCTGGGACGCGCTCGGGAAGTCACTGGGCGCACCGGTGTACGACCTGCTGGGCGGCCGCCGGCAGGAGACGATTCACGTCTACGCCAGCCGCCTGTACGGCTCCGACTCGCTCGACGACCTCGCCGGCGAAGCGCAGCGGTACGTCGACCAGGGCTTCACCGCGTTCAAGCAGCGCTTCCTCTGGGGGCCGCCGGACGGTCGCAAGGGCATGCGCGCGAACGTCGATCTCGTCCGCACGGTCCGCGAGGTGGTCGGCGACGACGCCGACCTGATGGCCGACGCGTACATGGGCTGGAACCTCGACTACGCTCGCGCGATGGTCCGCCTGCTCGAGCCGTTCGAGCTGCGGTGGCTGGAGGAGGCACTCCTGCCCGACGACCTCGAGGGCTACGCGACGCTGACGCGGGAAAGCCCGATCCCGATCGCCCACGGCGAGCACGAGTTCACGATCGCCGGGTTCGCCGAGATCGTCAGGCGGGGCGCTGCCCGAGTGCTCCAGTTCGACACGAACCGCGTCGGCGGGATCACCCAGGCGGTCAAGGTCTGCGCGCTGGCCGAGGCGTTCGGCCTCGACGTCGTCCCGCATGCGGGCCAGGTGCACAACTACCACGTCGTCGCGAGCCAATCGGCCTGCCCGATGGCCGAGTACTTCCCACCGGAGGCGATCGAGGTCGGGAACGAGCTGCCGCACTGGCTGTTCGAGGGCGAGCCGCTGGCAGAGAACGGCCGCGTCCGGCTGAACGACCGGCCCGGGCTCGGAATCGAGGTCCGGCCGCGCGACCCCGTGCGCGAGATCAGCCCGTCGTAGGGGGTTGTCCCTTACTCGTCAGCCCGCTCGCGGTAGTCCTCGCGCACCGGCTGGAAGACGTCGAGGACCAGGCAGCCGTGCTCGCTTCGGGCCTCGTGCGCGACGCCGCCCGGGATCTGGAACGCGTCGCCGGGCGTGAGGACGTGAGGCGTGCCGTCGATGGTCAGCTCCAGCTCGCCCTCGAGCACGTGACCGAGCTGCTCGTGGGCATGCGAGTGGGTGGGCACGCCGGAGCCCGGCTCGAGCCGCACCAGGTTCAGCATCGCCCCGTCTCCGAACAGCGGGCGCGCGGATACGCCCGGCGCCAGCTCGAACGCGGCGACCTCGGTGAGTCGCAGGACGCGGCCGCTCACCAGCCGGCCTCGACCGGGTTGGTGAGGTCCCCGATGCGGTCGACGGAGACCGTCACCGTGTCGCCCGGCTGCAGGTAGACCGGTGGGTCGCGGAAACAGCCGACGCCGGCAGGCGAGCCGGTGGTGACGACGTCCCCCGGCTCGAGCGTGATCAGCTCACTGAGGAATGCGAGCAGCCGCGGGGGCGGGAACAGCATTTCGGAGGTCGCGGAATCCTGCATGACGTCGCCGTTGAGGGTGCTCGAGACGCGCAGTGTCGACCAGTCGCCGAGCTCGTCGTTCGTGACGATCTCGGGGCCGATCGGGGCGAACGTGTCGGGGTTCTTCCCGAGCGTGATCTGGCTGTCCTTGAACTGGACGTCGCGGGCAGAGACGTCGTGGAGGATCGTCCAGCCGAAGACGTGGTCGAGCGCGCCCTCCTCCGGGATCCGGTACCCACGCTTCCCGATCACCATCGCGAGCTCGACCTCGTAATCGGTCAGCGTCGTCGGCCTCGGAATCCGGATCGGCTCGCCCGGCCCGATCACGGCGCTGGGCAGCTTCGAGAAGAAGAACGGCTCTGTCGGCATGACCGCGTTCGGGTTCTCGTCGGCGTGGCTCGCGTAGTTGACGCCCGAGCACAGGATCTTGCCGGGGCGGAGCGGCGCGAGGACGCGTGCGCCGGCGACCTCCTCGGTCGCCGCCTCCGCGCGCTCGAGCCCCGCCTGCCCGGCGGCGATCAGGTCGTGTAGGTCCGCGAAGCCCGTGTCGAGGATCGCCCCGTCGTGCCGCACACCCACGCCGGTCCTTCCGCCGGCTTCGAAGGCGACCAGTCTCATGCCTCCTCCTTCCCGTCGATCCAGTGGCGGCCGTTCTCGACGACCAGGGTCTCGCCCACGAGCGGCGCGACCGCGCGCCGCGCGCCGGTCGAGTCGTGCTCCCCGACGAGTCGCAGGAAGCGCTCCACCTCGTCGTCGGGCGCCAGGTAGTGGCAGGCGACCGCAAGGTCGAGCCCGAGCATCTCCGCGGCGCGTGCGGCCTCGTCGGCGTCCATCTCGCCGGTGAGGAACGTCGCCGGCCCGGGGATGCGGTGCGAGAGCTCGCGCGGCAGCGTGCACCCGAGCAGGCCGACCGTCGGCCCGTACAGCTCGCCGATCAGGCGCATGTCGAAGATGGCCGTGTCGCCGTAGTGGTAGACGCGCACGCCAGGCTCGGTCTCGACCAGGAACGCGATCGGGTTGCCGACCACCTGGCGGCCGTCCTTCAGCGTCCCCGACGACCAGTGGTGACACTCGAGCGGTCGGATCTCGAGGCCTGCGACCTCGACGACGATTCCCCAGGTGGTTGCGGAGACCTGGTCGGGATCGACGCCGTCGTCGATCAGCATCGCGCGCACGGCAGCGTCGCAGACGACCGGCGCGCCGGTCCGCTTCGCGATCGTCGCCGAGTCGCCGTAGTGGTCGAAGGCGGCGTGGCTGAC
>Ga0068856_100003549_pt1 | contig 15703 bp, 6 predicted proteins | sample KBSCornC62_FD_66595 | JGI IMG/M metagenome (GOLD analysis project Ga0068856, IMG submission 66595) | Corn rhizosphere microbial communities from Kellogg Biological Station, Michigan, USA - KBS Corn C6-2 | ecosystem: Host-associated > Plants > Roots > Rhizosphere > Soil ...
AGCAACGACTCTGTTATACGATTGACTTCGGTTAATACAAATGGCGAGATGACTGTCCGGGTTCCTTCAGAAAGCCTTGAGGAATTTACAACCAAAGTAAGTCACCTGGGCATTTATGTTAATATGAACCGGATGGACATCGAGGATAAGTCGCTGGATTATTTATCGAATCAGCTTAAGCTAACGGATCGGCAGGAACTGGTTGTTCAGCAAAGAACAGGGAAGATCAAAATAAAAAATCCGGCCGATGTGCTGCTTCTGAAAGACGATATGGTCGACCAGAAAATAGAAAATCTTCGCACAGATGCCTCTGTGAAAATGAGTATTATCAGCCTTAGTTTTTACCAGAATGACTTGATCGTCAAAGAGATCATCCCCAATGACGATCCTTCAGCTTATGACATACCTTTCAATCAGCGCCTGCGTTTGGCATTAGTTAATGGCTGGTCGGTATTTATAGATATTGGTGTCGCCATACTCTATATGTGGCCGTTTATCATATGCGGGATAATTATTTGGCGGGGCGTTGTGTATTATCGCCGACGCACCAACTTACCAAAGGCGCCCGTGGCATAAAATCTTAAAAGTATTTATCAATTTTCAGTAAACATTTCTATTTTTGTGCGAAATCCTTAATTCTTGATAAAGATGAATAAGACAGAAGAAGCAAATGACGAACGTCACTACGTCCTGATCACGATCGCTGTTATTGTTGGTTTAATTGGTTTGTATTATCGTTTTGCGGCGCCGGAAAATACCTGGCATGTGTTCCACTACAACCTGGTTGCCAATATTCTGCTCATCCTGGGAATTGCAATCGCATTAAAGGCGGTCTTTGCAATATTGAAGTAAGCTCAAATCAAAACATAAAGAAAAAGCGTAATGAGGGAATCATTACGCTTTTTTTATGAACACGATTTTTGAGATTTGAAGGATTAACAGGATTAATATGCAATGCACCTTTCCAGTGGGAAACCCTGCACTACTTCCCCAAAAACCATCTTTCGGACTTCCGGACTTATGCGGACTTTCGGTCTAAACAAACCTAATCTCTAATCTCCAATTAACTAATCTCTATTTCGGCCTATATTTCGACTCATTCAATATCTTCTGCGCATCGTGTTCATTCATCAATTGCTGCAGGGTTACGTCGGGGTGTCTGTCCATATATTCGCGTACAATTTGCCAGCCTGTCCAAATGGCGAGGCGAGGAGCTGATTCGTTCTTTTCGCCAAGGCCGGGCGTGAATGGCGCCTCGCCCAGGTATTTTTGTATTTTGTCGTAGTCAGTTTCGTAAAGCAGGTTTTCCTCAAGAAAATAGCCCCAAATGGCTGACTTAAAATCCTCGCACCATTTTAACTGTTTGCCCGTGTAGCCAATTTTCAGCGTGTCTGCTGTAGTAGGTAATATTTTGTCCATGTAATACAAGATCTTTCCGTTGTAGATCATCCGGGACAGCATAGACTTATCATCCAGGTTCGTTTCCGGGAACATGTCCTCACGGGCCATCGTTTCTACCACCCTGGGTGTAATATAATCGGGGGTAAACCGACGTGACACATATTTGGGAAATACCTCCCTGATGGCGGCTGCATTATAAAATTTCGAATCGGCACCTAAAAATAGATCTAAGCCAATGCCTAAATAACCATCGCCCTCCGTTGTTTGAGCTCCAAAGCCTGAGAAGTAGGCATATAATTTGGGTAACCCTTTTTTGGGATAGTAATATTTAATGTGCTTAAACGCATCGGTTAGTTGTTCAGTCTGCTTATCCAGGTTTGGGTAGATGGAGTCAACCTCATGCTTTACGTCGTTGTATGGCTTGTTGGCCAATACTTCGCCGAAGGTTTTGAGGTATGCAGTATCTCTCACCGTGCCTACCTGGATGATGCGCTCCATGAAATCGCGATAAAAAGAACCATACTTTTTCTGCATCTTGGCAGCTACCTGTTCCCGGTTTTGGGTACGCATAGCGTCCAGGTCGTTATTGAAGCGGTCGATTGTCACGTTAACATCAATATTGCTCACGTCCACGTCTTTAGAGCGGTGGCAGGACGTTAATATCGCAGTCGTCAGAAAAATTAGGTAAATTTGCTTTAGCCTGAAGGAATTCAAGGTCATTTTCATCGTTTTAGCAAAATTATATTTTTAAGTCACAACGCCGCAACCAAATTCACGTTTACCCTATATGAAGATCGCACTGGCACAGCTTAACTATCACGTTGGTAATTTTGAATCCAATACCGCCAAAATTATCAGCCACATTCACCAGGCCGAAGAGCAGGGCGCCGATTTGGTTGTATTTGCCGAATTATGTGTTTGCGGCTATCCTTCGCGCGATTTTTTGGAATTCAGGGAATTTATCGGTCTATGTGAAGAAGCAGCACAAAAGATTGCCGCCGAGTGCCGGAATATCGCCTGTATCATCGGATTGCCGACTGTAAACAATAACCCGGAAGGCAAGGATTTGAATAACTCAGCTTATTTTATCGAGAACCGGGAAGTAAAAGCCATCGTTAACAAAGCATTGCTTCCTAACTACGATATCTTTGATGAATACCGTTATTTCGAGCCTTCGACCACTTTTAAATGTATTGATTTTAAAGGTCACCGTATTGCATTAACTATTTGCGAAGACCTTTGGAACACGCTTGAAAATCCGCTGTACGTTACACGGCCAATGGACGAGTTGATAACGGAAGGCCCGGATGTAATGATCAATATTGCGGCGTCACCGTTTTCTTATAATCACGATGAGGAGCGTATTGATATATTGAGCGATAACGCACGCCGCTATCAATTGCCGCTGCTTTATGTGAATCACATTGGCGCTCAGACCGAATTGATATTTGATGGTGGTTCCCTGATCTTCGATAAGACAGGCGAATTGGTGGACGAACTGCCTTACTTTAAGGAAAGCATCGCTTACTATAGCCTTGAAGATAAATCGGACGTTAAATTGCTCCAGCCTTCTACTAAAAGAACAAGGAAAGAAGGCGATATTGAGCAAATACACCGGGCGCTTGTATTGGGTATCCAGGATTATTTTTATAAATCAGGATTTAAGAGTGCAATACTAGGTTTGTCCGGCGGTATCGACTCTGCTGTAGTTTGCGCATTGGCTGCTGAGGCTTTGGGGCCGCAAAATGTAATGGCGGTGTTGCTGCCATCGCGTTTTTCAAGCGACCACTCGATAAAAGATGCTGAGGACCTGGTGAAGAATCTTGGCTGTAAGCATGAGATCGTGCCCATCAGGCATATCACCGAGGCTTTTGAAAGTACGCTACAACCTCAGTTCCATAATTTGCCATTTAATATAGCTGAGGAGAACATCCAGTCGCGCAGCCGTGCAGTTGTGCTGATGGCTATGTGTAATAAATTTGGATACATCTTATTGAATACATCGAACAAAAGTGAAGCAGCGGTAGGGTATGGGACTTTATATGGTGATATGTGCGGGGGGATTTCAGTAATTGGCGACGTATATAAGACCCAGGTTTTTGAGCTTGCCCGGTACCTAAACCGCGAAAGGGAAATTATACCGGAGAATACGATCGTTAAACCGCCGTCAGCGGAGTTGCGTCCAAATCAGAAGGACACTGATTCGCTGCCAGAGTACGATATCCTCGATCCGATACTGACGCAGTACATCGAAAACCGCTGTTCATCAGGCGAGATCATCAAAATGGGTTACGATGAAAGTACAGTGCGCAGAGTGCTTCGACTGGTGAACCTGGCCGAACATAAGCGCTACCAAACGCCTCCTATACTAAGAGTATCGCCAAAAGCGTTTGGTATGGGCCGCAGAATGCCGATAGTGGGTAAATATTTATCATAAAAAATTTTATTTCCGATTAAACCTTTTTGCTGAATACCGTCTAAAAGAAATATATAAAGGGAAATTGCTATGAAAACTCTGCTAAACCTTCTGCTGGCAGCCCTCCTGGTTGCTGGTATCTCTTCCTGCCGCAGTTACGACTATTATACTGCGGGCATCAATAAAACTAACATGAGCCAATACCGCTCTTTTGCGTGGATGGCGCCGAAATCGAACAGCAAGTCGCCGCTTAGTGGGGTGGCCGATGCTAAAGTGAAGGATGCCGCTGTAGCGTCTTTAAGTTCGAAAGGACTACGACTTAATCAAAATAACCCCGACCTGTTGGTAACCTATTCTGCAACAGCAGGCAAGGGCTCAAAGACTGTTATGGCTCCAACTTATTATGGTACCGGTTTTTATCCGGGCTGGGGATTTGGCTATGGTTATGGCTGGGGTTGGTATCGGCCATATTGGGGCTGGGGCTCATCTTTTGCTTACTATGGCGGAGAGACGGCCATAGGCAAAGAGCATTATAACGAAGGTACGGTGATCATCGACCTGATCGATACCCGCACGCACAAAATTGTATGGCGTGGTTTTGGTGTTGGTGAAACACACAAGAATCAACAAAAAGATATAGATGATCTGCCAAAGGTAGTCGACGGCATTATAGCCCAATTGCAGCTGGCGCCACGCGGAACCAGGTCATAAAGTTACCCCTCATATATTATTGTTTTAATTGTCCTCCCGGACTCTGTTCGGGGGGATTTTTTTGTTGGGAAGATTTACAGCTTCACAAATTTGGTTTCGCCCACCAGGCTGCCGTTTGAGGTGATCACCTGTATCAGGTAAGTGCCGGCGCTCAGGTCGCCAACGCTGCTCTGCCAGTTGGATAGCGAAGTACTTGCATCACGCACCATCAAGCCAGAGCTGTTTGATATCCTGATCTTATAGTTCTGTGATTTGGCAACAGATTCATTCGCTATAGTCAGCGTTATGTTGCTTTTTGCCGGGTTAGGATATACATGAACGTTTGAATTCGTCAGGTAGTTACTCAAAATCGTGTATTCAACGGTAACAGGCGCCGAATAGGTGATATTGTTGTTGATATCCTGCTGTTTTAAGCGATAAACATTGAGGCCTGCCTGCGGGTATTCATCCACGATACCGTAATAGCCAGATCCGTTACCTTGTTTGCCGCCCACTACCTCAAACGTGTTTCCGCCATCTTTGCTGCGCTCAACGGTGAAAGTTGTATAGTTGGCTTCGTTTTCAGTGTTCCAGTTTAACTGTACCTCACGGGTTGGCTGATATTGCATTCTTGCTGCCGAAAAATTAATCAGTTGGTAAGCGAAGGCTGGGTTTTGGCTGATCGATAGCATAAAACGACGTGCACCAAAACTGCTGCTGTCGCTTTTAGTTATTGTAAAGCTATAAACACCTTTGGTACGCATATCAACGGAGTCCTTTGTATAGTTGTCGATTAACCAGATGCTATAAAGCTTTGGTATGCCGACAATATTTTTCATGCTCAGCTGGTAAGTGCCATCCGTCATAGCGCTAACCGACAAAGCTATTTTCGATCTGGTTTTTGGGAACGGTTGCGAATTGATGGCCAATGCCACACTGTCGCTGGTTAAGCTCGATAAGTTAACCTGGCCAAATCCGGGATGATAAATTGCTTCCGTCTGCGGATTGTAAGCTGTACCTGCGTCTGCGTTCAGGTGGATAATGATATCGTCGGTATTGACTGAATCTTTTGCCAGCATCAGGTTCATATACTGCAGGTTTACCATGTTTTTGGGAAGCCCCATCAAAAGACTGGTGCCGGTAACCTGTGTGGTAACCTTGGCCGATTCGTTGAAAACAAGCTTGGCTGTAGCAGCGGTGCCAACCACAAAGAAGCCCTGCCCGCTTGGTAATATATTGCTGGTGTTGTGTGTGCCGACGCCGCCGGTGCCAGAAACGTAAGCGCCATAGTTTTTACTTACCGGGTCCAATACATAAATGGTAGTTCCCACACTAACACCATAGATGCCGGATGTGGAAGTTGTGGTATTGAACAGGTCCCAGTTAATGGAGCTGGCGTACGGGTTGCCCACAAGGTTATAACCCCGTACCGCGGTGTTTCCGGCTGTTGTAGTATAGCCTACTGTAGCGCTTGCCGGAGTATACCAGTCGTGAATAGTTATCTGCCCCTGGTTTAGCGTTCCTGTTGCAGTTAGTATGGTGTTTTCCGGGGCTGTAAAAGGAGTTACCGTTTTGCTGGCCAGCGTTGTGCTGCGATTGCCTCTGAAAAAGAACAGGAAGCCGCTGCCCGCGGGGATATTGAACGTCCCTGTTTCATTGTCAAGCGAATATGACGGGTTTGTCGTAATGTTGTTAATGCCCCTGAAGTTGCCGGTGATAAAAGAGTTGTTCCCAGGGGCAAGATTTTCACGATACAAATAAAGCGTCGGGTTCCCCGTTTTGTCGAATCCTCCTGTCGTTCCTGTTGAACCGGTTACATAACATGAGCTTATGGGATAATTAATGCTAACAACATTATTTCCTGAAACCGTGCTCGCGTAAACAGGCGATGATAACAATCGGTATCCCCGATAGGTGGAGCTTCCGCCTGTAATATAGCGTTGTACATTGATAAAGCCCGAAATGCTGGCTGTGCCTGGAATAGCAGCTACAGTTGCTGAACTTGTAGCCGACGATTTAAGCGTAAGGTATGCTGCAGTTGCGGTGCCGGTAACCAGTTTGGCCGAGCCTACCATGGTCAATGTGCCATTGGCGGCTACAGTAAAGTTATTTACGCCGGCACCCATGGTAACAGTATTTGTTCCGTTGAAAGTTACGTTAGTGAAATTAGTACCCGTTGTGCCGTTATCAACCAATGTTTGTGCCGTCGTTCCGGAAAAATAGATCATTCCCGTTCCCGGCGTAAAGGTCGAGCTGTTAGTATAGTTGCCGTCGAAAGTGATAGTTCCTGTGCCACCGGTCAGCGTTCCTGAATTATTCTGGAAAGTGCTCGTTACGGTAATAGCGCCCGAACTGCCTGTAATAGTACCTGCATTAATTTGTAATGTGCCGGCTGTGAACGCACCCGAGCCAAGCGTAACCGTTCCCGAGTTGTTTTGCATAGTGCCCGTTACTGTAATACTGCCTGTTCCTTGTGTAATTGCAGTAGAGTTTACAAGGTTTCCGCTAATAGTTACCGTAGGATTATTGGTATTCAAGTTTACAGCGCCAGTGCCCCCGGTGGTAAGGGTATTGGTTACAGTTAATGCGCCGCTTCCGACTACTTTGGTGCTTGCGCCGCTAAAAGTGATGTTATCGTAGTTTTGTGGGTTAATACCAATACCGCTTGTGCCGGTTGCATAAATGGTTTGGCTGCCGGATGCGGCATCATACAAAGTTGTCCCTGTACCGGTTCCCGCGTTAGTAAAGTCAATGGTAAACCCCGAAGTTATTGGGGTAGCTATTGGGGTCACATTCAATAATTCCAGCGTGGTATTTGCCGAGCCGGTATCCATCTGGAACAATCCCAGTCCAGGATATATCGAATTTCCGACGCCACCATAAAGCGGGTTGCTATACGTGGTGGTCACTATCTGACCCGATAAAGTAAGCTGATTTGCATCCAATGAAAAATATGGATAATCGATGCCATTCCCTGAACTGTTGCCTACAGCATTTAGTGTAATATTGCCATTTACCGTGAGCTTACTTACCTGTGAGCTCACATTAACTACGACGCCTGAGTATGAACTGGGCTGCGTGTTGTCGCCCACGGTGAAGCTGCCGCAGGTAATAGTGCCGGTGCCGGCCAGTACGGTATATTGGTAAAAATTGGGATCATTATTTTGGGTGATGTTTCCGGTGACGGTTAGTGCGCCGGTAACAGTAAGCGTAAAGTTATCATAGGTGCCGAAAACTATTGATGCACAGCTTTCCGCATCAGTAACCGTTGGGGCATAGGAGAATGAATTGACTGCAATGCGGACAATGTCTATAGCGCTGGGCTTTGTTGTGGCGGTAACACCGGCAATTTGCCAGTTGGCCGGGGTGTTCCAATTGTAAACTCCCGACGTCGCAGTCGTGCCCACCCAATCATAGGTTGCGCTATAGCTTTTTGCTGCAATGGTGATCAGCAACAGGCTAAGAATGACAATTTTATGAAATATCGCTCTCACGGTAGAAGTTCTGCACTTTTATGCCTTTTTCTACGATAATTATCTGATTAGGTTTAGGTTAAACAAGTTCAATTTGTTGCGGTTGTGTTAAATGAATCTTTGTTTTCTGTTGATTATCAGTTAATTATGATTATTTAAAAAAAATGTGTCCGTCGACACTTTTTTTGCACATCAGCACTATTGCAAGTTGAAACCCGATGGTGGTGTACAAGTTCACTGAAATTCAAGATTTTATAAATTTGGTTCTTCAAGTGAGAGCGTGTTTTGGCGTTTAGTACGCTGATGAGATACGTACCGGCCATTTGCCAAGTGTTGGTGCTTGCCTGTGGCACGCTAAAGCCGAAATAGTTTCTTTTTCTGTTAGTAAGTGTAACAAAGAAACACCTGAAGGGGCTTTTGGGCCTCCAGGTAAAAGAGCTTTTGAAAAATATTGGGAAAAAACCGGTGTTACAGCTTCACAAATTTGGTTTGACCAACCAGATTTTCGGTCTTATTGCTGAAAACCTGAATGATATAAGACCCGGGCTGAAGGTTATTTACGCTTCCCTGCCAGGATGATTGCGCCAATGTTAATTGCTTTACGATGATTCCCGAACTGTTCATAAACCGGATATTATACGCGGATGAACTCTCGGTTAATGGAGCATTGATATTTAACGACAGTGTATTTACCGCCGGATTGGGATACAAGGTCAAGCGGCTTGCCAGGCTGTTGCTCGGGCTGGCGTATTGTATCGTTACCACATTTGAATACGTGATCATATTATTAATATCTTCCTGCTTCAGCCGGTACACGTTTGCGCCGGTTACGGGACTTTTATCGACCAGGCCATAGTTGCCATTTCCTGCTGCCGATAGCCCGCCAAGCACATTGAATGTCTTTCCGCCATCGATGCTGCGTTCAACAGTGAAGTTAGTGTAATTGCCTTCATTGATAGTGGTCCAGTTTACCTGTACCTGCTGCACATCGGGGATTTTGGTTGCAGTAAAATTTACCAATTTATAAGCATAAGCCTGGTTTTGCCTGATGACTAGTGCAAAACGATTCGCGCCAAAACTTGAGGTATCCGATGTCTTAAGGTCGAAAGCATAAGTTTTGTATTGGCGCATGTCGAGCGAGTCCTTTTTATATCTGTCAATCAGCCATACATCGTATAATTGCGGTACCGACACAAGGTCGCTCAACGATAAGGTATAAGTACCATTAGCTTTCGCAATAACATTCAATCCTATAGTTTCTTTCTGCTGGTGGGGTAGTGGAATTACATCGATTGCCAGATCTATGTTGTCTTTTGATATTCCAGATAAGCTAACCGTGCCATATCCGCCCTTATATGGGGCATCCAGGCCTTCAACGTAGTTCACATTGCCCTGGCTGTTAAAGCGTACTACTGTTTCGTCCGTATTCACCGAATCTTTGGCCAGTCTTAATTTCAGGAATTGATTGTTCGCGTAGTTAACCGGCTTACCCATTAACAGGTTGGTACCGGTATTTTGGCTGCTGGTTTTGGCTGATTCGTTGAATATCAACTTGGCACTCGTAGAGCTGGCAACCACGAAGAATGCCTGTCCGCTCGAAATGATATTGGTAGCGTTGTTTGTTCCGCCAATACCGCCGTTGCCTGATATATAAGCGCCATAGTTATGGCTTACAGGGTCCAGCACGTAAATTGTTGCTCCCACCGCCAAGCCATATATGCCGGTAGTTGTTGATGAGCTTTGAAAGGTATCCCAGTCTATAGCGCTAGCATAAGGGTTGCCTACCAGGTTGTATCCCCTGACAGCAGAAGGCGAGCCGGATGTATAGCTAAGGGTCGACAATGACGGCGTAAACCAATCTTTTACGGTAACCTGCCCTATATTCAAAGTCCCGCTGGCGGTAAGTGTAACCGTTTGCGGGACATAGGTGGTTACCGTCTCCTGGCCAAAGGTAGCTTTTGAGCGATCGCCTCGGAAAAAACAGAGATAACCGTTGCCGGCCGGAATGCTGTACCCCGACCCGTCGCCATCTATGGTATAGCTTGGCGACGAGTTGATGTTGTTGATACCCCTGAAATTACTTCCCGTAAAGGTAGTATAAGCAGGAGTCATGTTTTCGCGATATAGATATAATGTAGGGTTGGCTGATGAAGTGTTATCGAATCCACCTGTACCATTGGCCGTTGTTGCCGTCAGGAAGATAGAGCTTTTAAGATAATTAATGCTGTAAACATTGTTGCTGCTCACGGTGCTGGCGTAAACCGGGGAAGACAGCAGGCGATAGCCGCGATAGGTTGAGCTGCCGCCGGTGATATAGCGCTCAACATATATGGTGCTGGCCCCGCTGCCGGTTATGGCACCCGCGGCAATTTGCCCGATAGAGGCATCCCCCGTCGCGTCCGATTTTAAGGTTAGCTTGCCTGTAAGGGTAGTGGTCAATGTTCCACTGATATTAACAATTGCTCCGGGCGAAATATTAATATTTCCGCTCCCGGTAACGGTTGGCGTAGCGCCCGAGTTAACAGTAACGCTGCTGCCTACTGTTAGCGTGCGTGGCGACGTAACTGTGAGTATAACTGTGTGTGCCGAACCAAACGTGATGGAATTTACTGTAACATCAGATGCACTTATTGCAGGCTGCTGATTTTTGCTATAATTTACTACACCTATTCTCACGTTGTCGGCAGCTGTAGGTACGGTATTGGTGCTCCAATTGCCCGCTGTGTTCCAGGCAGTCGAGTTGCTTCCCGCCTTCCAATCTACGGTTCGCCCAACTGCAATACTGATTGTCGTGGTGCTGCAACCCGAGGCATTAAACCCCATTATGGTATAGGTAGTAGCCGCTGAAGTTGCCGTTGGCGTGCCAGAAATAGTGCCCGTCGTGCTGTCGAAGCTTAATCCGGAGGGTAGCGAGGGATAAATCAGATATCCTGTGCCGATCATTTTACGAATAACATTGTTACCGTAGTCGGCTATGTATATATTCCCGGTGGACTGATCTATCGTAATACCGCGGCTCTGATTAAAAGCCGCCGCAGTGCCGACGCCATTGGTTAATGCAGTCGCTCCGCTGCCAGCAACCGTCGTTACTACAGCGGCTGGCGTAATCATCCTGATCAGGTCATTGCCGCTATCGGTGACATAAAGATTACCTGAAATATCGATATCAATACCGCGTGGGGTTAAAAACGTTGCTGCGGTTCCTGTGCCGTCCGAAGAGCCACTTGTTGTACTTCCTGCAAAGGTGCTCACTACTCCTCCAGGGGTTATCATGCGTATCTCGTTGTTGTTCTGGTCGCATACATAAACGTTGCCCGATCCATCAACGGTGATGCCATTCGGACCATTGAACGTAGCCGCTGAGCCAGTTCCGTCGGTCGAACCTGATGCCCCTGAGGTGCTTCCAGCAAATAAAGAAACCGTAAAATTCCCGTCATTTGTCATTTTCCTGATCTCGTTGTTGGCGAAATCGGCTATGTAAAAGCAATTGTAGGTGGGGTCGTAAATAATCCCCGCGGGCGTGTTAAAAAGAGCAGAGGTTCCGTTACCATTGGTAAGACCCGAGCCCGTCGTAGAGCTGCCGGCTACCAGAGATACTGCACCGGTCGACTCAACTACCTTTCTTATTTCGTTATTGTTGAAGTCTGCTACGTAGGCATTTCCGGAACCGTCGTCGGTTATTGCGTAGGGGCCGTTAAACAGCGCTAATGAACCGGTTGCATTTGTGGTGCCCGAACCGCCCGCATTATTGCCAGCCAGCAACGAAACGGCAACCGTCGACATAATCACTTTTCGGATCTCGTTGTTCCCTGCGTCAGCTACATACATATTGCCCGCGCTGTTTATCGTCATCCAGCGGGGACTGTTGAATTTGGCGCCAGTTCCCGTTCCATTAGTTGTACCGCTTGTGCCAAAGTTGTTTCCGGCCCAGGTAGTTACTGTTGCATATACGGTAGCGGGTACCGAACCACCCGAATTTGTTGGTGTTAATGATGTAATAGTATTACCTACACTATAAACGTTGGTAGCAGAGCCGTAAGAAATGCTCGGCGCCTGCGCGTTAGCATGGTAATTGGCGAGGAATAAACATAAAAATACCCCCAAATACAATAATATTCTTTTCAAAACAACACTTTTTAAATATTTGGACTCGAAGTTAATAATCTTTCTACGGATGTATTTTTGCTTAAGTTGCTGATAGTGAATAACTAATAAGGTTTATTTATTGCCGAAAAGGCAAAATATTATCCAATGATTAATATTATGGAAAAAATAATCGATATTAATGTATTGATAATTAGATTTTTGTGTTATTTTATTTTCTACTTCTAGTTAATATCTAATTGGGTGAATTTTATTAATACAAATTTTACGATTGTTAACATGTTGAGAAAAAGATCGTTGCAAAAGGGCGAATTCTGAGATATGAGAACTTATTAAATAAAAAAGCCGGCGAGATATCTCAACGCCGGCCCGATCTGTATATAGCAATTAAATTGTTTCGAATTATTGGCTGTTATAGTTTAACAAATTTGGCTTGTCCAATAATGCTGTTGTCATTGCGGTCGGTAACTTGTATTAGATAGGACCCTGTCATAAAGTTGCTCACATTACCCTGCCAGCTAGTGTCTGTTAGCACGGCATATTTTACTACGATGCCCGAGCTGTTGCTTATCTTCAGGTCGTAAGTGGTTTTAGTCTCCGATTTTGGTACAAAGCTCAAGTTGATAGTGCTGATAGCCGGATTCGGGAAGCACGTAAAATGGTCTTTGTTGCCCCGTTCGGTTATTTGCACATGTATCACATCCGAATAGGTAGTGTTATTATTAAAATCTACCTGTTTTAGGCGGTAAAGATTATCACCATCCTGAGCATTTTTGTCTACGACAGCATATTGCCCGGCTCCGGTTGAAACCAGGCCGCCGGCAACGTTAAATGTTTTGCCATTATCGTTGCTGCGTTCTACAGTAAAGTAGGTATAATTTTGCTCATTAACAGTGGTCCAGCCCAGCTGAACATGCTTGCTTTGGCCAACCTGATTAGCAGTGAACGTTAATAGTTTATATTCAAGTAGCGGATTTTGGTTGATGATCACGCTAAACCTGTGATTTCCCAAAGTTGTCGTATCCGCAGTATTGACGGTAAAACTGTAAGAGGCTGTTTTGCGCAGATCGGTTGTGTCTTTTGTTAGGGCATCTGCCAGGTACACATTGTATAACTGGGGAATGCCACTAACTGCCTTGACGTTAAATTTATAGGTACCGCTTGCCTTCGCGCCAACTGCCAGATGTATAGTGTCACCTCGCAAGGCTAATGGCAGTTGGTTGAAAGCTATCGGAGCATTGTCTGACGATAAGCTAGACAAACTTACTTTGCCTGTGCCTATTTTATAATGTGCATCTTCTTTTGGATCGTAAGTTGGTTTTGCACTTGCATTAAATTCAATAATGGTACCGTCGGTATTTATAGAGTCCATTGCCAATTGCAGATGAATATACTGCTCAACTTTTGCGACAGGCGGTTTGCCCATATAAAGGCTGGCGCCTGTATTTAGCTTATTCGTTTTTGCAGCCTCCGTAAAAGTGAGAGAAGCTGTACTATTAAGCGCTTGAACCAGGAATCCTTCGCCGCTTGCAATGATATTGCTATTTGCAGTGCCCTGCGTACCCTCCTTATCACCGTTGATATTGGTCCCGGCTGTATAAACGTTATAGTTGCCCGCACCCTGTGCCCCTGTTGGTATAAGCTGGTAGCTGTAAGACGCGACATTGCTTTCAGCGATCCCTGAACCATACTGGTCCCAATCGATTGAGCTTGGGTATGGATTGCCGACCAGGTTGATGCCTTGTACAGAAGGGTCACCGGCGTCGGTTGTCGACCAGCCCAGGTTGGATGAGGTAGGCTGATACCATGGATGTACGGTAATATTGCCATAGTTGATGGTACCCACAGCGTTCAAGGTGTCTGTAGTTGCTGCAGCGCCAGCTGTTGTTAAAGTGGCTAGACTTGCTTGCTTAATACTACCCCTAAAGTAGAAGAGATATCCGTTGCCTACCGGAATATCGGTGTTTGTGTAAGTGGCATCATTCATCACATAAGAAGCTGGATTGGTTATATCGGCTATGCCTATAAAATTACTGTTAAGGAATGTTGTGTACTGAGGTATCAGGTTTTCGCGCCATAAATACAGAGTCGGGTTACCTGATTTGCTGGATACGCCATTGTTTGGAAAGTTGGTGCCGGTAAGCACGGTATTCGTAAGGAGGTAGTTAACCCCGTAGTAATTGTTGCTGTTGCCATCGGTGCCCACGTATACGGGAGATGACATCAGGCGATAGGCCCTGTTGGCCGATACATAACGCTGAACGGTAACGGTTCCGTTAACGGTGCATCCGGTTGGAAGCGCGGCAAGGGTAGCAGAACCATTAACATCCGAAATAAAGGTAAGGTCATTAGCTGCGCTTGATACCACGTGAGTGTTATTGCCCGATAAGGTCATTACGCCGGTGCTTAAAACATAAAAAGCACCGTTTTGCATATTTTTATTTGAGTTGCCACTAAAAAGCACATTCATGAAGCGAGTTCCATTCGTGGAGCCATCGTTCATATGCTGGGTTGTAGTTCCGTTAAATACCGCTGTGCCTGATCCCGCATTAAATGTGCCATTATTGGTATAGTCGCCCGTCATGGTGAACGTTGTGGAGCCGAGCGTGAGTGTTCCTCCATTATTGTTGGTAACCGCTCCGGTAACTGTAACTGCACCACCCTGTTGGGTGAATGTGCCTGAATTAGTTAATTTCCCGGCAATTGAAATTGTTCCTACTGAGCCTGATCCCTGGCTGATGGTGCCGCCATTGGCGGCATCGCCCGAGAATACCAGGTTGCCTGTGCCGGTTTGCGACAATAGTGAAGAACTGCCCGTGCTGGTATAGGCTGCGGAAAACAGGATATTGCCGCTGCCTGTAAGATACATCGTGCCGGTATTAGTAACTGCCCCGGTGAACGTTGCGACTGTAGCGCTCGATTGATTGAACGTACCTGCGTTAGTGGTCGTGCTTGCTGCCGTAAATGCGCCTGATCCGCTATGATTGTAAATGCCGCCACTCGCGTTGCTGAAAGTATTATTGATGGTAACACTACCCGTGCTGCTTTGATTGTAGGTGCCCGAATTGGTCATCGTGCCATTAAAAGTTAGCGTGGCGCTGCCCGAATGGGTAAAAGTGCCGCTATTAGCAGTGGCGCCATTGATGGTTAGGGCTGAAGAGCCATTATCATACAAGGTTGTTCCACTAGCCGTAGAGAGATTACCCCCTATGGTTAGAACCGGACTGTTGGTTGAAATATCAACGGTCTCTGTTCCGGAAGCTAATGTAAAATTGCCCAGTACCGTCATAGTGCCGCCGGAGACTCCTGATGATTTGGTCCCCGAACCGGAAAAGCTTACATTTTGATAAACTCCCGTGTATAATACTGATGAAGTGACGCTGGCGACATTAAGGCTAAAGCCAGAGCCGCTCCCGCCCAGGTTTGTATTGCTTGCTGACAGCACATTTCCGGCTTGATAACCACTACCGTGCCCGGAAATAATTGTTACTGATGTAACAACGCCACCGGAAACGGTAATGTTTGCTATCGCTCCGCCACCCGCTGATGTTGCGGTTCCTTTAGTTGCAGTTAAAGCTACGTTTGTATAAGTTCCGTCAACGTAGCCGGATCCCCCCGC
>Ga0068856_100003550_pt1 | contig 15703 bp, 11 predicted proteins | sample KBSCornC62_FD_66595 | JGI IMG/M metagenome (GOLD analysis project Ga0068856, IMG submission 66595) | Corn rhizosphere microbial communities from Kellogg Biological Station, Michigan, USA - KBS Corn C6-2 | ecosystem: Host-associated > Plants > Roots > Rhizosphere > Soil ...
CAATATTTGTTTCGGCCAGTTTTTTTGTGAGCTCTTCTTTTATTTTAAAGATATCATCCGTTTTGGGCATTACCTCATCGTGAATCTTCATCACCTCATCGTACAACGCCTGGTTTGCGCTTGTTTCCTTTACTTCGGATGCATGGTCGTCATGTTCGTGCGTTTTTTGACCGCATGCGAATGATAAGAGCAGGCCCAGAACTAAAAATTTCGATGCATGTATTTTCATGGGATTTTTAATTTTTGCTAAAGGTAACGCAGTTTCGCGAGGCATTCAAAATGGCTAACGGGTATTAGTTTTTAGGAAATTTTATCAGAAAGATTTCGTCGATGTTGTATCTCCCAAAAAAAACATGTTATCTTTAGGCATTCAAAAAGCGAAATGAACATCAACCGCACATATTTTTACTTTTATTACTTCTTCTTTAGAGCCCTCAGGGGACTTCGAAGAGTGGTGTGTTGTTGAAAAAGATAACAAGGAACTCAAAAAAGTCCCCCGAGGAAATCGGGGGACTTTTTGTTTTTAAGGGGCTTAGTTGAAAATGGCAAAGAAGAAAAAACTAAACGTAGCGATCCAGGGCATCACTGCCAGCTTCCATGAAGTAGCAGCGCTTACCTATTTTGAACAACCGATTCAAACAATTGAGTGTCTCACATTTCATCAATTATGTGAAAGCTTGAAGAGCGGCAAAGCCGATTATGCCGTCATGGCGATTGAGAACTCCATCGCGGGAAGCATCCTGCCGAACTATTTCTTGTTACAGGAGTATCACTTCAATATCATCGGCGAACTATACCTGCCGATTCACATGCACCTGCTGGCGTTGCCAGGCGTTAAACTGGAAAATATTAAAACCATCGAGTCGCACCCGATGGCCATTCGTCAGTGTACCGAATTTTTATATGCGCTGAATGGGGTGGAGATCCGCGAAAGCGATGATACGGCCTTGTCTGCAAAACGTGTGAGCGAATTAAAACTGAACGATACCGCCGCGATTGCAAACGAACACGCCGCAAAGAAATTCGGACTTCAGATCCTGGAGAAACGAATTGAAACCAACAAGAAAAACTTCACCCGCTTCCTTGTTCTGACAAAACGAAGCAAAGACAAGATCGAAAGCAACAAAGCATCCATGTCGTTTGAAGTGGCGAACGAAGTGGGTAGCCTGGCGGATACTTTGATGACGTTCAAAACAAACGGCATTAATCTCAGCAAGATCCAGTCGATACCCATCATTGGCAGACCAAGCGAGTACTCGATCCACATCGATGTGGAATGGAAAAAACGGAAAAATTATGACGACGCCATGCGCGCCGTCATGCGCCAGGTGAATAACCTGAACATCCTCGGAGAGTATAAGAAGTCGAAGATGAAGTTTTGAAAGGAAGAAGTCAGAAGACAGGAGGCAGAATGAAAAATTTAGGCTCTAAGATTTTGCAAAGCGCTAAACAAATACGATTAACTGATAACGATTAACTGATAACGATTAACTGATAACGACTAACGGATAACGACTAACTGATAACGAACACCATGATTCAGACAGCGAAACGAATTGCGAACGTAGAGGAGTATTACTTCAGCCGGAAGCTTGCCGAAGTGCGTGGATTGGATACACCAGAACTTCGCGTCATCAATCTCGGCATTGGCAGTCCCGACCAGGCGCCATCTTCCAATACGATCGATGCATTGATTGCCTCGGCCAAATTGCCAACTAGTCATGGTTATCAGAACTACAAGGGTATTCCGGCATTGAGAAAAGGCATTGCCGATTTCTATAAAAATATTTACAATGTTTCGTTGGATTCCGAAACGATGATCCTTCCGCTGATGGGTTCAAAGGAAGGCATTATGCACATCTCGATGGCCTTTGTAAACGAAGGCGATGAAGTGCTGATCCCCGATCCTGGTTATCCAACATATTCCAGTGTGGCAAACTTAGTGGGAGCGAAGCTGCGCCCGTACGCCTTGCGTGAAGAATTGAACTGGGGTATTGATATCGACGCACTAAAGAAGAGCGACCTTTCGAAAGTGAAGCTGATGTGGATCAACTTTCCACACATGCCAACGGGACGAACAGCATCAAAAGAGGAACTAAAAGAACTCGTTGACCTGGCGCGGAAGCATCAGTTTCTGATTGTGAATGATAACCCGTACAGCCTTATCCTGAATGAAAGCCCAATGAGTATTCTCTCGATCGAAGGTGCGGATGAAGTTGCGCTGGAATTGAACTCCCTCAGCAAGTCGCACAACATGGCGGGCTGGCGTATCGGATGGGTGGCGGGCAGAAAAGAATATATCGATGCAACACTGCGCGTGAAGAGCAACATGGACTCGGGGATGTTTATGCCGATGCAACAAGCTGCGGCAGAAGCGTTGAAGAATGGCAAGCAATGGTTTGACGAACTAAACAAAATGTATGGCGATCGTAAAAAAGTCGCGAAGCAAATCCTGGATGTGTTGGGATGTACCTACGCCGACAAGCAATCGGGCTTGTTTGTTTGGGCAAAAGCTTCCGATGCCATTGTGGATGTTGAGAAGTGGAATGATGAGATTCTCTATGGAACAAAAGTTTTCATCACGCCCGGATTGATCTTCGGCGAGGCAGGCAAACGTTATATACGCATTTCATTGTGCAGTACGGTAGAGGCTTTGACCGAAGCGCTCAACCGGATCAAAAAATTTTTAAATGAAAAATCCGCCGCGGGAAAGCACGCGGCGGTTAAAGCATAACAGCGATGAAAATTACGGTAATCGGATTAGGACTCATCGGCGGATCAATCGCCATCGACCTGCGAAAAGCAGGCATTGCCACATCGTTGGCCGGTGTTGAATTGAACGCGGGCCATGCAAAGAGAGCGCTGGAACTTGGACTGGTTGATAACATCCTTCCGCTGGAAGAGGCCGTGAAGACGGACCTGATCGTAACGGCCATTCCCGTGAGCTCGATCAAAAATGTGTTGTTAAAAATTTTGGATTTGATCGATGACAAAACGATTGTAATCGACACGGGTTCAACCAAGTCATTGATCTGCAAAGCGGTTGCCAATCATCCGAAGCGCACACAGTTTGTAGCGGCGCACCCGATTGCCGGTACCGAAAATTCAGGACCAGACGCAGCCTTCAGCGGACTCTTCATAAACAAAACGAACATTTTTTGCGAGAAGGAAAAATCATCGGCGAATGCTCTTGATATCGCGCACAAAGTATTTGATGCATTGAAGATGCGCACGATTTTCATGGATCCCGTTGAGCACGACAAACACGTCGCCTATGTGTCGCATCTTTCACACGTAAGTTCATTTTTGCTTGGGCAAACCGTTCTGGATATCGAGAAAGACGAAAAAAATATTTTCAACCTGGCGGGAAGCGGCTTTGCGTCTACCGTGCGGTTAGCCAAAAGTTCACCTGACATGTGGGCGCCGATCTTCGAACAGAACGCGGAGTACCTCAGCCAGGCGTTGCTTGAATACATCATGCACCTTCAGAAATTTCAATATCACCTGATGAAACGCGACGTGAAAGAGCTCCACAAGATCATGACCAGCGCCAATCACATTCGTGACGTGCTGGAAGGCATTGAATTGAAACAACCCAAACAACAACTAATAGAAAAATAAAAACTTAACTGGATCGATATGAAAAAAGGATTGCAACTCGAATCAATTTCAAAATGGTTGCCGACAGCAAACAAGCCGATCATCATCAGCGGACCTTGCAGCGCGGAGACGGAAGAACAAACCATTGCCACAGCAAAACAAATCGCCGCTACCGGAAAAGTACATGCACTACGCGCCGGAATCTGGAAACCGCGTACCAGACCGGGTCAATACGAAGGTGCAGGCAACGAGGGCTTGAAGTGGCTTATACAGGCAAAGAAAGAAACCGGTTTGCCGGTGACGACAGAAGTCGCCAACGCTGCACATGTCGAAGCGTGTTTGAAAGCCGGTGTTGATATTCTTTGGGTCGGCGCACGCACAACCGTCAATCCTTTTTCCGTGCAGGAGGTTGCTGATGCGCTGAAGGGGGTTGATATCCCAGTGATGGTAAAGAACCCAATCAATCCGGATCTGGAACTTTGGATCGGAGCATTCGAACGTTTGAACAAAGCGGGCATTACAAAAATGGCGGCAATCCATCGCGGGTTCTCGTCGTTCGAAAAAGGTCCTTTCCGTAATGCACCGATGTGGGATCTTGGAATCGAGTTGAAAACACGAATTCCGGAGATCGATATCATCTGCGATCCAAGCCACATCGCCGGAGCGCGCGACCTTATCGCATTCGTATCACAAAAAGCGCTTGATCTTGATATGGTTGGTTTGATGATCGAAAGTCATATCAATCCGGACGCCGCTTGGAGCGACGCAAAGCAGCAAGTAACGCCAAGTGTGTTAAGTAAGATTATCGATGGCCTGATCGTTCGTACCGTTACATCCGATAACAAAACATTCAAAGATACGCTGAGCGTATTGCGCGATCAGATCGACCAGTTGGATGATGAGATTATGCAAAAGCTCTCAGCGCGTATGAAGATCTCCGAAAAGATCGGTCAATACAAAAAAGACAATAATGTGACCATTCTCCAGGTAAACCGGTGGGAAGAAATCATCAAAACACGTATCACACTCGGCAAGGCTATGGGCTTGTCGGAAGAATTCACAAATGATATGATGAAACTAATTCACCGCGAGTCCATTCAGATTCAAACAAAAGTAATGAACAAGACCGAAGTAAAAGTTTAAATTTTTTTTATCCATTATTGAGCCTTTCTGGTCTAATTAGCCGGAAAGGTTTTTTATTTTGTGTCGGTTACCAAATCGTAACACATTTTTAATTATTTTGGAATATTATTTTGACCCCCCAAGCAATGAGACTTTTTTTTCTTGTTACTTTTTCAATTCTAACTACCGTTACTTTTTCTCAAAAAATTCCCCTGATATCCTCCGGGGCAGTAATAGAACGCGGCACCGCGTTGTATGATTCCGGTAAGTATCAGGAAGCGATACGCGAATTTCTTACCATTCCGAAACGCGACACAAATTATTACTACATGCTTTCCGAGTTGGCGCTTACGTACATTGCTAATAAGGAGAACGACAAAGGTATCGCGGTCTGCCAGGAAGGTCTGAAGAAACCAACCGAATATCGCGCACACTTCATCAGCAATCTGGGAAATGCCTATGACTATAAAGGCGAGTTTGAAACCGCCGTCAAAACGTTTGACGATGGCATAAAAGAATACCCGTTTAATTATTCGTTGATATTTAATCTTGGTGTGACATACTTTAATCACAAAGACTACGATAAAGCGGTGGAGTGTTTCTTTAAAGTCCTCTCCATTAACCCATACCATGCCGGCAGTCATCTTAACCTTGGTTTGATCGCCATGCGGCAAGGAAGAAAGGTGCATGCAATGATGTCTTTTGGTGTTTATCTGAGCATTCGAAGCTCGGATAACAGCCGTCTTGTGTTGCTGGAGAACTTCTTGACCAACCAATTTGCAGAGGAGGGTAGCATTACGTTAAATGCGTCGAATACATTTGATAGACTTGATCAGATTATCCATGCTAAAATCGCCTTGGATAAAAATTTCAAACCTGTTGTCCCGGTTAATGCCTCCTTGGTGCGACAATACCAGATGATGTTCGAACAGTTCCAAACCGAAGATACAGCAGTCAAGGATACGTGGGCTGCCTATTACATGCCGCTGTACAGAGCTATCAAAAGCAACGAGGGTCTTGAGCCGTTTACATACCACATTCTTTCTTCAGCAGACAACGACGATGTAAGAAAGTGGACGAAGAAAAATGACAAAAAACTTCAGGCGTTCTATGCTCTCATGAATGCTGAACTTGCCAAGAATCGCGCGACCCAGGCGGCCCCGTCCCTTGGATTTGAGCAACCAGTTCATGCTGAATATTTCGACCGACATCAAATTAGCGCGTTAGGAGCAAAGGATGCTAACGATGCAAAAACAGGCCGATGGCTGTATTTCTATGACAATAGTCAATTGTCCGCCGAAGGAACATATGAAAAAGGAAATAAAACCGGTACCTGGAAATACTATTTCGACAACGGGGGACTTAAAAGCCTGGAAGACATGCGGACGGGTGCCGTCGAGATCTATGGAAAGAATGGAGTGATTGAACAAAAATTTACACTCGTGAATGACTCAATCCAGGGTGAGCTGACAAATTACTACCCCTGCGGGGCTGTTCAGGAGAAACTGAATTTCGAAAAAGGCAAACGTCATGGCAATGGAACACTTTACTTTTCCGACGGTAAAACAGAGGCTACCTATCAATACAAACATGGCAAGTTGACCGGCGACTATATTCGATACTTCAATACCGGAAATATTGAACGAAAAACATCGTACAAGGATGGTGCATTCGATGGTAGTTACCTGGTATTCTGGGCGAACGGAAAACCGCGGGTAACGGGAACCAACAGCAAGGGAAATTCAGAAGGATTGTGGAAGTATTATTTTGCTAATGGCAGACTGAGTCATGCCGGAAATTATAAAGCAGACCTTCCGGTTGGTGAATGGCTTTATTATGATCAACGCGGTAATCTTATAGAAAAAAGAAATTTTAATAGTAGTGGAAATCTTGAAGGAGAAAATATTTTCTATGTCAACGGTAAGAAGTACTATGTAAAACGATTTAAAAACGAAGGCGTTGTAAGTGTAGTACATTATGACGAGGCTGGTAAGGAAATTGGAAATTCAGGCAATTCAGGAGGCACCTTTGCCGTAAAGTTTTATTTTCCTGATGGAAAACTACGCATTGAAGGTTCCTACCTGAAGGGTCAGGAGAATGGCGCGTGGGCGTACTACTATCACAGTGGCAGGAAGCAGAGTGAGTATCAATATCGCAAGGGCAAGCTTCAAGGTGTTATTAAAGAATATTTTAAAACAGGCGAGACAAAGTCAATTGCGAATTATGATGACGGCGAATTGGACGGTTATTACCAGGAATTTTATGGGGATAACCATGTAAAAGAAGAGGGATGGTTTCAACAGGGTCAACGGCAACAACAATGGATCAGTTACTACGCCAATGACTCCATCGACACCGATTATTATTATCTGAACGATGAGCTTGACGGCTATTTGACCGAATATAATGTTGACGGAAAGCGTTATTCAAAAGTTGTTTATAGCAATGGAAATGTACTCGACCTAGAACATTATAATAGTAAAGGTGAATCGATATCTATCCGACAGGAAAAAGGTAACGATATACTGTTCGATCGAAAATTTCGAAATGGCCGGCAGGCAGAGCATGTTCAGTTTACCTGTGGCAATAATTCCGGAACATTAACGCGATGGCTACCGGATGGAAAAATACTTTTCGAGTATTCATTCTCTAATGGCAGAAGGCAAGGGCCTTATCAGTACAACGAAATTACCGGTCAGCCGAGCACCACAGGGTTTTATGTAGATGGAAAGGAACAGGGATTGCGAAAAGATTATTTCAGCAACGGAGCACTTCACTATGAAGGATTCTATTTGCAGAACGAATCCGACAGCATCTTGACCAATTATTATCCCACCGGAACAATTTACTCGCAAACGAACTATCTGGACGATCAACGTGAAGGCACTTCGAAAATTTTCAGCCCTGATGGTTCGTTGCTTATGGAGAAACTTTTTCTACACGATGAATTGATTGCGTATCGGGCCGCCAAAGACATTTCATCGGGAACTTGGACCCCGTTTACAGGTGACAATTCAATTGTGATGAAATACGACAATGGCACTCCAGCATGGGAAGAGCATTACAAAAACTATGTTCTGGAGGGAGCGCGGCGCATCTATTTCACCACGGGCAAACTGTACAGCGAACATAATTTTAGCAAAGGTGACTATCAGGGCGCTTACAGTATTTACTACCCGAACGGACAGATTTTGGAAAAAGGAAATTATAGGTTAAACGAATTGGATGGAACCAAAGAATCTTATCTACAAGACGGTTCAAAAAAACAGGTTGAGAATTTTGTACTCGGCGTTCGCACGGGTGCAGCAGTGTCGTATAAAAATGGTGTAAAAACGAGCGAATATAAATTCTGGGGAGGAAAAATAGAGGAATGATCAAGAAGTGTGTTATTCTGTGTTTATTAGTAACACAGGTCATCTGTTGGGCCACCGTGAAAGCCCAGAACGACAACGTATGGGATTCATACGAAAAACAATTTCCGGATGAACGCGCAATTTTTGTGGATCGTGCTGAGGTACTGACCCTGTATGTAGACGGCGATTCCCTGAGGGCCTCCTCGGATGAAACAGAAGATATTCTCTACTTAAAAGATCAGGGAGAATCTGCTTCCGCCAAGCGGGTGTATGGGTCGCATTTTACCCAGGTACAGGACATAAAAGCAAAAACGCTGATCTGGGATAAAAGCCGTTATCGCGAGATGAAGGTCTCTGAGTTTAAGAAGAACAGCGATCATGATGGTAGCGTCTTCTACGATGACTCGTATTACTATGCCATTAATTTCCCTTCGGTGGCTTCGCACAATCGTACCCAGCTGCAGTACCACATGAATTTTAAAGACGCACGGTTTATCTCAGGTTTCGTTTTTGCAACGTATATGCCTCAGGTACACGCGGCGTTCACTATAAAAACAACCAGGGACGTTGAACTTGTTTACCAGACGCTCAATGACCCCCAGGGCTTAATCAAATTCAAACGTACGGAAAAAGGAAACGCGGTAACATATGAATGGTCAGCAGAAAATGTTGCATCGATTCGTGTCGAAGAAAAGAGCCCCTCGCTGCGCTATTACGTGCCGCATATAATTTGTTATATCAAGTCGTATCGTACAAAAAAAGGAATCGTAAATCTTGCCACGGGAATCGGAGATTTGCACAAATGGTATAGCACATTCGTTGCTCACTTAAATGAAGAATCGTCACCTGCACTAATCGACGTTGTCAATCAAATTAAAGCGAAGAGCAAAACAGAAGAAGATATTGTAAAAAATGTTTACTACTGGGTTCAGGACAACATACAATACATCGCGTTTGAGGATGGGATGAGAGGATTGATTCCGCACAACGGTTCGTATGTATGCGAAAAACGTTATGGCGATTGTAAAGATATGGCGAACCTCATCGTAAATATGCTTGAGCTCGCCGGCATTAAGGCGTATCGAACCTGGATTGGTACGCGCGACTTACCATATCGATATACGCAAGTGCCCACGTCGCTGGTCGACAATCACATGATTGCCACGTACATTTCTCCCGACAAGAAATATTATTTTCTGGATGGCACCAGCGATCACACATCGTTCGATTTTCCGTCATCGATGATCCAGGGAAAAGAGGCGTTGATAGCATTTGGTCCGGATGCGTATGAAGTCCGCGAGGTGCCCATCATTGAAAAGGAGAAGAACAGCATCCGGGATTCGGTGTTCTTAAAAATCCAGAACAACGAGATCGCAGGAAAGGGCGTTACATCCCTCTCGGGATATGCCAAGGTTTTCGGAGGCTATTCGCTTGAACGGGCGGACCAAAAGGATGTTAAAGATAATGTAGTCAGGCTTACCGGTAAGGGAAGTAACAAGTTTTACCTGGACGACTACAAAATTTCCAATCTCGAAAGCAGGTCAAAGCCAACGGAAATTGCATACACATTCAGAATTGGAGATTATTATCAAAAAATCGGAAACGAGATCTATGTCAACCTGAACTTAAGTAAGGATTTTTATAACGACTTTATCAATCTTGCAACGCGCAAATCACCTATGGAAACGGAGTATAAGTTCGTGAAGAACGACTACTATGAACTTTCGGTCCCCGACGGATATGAGGTCGAGTATCTTCCGCCGAACGCAAAGTCAGATGGAGCGTTGGCAGGTATCGATATACAGTATCAATCCTTGCCAGGTAAAATAATATTAACGCGCAGATTTTACATCGACTACCTGCTTATGAATACCGATCAGTTTGAACAGTGGAATAAGTCAATAAAATTTATTAGCGATACGTACAAAGAATCAATAATCCTGAAAAAGAAATGAAATTCGTTTTTGCTTTTTTATTTTGCCTGGTCGCGATCGTTACTACAGCGACGGATATAAAACTTTATGAATGGGAAAAAGACAGGACGCGTTACAAACTCACCGCGGCTGAACAACAGCTTTCCGAAATAGTTCTCAAACATCATGTTCAATATGATTATACGTTTGAGAAGGATGAGTTTGTTATGTATTCAACCATCCATCGCATAGCATTTGTGAACAACGATGAAGCGATTCAAAAACACAATCGCATTGTGATATCAATGGGAAAAGCGCTTGAGCTTGTTGAGTTGAAAGCACGTGCAATCAATAAAGATGGTAAAGTTGTTTATTTCGATAAGAGCAATCTGAAAGAAGTAAAAAATGAAGACACCGGAAACTCCCTTCGTATTTTTGCAATCGAAGGAATAGAAATCGGGAGTGAAGTCGAATATTATTTCATCCGAAAAATGCAGCCTGATATGTTTGAACGCTCGTTTATGCAGTTCAATGCGCCGGTTAAGCAAAGCTCCTTCTCGCTTTCCGCACCCGGTCACCTGGTGTTTGACTTTAAAAGCTACAACGGCTACCCCGACATCACAAAGCAGGAAAGTGAAGACCGGAATATGTATCAGGCTTCTTTCAATGATATTCCTGCTCTCGCAGAGGAGCCTTTTTCATATTTGGATCCTAATCGAAAACGCGTCGAATTTAAACTTGCGTACAACACGGCGAAATCAAAGGCACGACTGTACACATGGGATGAGGCTGCCAAGACATTCTACCGGATATTGACCGAAAAGTCAAAAGATGATGAAAAAGCCCTTGACAAATTCTTAAAGACATTGCAGGATGATCCGTCGAAACCACTTGACGAGCGCGTTCGTGGAATTGAAGATAAAATAAAGAATGCCGTCAAGACGAGCGAAGATGGTGCCGGTTCATCACAGATCGAATCAATTTTAAAGTCAAAGTTGGCATCACAATCCGGGATGACGAAGTTATTCGTGTGTGTTTTTGAGCGGTTGAAGATCGCGTGCAATCCGGTGATAACATGTAACCGAAAGAACATAAAATTTGATCCGGATTTCGACACTTGGGGGTATCTCGATGACTACATTTTGTATTTCCCTGACACAAAAAAATTCCTGTCACCATATGAATTCGCACTTCGCTATCCATTGGTGGAGGCTATGTTCACGGCGCAACGCGGCCTATTTGTAGAGCCATTCGCCGTTGGCGACGTCCGCTCGGCACTTGCATCCATTCATGAAATCCCTGCAGCAGAATGCTCATCGAATGTTGACAATCTGGATATAGATGTTTCGTTTAATGACGACATGGCAACAGCGCACATTAAGCAAAAGCGCCTCTTCAGTGGCTACACGGCTTCCACCTTTGCGCGCTATTACAATTTGATGACAAAGGAACAACGAGTCGGCATGGTAGATGAACTCATTAAACAAACAGCACCCGATGCAACTGTTAAAAATTGGACGGCAAATACGTCGTTGCAAAACTTAATCGATCAATTCGTAATTGACGCCGATTTTGAATCAAGTCATTTTAATGAGAAGGCTGGGCCAAGGGTCTTGTTCAAGGTGGGTGAGCTAATAGGCCCGCAGGTCGAAATGTATCGCGCGGAGACACGGGCCACACCCGTTGAAAACGATCATAACCGCACGTATGAGCGCAAGATCCTCATCCATCTGCCGGCAAATTATCAAGTGAAAAATCTTCAGGATATTAAACTTGACGTTGCGGTAAAGGATGGAAGCGATGTGCCCTATTCATTCCGGTCCGATTACATCGTAAAAGATAATGTACTAGAGGTCACAATTCAGGAATACTATCGGAAAATCTATGCCCCCGTTTCTCAATACGAAGACTTTAGAAAAGTGGTAAATGCAGCCGCGGATTTCAACAAGATCACATTGATACTGGAAAAGAAATAATGGCGAATTTTCAATGGTTCGAAGACGAAATATTCTTCTTCATACCTGATAATTACACGTGTGGCGTAATGTTACCTTGCCGCATGAATCGATGATAAATGAGTATCTTCGTCCATCGAAAGAATATGGATATTCAATCAATAAACACGATCTGGTTCGTTAGTAGTTTTGTTGTTATCGTTCCGCTAACATTTTTCATCATACGTTATATCAATTCATCCCGCAATGTTTCGAATGTAAAAAATGAAGAAGCGGATATGTCGTGGGATAAAATGCTTCAGCTGATGGAGCAGGAACGAGAACGCATCGCGTCAGACCTTCACGACGAATTAGGCACGTTAATCTCTACGCTTTACCTCGACGTCGAGCTCCTTTCCATGGATGCATCGCTTTCTCCCGAAGCTGAAAAGAGGTTGCTTGAGATAAAAGGGCGACTCAATCTCTCGGCCGATGCCATTCGCAAAATCGTATGGAACCTTATGCCGGATACGCTCGAACGAGAAACACTCAGCTTCGCCCTCCGTGAATTATGTCATAAGCTAGACGGCGTAAAAGGAACACATTTCCATTTTGTACAAAGTGGCACGCCGGTATCACTGAAACGCAAACAAAAAACATATCTTTTCCGCATTGTCCAGGAGATGTTCAACAACGCCATCAAACATTCGCACGCATGGCACATCCAGGTTGCCTTGCATTGGACGGAGAATGAACTGGCACTGGAGGTACAAGACGATGGCATTGGGCTGGAGCGCTCCGAGCAATTCAAAAATTCACGCACCTCAGGAAACCAGGGATTGGTGAATATTCGCAAGCGTGCAGATCTGATTGGTGCAAAAATCAGCATGGAGGCCGTTCCAAAAGGTCTCAAAACGATCATCGTACTTCCCGTTAAAAACCAACCGGAAGTAAAAATAAATCAGGAAACAGTAAGCTTACCCTAGGATACCGTTCTGGTGAGCGTATGTGATCAGCTCGGCGACGTTTTTGGTCTTCGTTTTACGAAGCATGTCTTCGCGGTAACTGTTAACAGTGTTCTCTTTCAGATCCATCACACTCGCAATTTCCTTGCTCGATCGTCCAATTTTTAGTTGTAGAAGAATTTCGGCTTCGCGTTTGTTGAAAACAACTGAAGCAGCACTCTTCATGAGCTTGAAATTATTTTGCATGAGCGACGTGATGCTCTCGTGAATATATTTTTCGCCCTGAATAACGGTTTCAATCGCGAGCTTCAATTCACGTACACTGGTGTTCTTCAGCAGGAATCCATGCACACCGAGTTGGAGCAAGTGTGCTGTCATCGCTTCACCACCATGTTGGGTTAGAATGATTACTTTGGTTTGAGGATGTTTTTGCAGGATCTGACCTGCAACTTCGATGCCGTTCATTTCGGGCATGTTAACATCAAGTAACACGATGTCCATGCGGTGCGTCTCCATGATGTGCAACGCGTCCTTTCCATGACGGGCTTCATAGATGCAGACCGAAGCGAGATTTTGATGAAGTAAACTCCTGATTGATTCACGAAACAACGCCTGGTCATCAACAAGCAACAAGTTGATTATCTTCATAGGTTTTTTAGGATTAAGCCGACCCTCCCAAATTTATAGACTAACCAAAAATACCCTAAAAAAAGAGCTCATGCTACCCTGATTTATAAGGTAAACGCAATTAAAATTATCAATAAATTCAGCTGGCAATCGGTTACCTGTGCAGTTCAAATATCAAGGTAACCTTCTGGAAGATTCACTAAAATCTTCTTTGTGCTTTTGTGCACGCTAACAAGAAGAGGACTGTTTACCGGGATTAAGATTTCCTTTTCGTTATACCCGACAACCAACAACTTATTCAAGCCGGTTTGTGTAACATCAATTATTTTTCCCAATGCCCCCAGCGTTTCATCTGATACATCGAAGCCAATGATCTCATCATCGTAGAATTCACCTCTTCGGGATTTAGGTCGCGCTGACTTCGGAAGATAAATGGCGTGTTTCGAAATTTTTTTTGCACTCTCCGGATCATTCACATCCTCGAATTTGACGAATGCTTTGTCGCCGCGCACGGAAATGTCTTGTATGAAATACGGAACAAAAGTATTGCTGATCTCGACAAACACAGACTCGATAGAATCAAAATCAACAGACGAATCGGAGTCCAGAGAGATCGTGACATCGCCTTTCAGGCCATGCGGCTTCATGATCAACCCGATCTTAAAATAGTTGGCGGCTTTTGTCATCGCGTAATATCATAAAAAATGCCAATGCGGTTTGAACACATTGGCATCGTTTTGTCTTTCAAAAATATTAAGCCTGAGCTTCTGTTGCCTCAGCGGCAGGAGCTTCGCTTTCTGTAGCAGCTGGCGCATTGGCAGCAGCTTCTTCAGCAACTTGCTGTTTCTTTTTGATTGCTTCAGCGCGAGCTTCGCGAACTTTCGTTTCGGCGGCTTTGCGTGCACGAGCAGCGTCAGCTTTTGATTTAGCAAAGTTCTCTTGTTTGGATTGTGTCTTCGCTTCTTTCGATTTCACCCATTCAGCCAATTTGCTATCAGCGGTTTCCTGTGTAATGGCGCCCTTTACAACGCCGATTTGGAGATGTTTGCGAAGCAAAATACCCCGGTTAGAAAGCATTTCTTTTACGGTGTCAGTCGGTTGCGCACCGTTCATGAGCCATTGGAAGGCCTTTTCATTGTCCAACTCGATGGCCGCGGGAACGGTCAAAGGATTGTACGTACCGATTTTTTCAATAAAGCGACCATCGCGTGGTGCTCTGGCGTCCGCTACGACTACATCGTACATTGCCAGCTTTTTGCGGCCTCTGCGGGCCAATCTGATCTTAACAGCCATTGTGTTTTACGTTTTGGAACTCGTCCGTTTTAATTAAAAGTTTGCAAAGATAAGGGATTTTGACCGCATGGCAATTAAGACCCTCAAAAAACTAAAAAAGACCGGAATTTGTTAAATAATTGCTTACGCGATTTAGCGATTTTTTAATATTACACACGTTTTCTACATTTGACTCCGCTTGATTTACAACCATATGGACAGTTATTCCTATATATCGAATGCAGATGTTGGCTATCTAGACCAACTTTATCAAACCTATAAAAAAGACCCGAATTCGGTTGATCCCACCTGGCAGAAGTTTTTCGAGGGATATGATTTCTCGGTTCTGCGTTTTGGCGACACCGGAAACGGACATGGAAAAACGGAAGACAGCCTTTCGATTAAAGAAACGCAAGTTCGGAACCTCATTTTCGTTTACCGTTCCTTCGGACACCTGAAATCGGATACAAACCCGGTACGGGCGCGCCGGAATCACAACGTCAATTTTGATCACAAGAGCGTTGGCCTCACCGATGCGGACCTTGATACGGAGTTTGACGTTGCGGCCGAAATCGGAATGCCGCGCACGACGCTCCGAAAAATTATTGAACGACTCAAAGCAGTTTATCTCAGCAAAGTCGGTATTGAATTCAACTTCATCCATGACGACGAAGTCAGAAAATGGTTCTTCCAGAAATTCGAGAACGAATATTATAAATACAATCCAAGCCAGGAGGAGAAAAAGAAAATCCTGACGAAGCTTAACGAAGCCGTTGTTTTTGAGAACTTCCTTCACACGAAGTTTCTCGGGCAAAAACGCTTTTCGCTCGAAGGCGGCGAGAACACGATTCCGGCCCTGAAAATGATTATTGATAAGGCTGCCGGCCTCGATGTAAAGGAAGTCGTGATCGGTATGG
>Ga0068856_100003551_pt1 | contig 15703 bp, 11 predicted proteins | sample KBSCornC62_FD_66595 | JGI IMG/M metagenome (GOLD analysis project Ga0068856, IMG submission 66595) | Corn rhizosphere microbial communities from Kellogg Biological Station, Michigan, USA - KBS Corn C6-2 | ecosystem: Host-associated > Plants > Roots > Rhizosphere > Soil ...
CGGAGCATTTGCTTCGGGAAACGACCCCAGGTCGTCAACTGCGACGTCGACAACCTCTGCGACCAGCTCGACCGCGCCGGCCGGCGTAGATCCGTCCACGATCAACCTGGGCACTCCCACCGCCGTGACAAACACGGACACGACTTCCGATCGCTCGACGACGCCGGCTCCGGCCGGCGCTCCCAACGCGGGGACGGCGGCCTCGCCTAACCAGCAAGTAGCGACGACTCCGACCGGCGACGCGGTGCCGATGCCGAGTGGGAACTTGCCCGGCTGGCGACTTGTGTACGCCGACGACTTCACAGGCTCGCGTCTCAACACCTCGGCGTGGACTCAATACACCGGCGCGGCGCCATCAAACTCGGCTACGGCTTTCTGGTCCCCGTCGCACGTCAACGTAGCCAACGGAACGTTGACGATCGCCGGCTCAGTCGACCGAACGGCCGACCCGGCTGGGCGCATCGTCACCGATGGCATCGGGCTGTGGCACCTGCCGGGACAGACGTACGGAAAATGGGAAGTCTTGGTCCGAGTGGATCAGTGCCCACAGGTGAAGTACGCCTGGATGCTGTGGCCGTCGTCGAACAGCTGGCCAGCGGGTGGCGAGGTAGATTTCGCCGAGGATCACGGCGGTGATCGTTCAGGGACGCTCGGCTCGGTCATCTATGCGGGGGCGGGCGGCCAAGCGGCGACCTTGCCGCAGAATCACCTCACGCCCAGCACGTCACTGTCGAACTGGCACGTCGTCGGCGTCGAATGGACACCCGGACAGATTCGCTACACAGTCGACGGCGCAGTCTGGGCGAGCGTCACCTCGGCGCACGTGCCTACCAACCCGATGACTCTTGTGCTCCAAACCGAAAGCCTCGCCGGAGCGGGCAGCGTCCCGGCCGGCTTCGGCTGCAACGCCCAACTCGGCTGGGTCGTGCAGTACGCGATGGGCTAGTCCAGGAGTACGGCCGCCAGGGATCGGGCTTCTTCGACGGAGCCGGCGAGCCAGGTCGTCGCGCTGTTCGCTGTCCACGCCTCGTGGACAGCGCGGATCTTCCCGTAGTCGTTGTCCAGCACGACGTGCGGGATGCCGAGCAGACAGCAGAGCACATGGGCGTGCAGCCGATCCGTCACGACGACGCTGAATCCCGCGAGCTGCCGAAGCGCTGATTCCAACTGCAGCCGACTCATCGCCTCCAGCGACCCCTCGCGAAGACGAGCCGTCCATCGGTCGAGTCGAGGCTGAGCACGCCAATGCCGGGCTGCGCTGGGCGCGACTCGCAACGCGGTGCGCCGGGCGAGTTGCGAGGTCGACAGTCGCCAATCTGAGACCACTACATCCGGCCCCTCGAAGGCCGAAAGGTCGAACTTCCGTTCATGATCATCCCGCGCCAGCACGAGCAGCGGCTTACGCACGGGGACCGGACGCTCGATCGCGCCAAGGCCGAAAGCTGCGTCCGGCGTCATCCGGGCATCCAAAGCCAGGTCAGCCGCAAGTTCGAGACTGGGCGCGTCACGCACCATCACAGTGAACCGTTCGTGCCAGGCCATCGCTTGCCTGATGCGGGCCACATTGTCGCGGTCGCGAATCGCGATCGACTGCGGAAGTTGGACCACCCGATGGGCGGGGAAATCCCGCAACACTGATTCGCGAAGTGCCTGGTGGCGAGGCCAGTAGTCGCCGAAGTTTCCACCTCCGGTTATCAGGATCACGCCGTCCGCGCCAATACGCTCCCGCAGCCGATCAGCGTCGTAGCCGGCCATATCACTGGTGTAGGCGACGACCGCGCCCAACTCAGCCAGCACTCTGCGCTCTCCGCGCCAGATCGCCGAGTCACCGCTGTTGCGGTCATTTGGGAAATCGATCAACGCGACACGCGGAGACGGGCCGATCACTCGGGCCAGCTCGTCCTTCAGGCGTTCGCGTAGGTCGGCGATCATCTCTGTCTCAGCGACCACACCCGTCATGCGCTGGCCACCCCTTCCTGGCGACGCCGACGCGCCGCGCTGGGCAGCACGGCGGTGACGCTTGATCGAAGGAGCGCCAGATCGCTGCGGCGTAAGCCGAACAAGCAGCGCGCTCGCAACCCGGCCCGTCGGGACGCGAAGACGATGTTGCCGCTCGCGAAGGCCACGTTGCCAGCGAGAGTTGCCCACGCTGCCCCGGTCGCGCCGAACGTCGGGACGAGCAGGACCAGAACGATCGCGTTCGTGATGGCACCCAAGATCAAACTCAAGCTCCGGAGTTGCGGCTGGTTGCGTGCCGTGAGGACGGCGCCGGCGACGATCCCGGGAACGAGCACAACGGTCGCGGCTACCAACATCTGTGTCGGCAAGACTGCCCCACGAAAGTCAGCGCCGAACACCAAAGGAACGGCGATCGGCGCGATCAGGGCCACCGCGCCGCCGACGACCGCCAACGCCAGCGTGGCCAGACGAGCTGATGTGAGCGCCCGCTCGTCGTCGCTCTCGGCTGAGTCCGTCGCGAAGATAACGTCGTTGAGCGAGTTGACACCCACCAGCAACACCTCGGCGACGTTCACTGCGGTGACGTACAGCCCCAGCTGGGTGAGGTCGGACAACGGCGCGACGATCAACTGATCCAGCCGCGTCAGCAGAATGCCGCCGATCGATCCCAGCCAGATCCGATTGCCGTAGGCCTGCATCGCGCGAATGTCGCCTCGGGCCGAGCGCCGCACCCGCTGGGTGATGGCGCCCATCCGCTCGGCGGCGAACAGATAGACGAGGCCGCCGAGGACGAGGGGCGCGGCCACCGAGAGCACCGCGGTCGAGGTGGTCAGTCCGCCGATGGACACGAAGAAGATCAATATGGCCGCCCGGAAAGCGGCTGACACGACCTGTTCGCCAGCCACCAGTCGGAACATCTGGGCTCCACTGGCCAGCCCCCGGTAGAGCACGACGACAAGTGCCGGCGCCAGGAAGGCGGTTGCGAACCACATCAAGTGCTGCGTGCGGCCGACGTGATCCGACAACTCCCCGGACAGCGCCAACACCGCCGCCGACAGGATCACACCGGACACCAGGCAGCGGACGATCAACTGGCGCAACGCGCGTGGATCGACGACCCGCTCGCGAGCGACTTGGTAGGTGAGCGCCTGCGCTAGTCCGAGCGTGCCGATGGTCACGCCGAAGGTCAACGGCGCGGTCGCCGCCGCGACTTGGCCACGCCCAGCCACGCCGAGCGCACGCGACAAGATCGGACCCGACAACGCGCCCACCAGCGGGGTCAGCGCGCTACCGATCATCACCAGCCCCAGGGCCCGGGCGACCCCTGGCTTGTCCGGCTGCGCCTGCCGCCGCGAGGCCGACCTCATTGCGGTCATGAGACCGGAGCGAAGCGTCCGAGAATCGTCCCGTCCTGCTCAGTCACGACCGCCAGGAACGGGCTGTTGACCATTGCCCGGTCGACTCGGTCAATGTCGGATTGCCGACCGAGCCCGTACTCCCGCTCGTACGCGACGGACGCCGGCGAAAAGATCAAAAAGACGATCGGGTTGCGATCGCTGCCTACCTGCTGAACGCCTTCCTGCGCCAATTCCGCCAGATAGTCCTGCGCTGTCGCATCGTCGGCGAGGGTGGGCAATGCCCCCTTCGGCCGCAGCAGCGAAAGGTTGTGGGTTCCCGTCGTGCTGGTCGGCAGGTCCCCACCGAGTACCTGTATGGCGACGACCGGACGCGCGGGATCGCCGGCCGCTGTCGTCTCGATCTGGGTGTATGCGGCGACGTCCGCGCGACGCGTGACGGTCGAGGCGTCCAGGCCAGCGGACGATATCGAGTATCCGGCGACGACGAGCAGGCAACCGATCGCGATGACCCAGTGGGCCGTCGCGCTCTTCGACGTAGCGGCCCGGGTGTACTCGGGCAGGCCGATGATGACCAGCCACGGCAGGGCGAGGAGCGTCGCGCGGAAGATCCCCTCGTTCCCGTAGGGCGACACGACGATAAGCAGAAACGGTGCGAGGACGGCCGTGGCCAGGGCGTAACTCGACCGCGAACGCCGACGGCGCAGGACTGCCACAAGCGCGACGACGCCGACCAGCGCGATGACCGCCGCCAGCGCGGCGGAGGAAACCGGGACGATCGTCATCCGGCTCAGTCCACTCCCCGTGTCCGTCGTCGGCGGCTTGAAGTTGGACGCGTCTCCTAGCTGGGACGGCGACACGAAACCGTGCACAGCCGACCAGTGCGCAAGTGCCCAGACCACAGGTGGAGCCACGACGACCGCACCGAGACGAAGCGACCAACCGATCGGCTTGACCAGTCCCCACAGGAAGACGACCACCACTGAGGCGCCTACGGCGAACGGCGTGAACTGATGTGTGACGGCAATACCGCCGGCAATCGCGAGGGCGGCGACGAGCAGCACGGCGGGCGCCCGCCCGCTCTGCGGCGCGTCAGCCGAAAGCGGTAAGAACCGCACGACAACCGCCAGGAGGGACAATGCCAAGACATAACCGACCGATTGCGGTGAGAAGTAATCCTGCTGCAGGACGTTGGCCACGGACGCGACGGTGGCGACGAGATACGCCGTCGTCGTCGGGTAACCCACTCGACGCACGATTGAGCTGACGAGCGCGAAAGTCAGCAAGGCGAGGATCAATGGCCAAGTGGCAGCCAGCTCAGGCAACGTCCGCTCGGCGCCGGCTCCCTGCAGGAACATCGCGGTCGCAGTGAAGAATCCCGGCCACGATTTGTAGATCGACGCGATGCCGTTGAGATCGCCGTGCGCAATGATCGCTCGGACGATGACGACATGTTTCTCTGCGGACTGCGAACGCGGCGCGTTATAGGCAATCAATGGGGCGGCAAAGAGGACGGAGACCAGGGCCAGCCCGGACAGGAGAAGGCCAGGCGCATAGCCCCGCCAGGTCCAGTAACCGACCGAAAGCGCCAAGACAGCGAGGCCGGCGAACCAGCCCCAGCCCACCACCGCCAAGTACCCCGCGAATGGCACGTGACCGGAATCGAGGTGCACGCGTTGCAGCTCGAGGACGCACAAGATCGTCGCCGCGATCGTCGCCGCCAACACCCCGGCCGACAACCCGCGGAGCTCGCTCGGTCGCAGCCAGGCCCGGGCACGCGGAGCGACTAACCGCAGCTGCCGGTTTGTCGCCGCCTCGGCAACCAGGTACAGATGCACGGCCAGGGAGACGCCGACGTACGCGGCGGCGAACGTCGTCGGGTGCCAGAATCCGGTCGTGGCCATTGCCGTCGAGCCAAGTAAGACCACTGCCGTGGTGATGCCGGTGGAAATCGCGAGTCCGAGATCCACCCGGTAGCGGGCGGCGACAACATCCAGGGCCGACGCCGGAACGTACAAGACCACCGCCGCGCCGAGAACGAGGGACAACGCGACCGGCCCGGTCGCTGCCGCGACGGCGAAGGCGACGACGGCGAGCACCGCCGCGAGCGACGCGACAGGCAGTCCCGGCCGGGGCGTTCGGCTCGCTCTTGCGGCGGCGACCGGCCCTTCGGCGATGTGGACGCTCATGACACCTCCTGCCGGGCGGCAAATCGCGCCCGCGTATACGCAATCGGGCTCATGGCGAGACCGAGCAGTTCCAACGCCATCAATCCACGCGGCAGATCGTGCGTGGCATTCTTCGTCGAGTCCTCCCGCGGGGCCGGGCGGCTGCGAGCGGTAGCGACCAGCTGCTTGACGCCAACTCGCATTCGCTTGAGCACCAAGGGACGGGTGCCCGCGTCGCAGACATGCGCAAGCACGAACGCGCCCAGCCCGACGCCCCATCCGTACATCTGTCGCTGCAGCTCCTTGCGACTGGCGCGATGGTGATGCCAGACGATTGCGCGCGGCGTGTAGTAGATCGCGTAGCCGTCGAGCAACACCTTGACGAACGCGTCGAGGTCCTCACCGCCGCGGGTCAGCGAACCCGCTCCGAGGGCGACGTCGAATGGTCCCATGTCGGCCAGCGCCTTGCGGCTGAAACCGAAGCTTGCTCCAGTGCCGAACTTGCCCGGCGTGTAGGGGAAGAGGGGACCAAGATCATGAGAGTCCAGGTGATACCGCTTGGCCTCCAAACGGCCCGACCAGTTCGCCGCCCGCGCGTCAAAATAACGCTCGAGGCTGGTGGTGATCTCCGCGGTGCACACCATGCCCGTCACACAGCCCACGCTGGTGTCGGCGACGAACGGCGCCACCATTTCGCGGAGCCAACGACGGTCGACCGAAACGTCATCGTCGGTGAAGACGCCGATGTCGCCGCGCATCGCTTCGACGCCGCGGTTCCTGGCTCGGGACAACCCGGGGGACGGCTCGACGACGTAACGGATGCGGGGATCTTCCAGCTCCAAAGTGGTCACCAGATCCTTCGTCCGCTGATCGCGGGGCGCGTTGTCGACGACCACGACCTCGAAGTTCGGATAGTCCAGACTGCGCAGGCGTTCCAGGCAACGCTGCAAGATGTCAGGCCGGTTGTACGTGCAGACGATGACCGAGGCGAGGGGCAAGTCGACATCGGGGGGCGGCGGAGGCGACGACGGCACTGATCCGGCCGACAGGTCTTTGACCAGCTCGGCCATCCAGCTCGGTTGCAGTTCGTCGATGGGGAGTGGGAACTCGATGTAACCGCTGGGGGCGCCCCCGACCGTGACGAGCGCCTTGGCCTGCCGGTGATGATCACCACGCTCGACGACCGAGCGGATCTCGTTCTGGTCGGCGGCGTATTCGATGCACCACACGCCGCCGTCCAGCGTAGTTCGACTGCTCATCGCGCCACCAACTCTCGCTCCGGCTGAGCGGCGAGCGCCGCCTGGAACTCGACTCCCCGACTCGCCCAGTAATCGACGTTCGGAACGTTCGGAGCCGGCTTCGTCAGCCCGGCCAGGGAATCGCGCCGGAATCCGCCGTTGAGGCCGATGGCCTCCTTGATCATGAGGGCGCGATCGACCAGGGCAACCGGGACCGGCAGGGCCCTGAACGGACGGCTGCTCACGGCCGCGTGCAGCTCTCGCATGAGATCGGAGAACAGGACAGGCTGCGGATGCGCGACGCCGAGCACCCGAAGTCGCTCTGGTCGATGCTCGGCGATGTCGACGACGCAACGCGCCACGTCGTCCGCATGCGCGAGGAACTGGTGGCTGTCCGGCGCCAGCACCGGGACGAAGGGCAAGCCGGCCACTCGCCGCAGCGCGCCGATCATGGCGTCGTTAGTCCGGCCGTGCACCAGGCCGAGCCGCAATGACGTCCCGCCGTATCCGGTGACCAGAGCTTCGCATTCCAGCTTCGCGCGACCATACGCCTGAGCCGTCCCGTCGTACGCAGACATCGACGAGATCAGGACGAACGACTTCGCGGCGGCTCGGTCCGCCGCGGCGAGCAGTTGCCGAGTCCCGACGACGTTCGCCGAGTAGGCGCCGAAGGCGAAAGCGCAGTGAACTACGCAGTCCACCCCCTCCGGCAGCGGCTGCGATGGTCCGCTGGTCAGCTCGTAGCCGATCTGTGAATACGCGGATGGCCGCCGCTGCAAGGCGATTACTTGCCAACCGGCGGCTGTGAAGGCATCCGCCAGGATCGATCCGACGTAGCCATTGCTACCGGAGATCGCCACCGAGCGATGGGATTGGTCAGCCACGACGACTCCCGGACACGATCCGATGAGCGTTCGCCATGACGCTGAGCGTGAACGTTGTCGACGGCACCGTCGGCAGCACGCTGGCGTCGATCAGGTGGATGTTCGACCAGCCAGCCGGGCGACCGAGCGGATCGGTGCCCTGCTGGCCTGAGCGAGTGTGCGGGAACGTTCCTCCAAAGTGGTAGCTCTTGGCCGGTCCCGCCGAGCGGAGAAGCTGCGGCACCGGCGTCAGGTCGAGCTTGGGACCGATAGTCATCAGCCGCTTGATCACCGACTTCAACATCCTCGGCGCCTCCTCGCTCGCCCGCTTCACCTCGATCACTGGCAAACGCCCCTCGGGGCACCAGAGGAGATCGACGGTCAACCTGGGCGACTCCCACGACGGCAGATAGCCAAGGCCGGCCGTCACCCGTCCCAAAACCGCGCCGGACACCCCGTTCATCGCTCGCCTCCGCAGGACCGACGGCAGGGCTCCAACAATGGCGGGGTTGTGGGGATAGCAGTGGATCTGCGACGTCGTGTACGCGTCGTCGTCGAACTCGAGCAACATGTTGAACTGGTTGAGCGTGAACTCCGGATCTTGACCGCGCGGATCTCCCACAGAACCGCGCGACAGAAACGGCACCAGGAACTGCATCGATTCCGCCAGCTCGAGGCGTTGGGGCGGATTGGGCAGCGAGTTCAGGAGGATCCGCGTGCTGCCCAGTCCACCGGCAGCGACGAACACCCGGTCGGCCTCAAAGTTGATCATCCGATCCGTGGTCAGGTCGACGCCTCGCACCGTCGGCCGCTGACCGGGTCGTTCGTCGACGCCGAGCACCAGGACATCGCCGAGGTAGTCGATCCGGCCCTTGGCGATGAACTTGTTGATCGTGTGCCGGGCCGAGTAGATCAAGTCGTATGGACAACCGGTCATGCATAGTCCGCACCGCACGCACGGCTTCGACTCGAACGCCAGACGGGCGGCGCCCACGATCACACCGCTTCTCCGGATGGCGTCGCGATGCCGGGAATATCTATCGAGCACGGCGCTCGTCCGGCGCGCGAGCGGCGGCAGCGGCGCCGCCTCGGCCAGCAGGGGGAAGCGCTCAGCGTAGTCGTCGAGTTGAGCCGCCAACGGGACTTCACGGAGCACAGCTTGGTAGTGCGGCTCGATGTCCTGCCACGAGAACGGCCAGTTCCGAAACGTGGACGCGCTGAACGGCATGATCTGAGCGCCCCAGACGTTGGAGAACCCGCCCAACGCGCCCGATACGGCGGCGTCGTTTCCATCGGCTGAGGTGAGAATGCCCCGCTGTTGACCTCGGTTGTCGAACATGTAGCGCGAGCCGAACGATCGCTTCTCCGGGAGCATCGTGCCGCCCTTGACCGGCTGTTTCTGAATCATGGCGAGATCCGCGTCGAGCCAATCGCCAGGCGCACTCGCGGACATCCGACCGATTGCTTCCTGGGTGCGAGCGTCGAGCTTCGCGCCGATGTCGAGCACCGTGATCTGCTCCGAGCCGTCCGACTCCAAGGCAAGAACGGCCGCTGCCGCCGCCGGGCCAGACCCGATGATGATGTTTCGCATCTCTCAGCCCGACCGCTCCGCAGAGACCAGTTGCGCGCGCAGACCTTCGGTGAGCACTGGGGTCCTACGGCCGAAAGCGTGTTCGATCCGTCCCACCACGTGTCCACAGACCGCGAAGGCCAGGCCGGCCGCCGCCGCCTGCGTTTGGAGGAATCGCGCCCGATTGCCGCGTAGCAACGCCACCAGACCACGCCCGGTGTTTCCCAGCACTCGCATGCCGAAACGCAGCTCGGCTCCCAGGTTGCCGGCCTCGCCCATGTCGGCGAACGCCCCGACCTTGCCGCGGTTGACGAAGAAGCAGCGACGCCAGAAATAGGACCAGGTCAGCCGTTGCGCCGAGACGTGGTGGTGGACCTCGGCCTTCGGCTCGTAGACGACGGCGTCGGGGCCGTGATGGTGAGCCAGCCGATGCGAGAGATCCATGTCGTCGTGGTTGTCGGCGTGGAAGCCGCCGACGGCGAGCAATGGGTCCAATCGTGCGCTCATGTTCGCCCCGATCAGATGACGGACCGGTTCACGGTGATTCGGCAGGCCGAGGTAGTGGCAGCCGAACACCCAGTCGTAGTCGGGGGGGAACCATTCCGGTCGGGCGGCCGCGTAATCCGGTCGCGGCGCGCCGCCGACCGCCATCGCGTGCGGCTGCGAGCGGTACACGTCCAGTAGCCGCGCGAGCCAGTCAGGCGCCGCGGAGGCGTCGTCGTCCAGGAAGGCGACGACGTCGCTGACGCACCGCAGCAACCCGGTGTTGCGGGCGGATCCGAGCCGGCCGGCAAACGCGTTCTCCACCACGACCGTGGTGGTTCGCTGATCGCCGCCCCAGGTCGTCATTGCCCGCTCGAAGAGCTCTCGGTTGTGATCGACGCAGATGATCAGTCGCCCCGGTCGAACGGACTGCGCGTGCACGGACTCCACGGCCCGGACGAGCAGATCCCACCGAGCCAGATCGTACGTGCAGATCACCACGTCAACGGAAAGATCGACTTGGACCGTCACCGTCGGCCTGCTTTCGCAGTCCAGCGGAGGTGCTTGAACGAGCCGTCGACGTTTTCCTCGAGAAACTCGCGGGACGGCACAATCACGCCGGCCAGATAGGCGACCCCGTTCGGCACGGACGGCAGCCGGGCTGCGTGGCGAGTGACGTCACTCGCACGGTCATCGCTCTGCAGAATCTGGCGGAGCCGGCGCGGATGTGGGATCGCCGCCACGGCCCACTCCGACGGAACCTCGAACGGCCGCGCTTCAGGTGGGATCGACTCGATCACCGCGGCCACCCAACCGAGCAGGCGCGCCGGCGCCGCCCGCTCGGCGACCTCCGCCACGTCGACTCGTCGGCCGAGCTCGATGATGTCGCGCCACACGTGCAGGCTCTGGCCCGGACGGCTGCGGTCGCTGACAATGTGCAAGCAGGCGATCAGGAAGTTGTCGACCGGATCGACGACTGGCAGCTCTACGCCGTCCTCGAGGAGAAGCCGGTTCGCGCGTGCGAGCAACCCTTCGACGGTCAGCCGCTGACCCCATAACCACGGCGGAACGTGATGATGAAGGTCCAGGCTGCCGGTCGCGCCCTTGCGTAAATTCACTGCTTCCCGACAGCGCCTCTCGAAATACTGTCGCTGTTCGTCCACACAGGAGTCACGCTCCCATCCCAAACCGCTGAGAATCTCGCGACTCCTGACGAAGTCCTCGGGAACGACGAGAACATCGATATCGCCGAATGTCCGCGCAGCCGGGCTCCGATAGGCGGCCGCGATACCGGGTCCCTTGGAGACGACACATTCGATCCCATGCTCGTTCAGCGCGGCGATCGCCGAGGCCGCCTCTTTGACCAGCGCCCGCGAGCGGAGCTGAAGCATCGCGCTGTGCACCGCGATTTCCTCGGCGAGGCCGGGCGGAAGGGTGGCCTGCTCATCTCGCGCCCGGGCCAGCAACATCGGTCCGAGTCTCTGGCTGAGCGCAGCCGACAAATCTTCGGCCGACGTCAAGTCCTGTGGCCCGCGTGAGGTGTCGAATACGAGGTCGAACGTCCAGTCCGACATCGACGGGACGAGCTCGCGAAGAGCTCGCCTTGCCTGACGCTGAGCCTCATGCGCTATCAACGCGAGCCTTCCCCCGGGTACTTTGGGCGCGCATGATCAGCAACCGCAGTTAGGCGTGCGGTGGGCGATCAAGCGCGCAGACCGAGTCTTTCGTGGACTCGTTGCCGCTTCGTTACGCGAACGTTGACATCAGGCAGACAGCTCGTCTGCCTCCATCACGCCGGCAATATCGTCGTATACGACGGGCGCACCCGACCGCGTCGTGACTAGCCTGCGCGCGCGTTGGCGCTCGGCACCGATCGTCTTGAGAACCCTGATGCCGTCCCGGACCGCGTTTAGGTTGCTCTCGCCATGGATTCGTAGCCGCTCGACGCTGCCGACCTCCACAACCCGCAGCCGGGCGGCGGCGATCCGGCAGTTGATCACGGTCTCGATCTCGAATCCGTCGCCCCAGAGCATGGAACGGTCGAAGGACGCGACGCGGTGATCGGGCAGATCGAGGTGATGCAGGATGTCGGTCCAGAAAGCGTTGTAGCCGTAGCAAAGGTCTGTATACCGGGTCTTTAGAACGCGATTGGCCAAGAAGTTCAAGCCGTAGTTGCCGAGCGCCCGGAATCTCGTGATGTCCTCGCTTCCGCCGCCCTCGCAGAAGCGGCTGCCCTTCGCGAAGTCGGCTCCGTCGAGCAGCGCCTGCACGAATCGATTGATCTCGGCCGGATCGGCGGAGCCGTCGGCGTCGAACATGACGACGATGTCGCCCGTGGCGGCCGCGAATCCGCAGGCCAGAGCGTTGCCCTTTCCTTTCCGCGTCTGGTGCACGATGCGGATGCTCGGCATCACGCGCCGAGCCGCTTCCACCGTGCCGTCCACTGAATGGCCGTCAACGAGGATCACCTCGTGGACGTCCGGCAATCGCGGAAGGACGACCTCGAGGTTCCTGGCCTCGTTCTTCGCGGGGATGATGATGGACACCAGTGGTTGATGTGGGCGCGTGCGATTCTGCGTTGTCACGAGACTAGCTCCCCCAGAGCGGTGCGATTCGGAACGCGTCCTTGCGCTGCCGAAAACGCTAGTGAGCGACTGTTTCGAAGTGATTGCTCTGTGGGGCGTGTTGGCAAACGTTGCATGAACGCTGAGCTGGGTTCCTCCGCTGACTCAGGTAAGGTGTGACCCACCTGAGCAGGCCTGCCGTAGGCATCCGCGCAGGCCCAACAATCAGGACGTGGCCGCGCCGGAAGTGATCGACTCCCCGACTAGGCGTCGAAGGTCCGGGTGGCGCGTGCTTGTCTTGATCATCGGCGGCGGCCTGTTAGCCGTGGTCTTGTTCGCGCTGACCGTCCGTCAGCTGTCTTTCTCGTCCGAGCCGATGGTTGGCGTCGTCGCGTTCACTCCGTACCTCATGGTGGCCGCGCCGGTGGCGGCGATCGCCTTCGGGGCCGTCCGGTCATGGATCCCGCTGGCGATCTCCGTCGTGATCACGGCGCTCTGCGTGGCCACGCAAGCCCACCTCTATATCGCCCAATCGGCGCCCAAGGGTGGGGTGCGCATCGTCATGATGACCTCGAACCTGCGGCTCGGTGAGGCCGACCCTAAGGCGGTCGTGAGCCAGGTCAAGACGCACCGCGTGGACGTCCTCACCGTGCAGGAACTCACCACCCGCGAGGTGGACGCCCTGAAAGCGGCCGGGCTCGACGACGCGCTCCCGTACTCCGAAGCGGCGCCCGGATACAACGCGTCGGGCGTCGGAATCTGGAGTCGGTATCCGTTAACTGACGTCGTTCACCCGACCGGCTTCGCGTTCCATATGCTGCAGGCCAAGGTCCAGATCCCGGGCGCAAGCCAGCCGACGACCGTGGTCGCCGCGCATATGGCGGGCCCGTGGCCGAACGCCGCCCGGTGGTCGCGCGACATCGCCCGTCTGCCCGCGACGCTGAGTGGCTTCGCGGCCGACAACACCAAGGGCGCCGTCCTGGTCGGCGGCGACTTCAACGCGACGCCCGACACCGCCCAGTTTCGCAACCTCCTGACCGACGGCTATCGCGACGCAGCCGACCAGGCGGGCGCGGGAATGACCCGCACCTACCCAGCGGACCGCTGGACCGGCCCGTTGATCGCGATCGACCACGTCCTCACGCACAGTGCGGTGGCGACGTCAGCAAACACCTTGACGATCAAGGGTTCCGATCATCGTGCGCTTCTCACCACGATCGTCCTGCCGCGCTAGACGATTACCTCCGCAAGTGACCGAACAGGTCGAGACCGAAGAAGAACGCCAAGCCGTTGGGCGTCCCGACGCCAGTCTCATTGTCATAGCCCCGCGTGTCATGCAGCGTGCTGACCTGGCTGTCGATCGTCCGCAGGATGTAGGTGAACCCCGCCGAACTGTCGATCGAGTTCGTGAGGTTGGCGCGCACTTCGGCCTGCGGGGTCCGCGGCGCCACGATGTCGTGCAGCGCGGGGGTGTTCAGTAGCCGGTAATACAACGGATTCACGAATCCCAACGGCCGCCCGACCGCCTGGTCGGCCACGGCGATGACGCCCGCCTCCAGCGGCGAGGACAAACTGGTCCCGCCGATCCGGTACTCGTCGTAGTACACGCCGTTCGGGAACGTCTGCGTCTCGCCGACCAGCATGCCCGTGCCCGAGTCGCCGTCCATGGCGATGTCCGGCGTGACCCGCATGGCGGTCGGGCCGTTCATATGCGAGAGCGACGGCGGCACCTTGCCGCGTTGATAGGACGGCTGAGCGAACAGGTAGCTGGTCCCACCGCCGCCGCCCGACACCCACGTGCCAGCCGCTCGCGGCGTCCACACGCCGTTGACCAGGGTCGAGTAGGAGTTCTGCCAGCCGTACTCGGCCAGCCACTGGCCCCGGGCGCCGACCTGCAGCGAAGTGCCGCCGACCGAGGTGACGTAAGGCAGGTCGGACGGGAAGCTGACCGTCCGCGACGCCAGGTCGGCGCCGCCCGAGGTGTAGTCGCCGGCGTCGCCACTGGAGAAGTTGACCGTGATCCCGGTGAGGGCCGCCTCCAGCGAGAACTGCTGATAGAACGCGATGTAATCGGCGCCGAGGTCAGCGACGTCGTCGACGTCGTCACCCCACGAGTTGGTGATCACGTCGGCCACGTGGCCGTCGATCGTCTCGGCCCACGCGTCGTCGAGCCCGCTCAGGCAGTCCGCCCCGCCGACGTAGACGACCTTCGCCCCGGGAGCCATCGAGTGCACCGCCTCGACGTCGAGGGTCTCCTCGCCGTACCACCCGTTCCCGCCGCAGTCGTCGATCGCGTCATAACCGTTCACCGGCGGCGTGATCTGCTGGTACTGCCCACGCTTGAAGACGGGCATTCCGTGCCGAGCAAAATAGGTGTTCGCGTCCGCGAGCATGGTCGGCGACGCGTAGGCGTCGGTGATCGCGACGGTCACACCGCGGCCGTCGATCCCGCGGCTGAGCAGCGACGTCTCGCCGTACGCCGACTGCAACTGCGTGCCGGTATAGCCACAGACGGTGTAAGGCCAAGTCTGCCCGTACGCCGGCGGTTTGTCCGAAGCGATCTTCTGGCCGTAGTAGTCGGAGCAGGGCTGACCCACGCGGAACCCGTCCGGTTGCCCGGGCACGACGTCGGACGGCTTCTTCACCGAGCGGCCTTGGTCGACTCCGATGACACCGCCCACCGCCCCGCTGACAGCGGCTGGCGTCCCGGCCGGCAACATCAGCGTGCTCGTGTTGGTGTGCACCTTTTTGCCCTGGTAAAGGTAGTCACGCATCGGCGTGGCGAACGTCTTCTCGACCTGAGCGGCCGTCCCCGACGCCTCGACGTACATGCCGCTGGGCAGCGTCTTCGTCACCGTGAACCCCTGCCCCGACAGCCACGCTCGCACCGCCGCCACATCCGACCCGGCTGGTGCGAACTGCGCCGTGAACTGGGCGTTCGTCAGCCATTTGCCGTACGAGGGACTGGCCGGATCGCTGATCTGGTCAGCCAAGGCCGTCGCGGCCGATGAGTTCTGCAGCTTCAGCAGCACGCCGAAGTTGATCACGGTGGACGCCGGGGTGGTGCCCTTGTCGATCGCCTTCGGGAGCCAGTTGGGCGCCGTGCCCGGGATCGCCATCGGGCTGGCGATCGCCGCAGCGGGAAGCGAGATCGCGGTGATCGCGAAAGCGACGGCGGTCGCGATCCCTGCGGCGATCAGCCTGCGCGTCGCGCGCCGCTGCCTGCGGGGACGCCGGGCGTCTGTCATACGTGCTCCTCTTCGTCGGGACGGTGCGATCTCTACCGACCCAATCCCGTACTGGTTGTTCCCGTCAAGGACCCCCTATGAATTAGTGCGAAGACGGCTGTGCGTGAGCCCGAATCCAGGCATGCATGGCGATCCCGGCCGCCACGCCCGCGTTGATGGATCGCGTCGAGCCGTACTGCGCGATCGAGCAGACGGCGCTCGCCACGTCTCGCGCCTCCGCGGAGAGCCCCGAGCCCTCCTGGCCGAACAGCAGCA
>Ga0068856_100003555_pt1 | contig 15697 bp, 14 predicted proteins | sample KBSCornC62_FD_66595 | JGI IMG/M metagenome (GOLD analysis project Ga0068856, IMG submission 66595) | Corn rhizosphere microbial communities from Kellogg Biological Station, Michigan, USA - KBS Corn C6-2 | ecosystem: Host-associated > Plants > Roots > Rhizosphere > Soil ...
CGTCTCGCCGTTCGGAACGATTTCCTCCGGATACTCGTAACGTAATTCATCGAGCGAAAACGTGCAGCGTTCCACGACTGCAAGTGTTTCGGCGAGAAGCTCGGGCGGATAGATCGTCGCAAGCTTTGCGCGGGAGCGGAGATGGCGCTCGCCATTGGGAAAGAGCGCATAGCCGCAATCGGCCAGCGGCTTTTTGAGCCGAATCGCCGTCAGCGTATCCTGCAGCGCGCGACGTGCGCGCACATGCATATGGACGTCACCGGCTGCGACGAGCGGCAGGCCGCAGTCGCGTGATAACGCAGCCAATCGGGTGACCCGCTGCCGATCGCCGGCGCGCGCGGTCAATTCCGCGGCGATCCATGCGCGTTGGCCGAACACATCGGCGATCCAACGCGCGTCGACCGTCTCCGACCCCGGAAACCACAGCGCAGGACAACGCGAGCCGAGCGCCGCGATGTCGTCGCGCGTCAACGAGTACGAACCTTTTTTCGCGTGACGGCGCCCGCGCGTGATCAATTGGACGAGATCGCCGTAGCTCTCGCGATCGGTCGCGTAGAGCGCGAGCTTCAATCCGTCGGTCAGCGTGAATTCGCTGCCGATGACGAGCTTGTGACCGAGCTCTCTTGCGGCGAGATGCGCGCGAACGGCACCTGCTACCGAGCATTCGTCGGTCAGCGCGAGCGCCGCATAACCGAGGGCGTGCGCGCGTTCGACCAGCTCCTCCGGGTGCGACGCGCCGCGCAAGAACGAAAAATTGGAAAGGCAGTGCAGCTCGGCGTAGGGGGGCAGCATCGGAAAGCCGGCGCATCAATCGCGCGCGTCGATACCGTATGAATATACGGCTATCGTACCACGACCATCGTGGCGAGCCGGTTGGTGCCACGGCCCGTTCAAACGTGCAGCGTCCGGGCTTTATCGAGTTAAAAAAAGTGAACTCGGTCTGACGCCCGCGCTTGCCCGCTACGGAACAACCCGCTCCGTCTCAGGGAAACGCCGGAACCGTCGCGTCGATGCCGTGCCAAGCGGCTTCTGGGTGACCGTGCTGCATCCGTTCCTGAATCTCCTCGACACGCGAAAGCGGCACGTCGACGATCAGCAGAATCTTTCCTTGCTCGATGTCGTCGGCGAAGCGCTTGAGCTTCGAGTTGGGCACGGAACTCCCCACGAGCGTCGACGCGAACACGCCGAATGCCACACCGAAAAGAATCACGATCAGGACGCCGCCTTGCCGCAATTCAAGTCCTGGGAGCGGAAATTGGGTCATTGTCCACGCAGACAGGGCGCCGATCAGCGCCCCCAGAAACAACCCGCGTCCCGCAGCGTGACGAACGTCGGTTTTCTGCAGGACCGACGCTTCGTGCAGCGACCGCAGATCCGTTCCGCGGCGCGCCAGAAAATGCATGTGCCGGTCTTCAATACGTGCGAGCAGCAGGTCGTCGGCCGTGCGGCGGGCACTCTCGACGTCGGGCAACAACCAGTACAGTCTGCGCCTCATGATGACCTCCTTCCTCCCTGTGGGGTTATTGTAGGACCGACGAGCACAGGCACAGTTCCGGTTTAGGTCGCACTGTCAACTTGACGCTGGGTGCGTCAGCCGCCGAAACTCTCGCACTTTGCTCTTCGGCCCATGTCCATGCCCGCCATCGCATTCGACCGCTTCTACCGCTACGACGAGCTCACCGAGATACTGCATGGGCTTTCGCGCGACCATCCGCAAATCGTCGCGATCGAGTCGATCGGCAAGAGCCACGAGGGCCGCGACATCTGGGTCATGACGGTTGCGAACACCCAGACGGGCGCGGCGGCGGAAAAGCCCGCCTATTGGGTCGACGGCAACATTCATTCGACCGAAGTCGCCGCGTCGGCGGCGTGCCTCTACCTGTTGCATACATTGGTCACGCAATACGGCCGCGACCCCGACGTCACGCGAGCGCTCGACACGCGTGCGTTCTACGTTTGCCCGCGGATCAATCCCGATGGCGCCGAATGGGCGCTCGCGGAGAAGCCCAAATGGGTTCGTTCGAGCACGCGGCCGTATCCGTACGACGAAGAGGAGATCGAAGGGCTGATCGTCGAGGATATCGACGGCGATGGTCGCATTCTGCAAATGCGCATCCCCGATCCCAATGGTCTGTGGAAAGCGCATCCGCAAGAGCCGCGGTTGCTGATTCGGCGCGAGCCGACCGAGATTGGCGGAACGTATTATCGGCTGTTGCCCGAAGGCCGCTTCGAGCATTACGACGGATTTACGCTACGCGTCAAGAAACCAAAGCAAGGGCTTGATCTCAATCGTAACTTCCCGGCCAGCTGGCGCCAGGAATTCGAGCAGCTCGGCGCGGGCCCTTATCCCACTTCCGAGCCCGAGGTGCGCGCTGTCGTCGACTTCATCGTCGGCCATTCGAACCTGACCGGAGGGACGAGCTTTCACACCTGGAGCGGCGTGCTGCTGCGCCCCTTCGAGCACCAGCCCGACGAAGAGATGCACGCCGAGGATCTATGGGTCTATCAAACAACGGGGCGCAAGGGCACCGAGCTCACCGGATATCCGCACATTTCCGTCTACCACGAATTTCGCTATCACCCGAAATCGGTCATCGGCGGCACCTGGGACTGGATCTATGAACATCTGGGAGCGTTCAGCTGGGTGGTGGAGATCTGGTCGCCGATGCGCGAAGCAGGCATCACCGACTACAAATACATCGACTGGTTTCGCGATCATTCGACCGACGACGACTTGAAGCTCATCCGTTGGAGCGACGAAAAGCTCGAGGGCCTGGCGCACGCCGGTTGGCGCCCGTTCGACCACCCTCAGCTCGGAGCGGTGGAAATCGGCGGCTGGAATCGATTTCAGGCCTTCGGGAATCCCCCGCCGAAGCTCCTGGAGCGCGAGCTCGCGCGCTTTCCGAAATGGATCGTGTGGCAGGCGCTGCTCTCGCCGAAGCTCGAGCTGGTTCATGCGGGCGCGCAGGCGCTCGGCGGCAACGCATGGACAGTCACGCTGGTCGTTCAGAACACCGGCTGGCTGCCGTCCTATGTCTCCAAGCGCGCGCTGGCCCGCAAAGTGGTGCGCGGATTGATCGCCGAGATTGCGTTACCCCCGGGCGCGACGCTCGCGTCGGGCAAATTGCGCGACGACATGGGGCAGCTCGAAGGCAGGGCGTACAAGCACACCGGCGTTTCGTTTTGGCCGGATTATCTTGTGACCGACGATCGAATGAAAATCGAATGGGTCGTCGCGGGCAAAAAGGGCGATACCGTTCGTCTGACCGCACGCCACGAACGCGCCGGCACCGTGCGTGTCGACGTGAAGCTTCCGTGAGCCAGCGCGCCGCCTGCGCGGATCGCTTCATCGAAAAGAAGGAGTCTCACCGAATGAATCGCTTGTCGAGCTCGGCGCTTGTTCTCGTTTTCATGGCAACAGTCGTCGGTTGCGCCGCGCCGCCCCGGAGCGGAGCGGGGCTCGACAGGATCGAGCACATCATCGTCATCTATGCGGAAAACCGCAGCTTCGACAATCTCTATGGACTGTTCCCCGGCGCGGACGGCATCGCCAACGCGACGCCGGAGCAATACACGCAGGTCGACGTCGACGGAAAACCGCTGCCTCATCTACCGCCGGTGTGGAAGGGCAAGGACCCCGATCCGGCGTTTCCAAAGGACTTGCCGAACAAACCGTTTCGAATCGACGGGCCGCCGGTCAATTTGCCGCTGTCGACGCCGACGCGTGATCTCATCCACAAGTTCTATCAGCAACAGGAGCAGATCAACGGCGGTCGGAACAATCGGTTCGCGGAAGTTTCCGACGCCGGCGGTTTGACGATGGGATACTACGACGGCTCGAAACTGCCGATGTGGAAGTGGGCGCAGGACTATGTTCTTGCCGACCGTTTCTTCATGAGCGCCTTCGGCGATTCGTATCTCAATCACATCTGGCTGATCTGCGCATGCACGCCGGTCGATGCGGGACCGCCGAATCTGCGTGCCCAACTGGATGAGCGCGGATGGCTCAAGCGCGCGGCGTCCTCTCCGTCGTCGGCGCTTGCGGGTCCCGCGGTGTTCGTGCCCGGCGACTTCACCACCGACGGCTATTCACTGTCGACCAACCAGCCGCCGTATCAGCCGTCGCGCGTGCCGCCCGCCGTCGGCGGCGATCCGCGGTTCGCCGATCCGGGCAAGCAGATACTGCCGCCCCAGACGCAGAAGACGATCGGCGACACGCTGTCCGCAAAAGGGATTTCGTGGGCGTGGTACGCCGGCGCCTGGAACGCGGCCGTGAAGGACGGCATGCAACCGGCCGATGCGAAACGGATGATCATCTACAACAACACGCCGCCCGCGCCGTACTTCGTCGCGCACCATCAGCCGTTCAATTACTTCGCGCGCTTCGCGCCCGGAACGGCCGATCGTGCGCAACATCTCAAGGATTACACCGAGCTAGTCGCCGGCATCGACAAGGGCGAGCTTCCGGCGGTCGCGTTCTACAAGCCGCAGGGAACGTTCAACGAGCATCCGGGAAACACCGACGTGATGTCCGGCGATATTCACATCGCCGAGCTGGTCGCCAGAATCAAGTCCAGTCCGCTCTGGTCGTCGACGGCGATCATCGTCACCTACGACGAGAACGGCGGCTTCTGGGATCATGTGCCGCCGCCCAAAGGCGATCGCTGGGGCCCGGGAACGCGCATTCCCGCGATCGTCATTTCGCCATTCGCGAAGCGCGGCTACGTCGATCACACGTCCTACGATACGACCTCGATCATCAAGTTCATCACGCGGCGCTTCGGTCTCGAATCGCTCGCCGGCGTGCGCGCAACGGCGGGCGATTTGACGAACGCGTTCGACTTCTAAGGCATCCTCGATGGCGAAGTCGGGGCCCGGGCTTCCGCGGCGCGGCCTGGCCGCGATCCCGCGCAGCGTGTGGGCACTCGGCATCGTCAGCCTGTGCATGGATCTTTCGTCCGAGCTGATCCACTCGCTCCTTCCGCTCTACATGTCGATCGTGCTCGGCGCCAGCGCCCTGACGATCGGCATCATCGAGGGCATCGCCGAGGGGCTCGCGCTCATCGTCAAAGTGATCTCCGGCGTCTGGTCGGACGTCGTGCGCAAGCGCAAAGCCATTGTGGTGATCGGCTACGGAATGGCGGCGCTCACGAAAGTCATTTTCCCGCTCGCGCACACGCTGGGCTGGATCGTGGCGGCGCGGTTCGCCGATCGCATCGGCAAGGGGATTCGCGGTGCGCCCCGCGACGCGCTGATCGCCGACATCACGCCGGCCGAAATGCGCGGCGCGAGTTTCGGGCTGCGCCAGGCGCTCGACACCGTCGGCGGCATCGGCGGACCGCTGCTCGCGCTGGCGGCGATGGCATATTTCGCCGACGATTTTCGGGAATCGTTCTGGCTTGCCGTCGTTCCGGCTTTCATTTGCGTCGTCGTGCTCGTTGTCGGCGTGCACGAGCCGGCGCAGGTCGGCGGCGGCGATGAGCAGCCGCCGCTGCGAATGACAGACGCCAAGCGATTCCCGGCCCGCTATTGGATCGTCGTCGCGATTGCCGCCGTGTTCACGCTGGCGCGTTTTTCGGAGGCGTTTCTCGTTCTGCGTGCGCAAAACGTCGGGTTGCGCGTCGCGCTCGTTCCGTGGGTGATGGTCATCATGTCGTTCGTTTACGCGCTCGTCGCCTATCCCGCGGGCGTGGCGGCGGATCGCGGCCACGGCGCGAAGCTGCTATGGAGCGGCCTCGTAGCGCTGATCGTGGCGGACCTGGTGCTCGCGTCCGCGTCGACGTCCGCGGTCGTGTTCGTCGGCGCCGCACTTTGGGGACTGCATATGGGTCTTACGCAGGGATTGCTCGCGGCACTGGTCGCCGGGGCTGCTCCAGCCGACCTCCGCGGCAGCGCGTTTGGCGTGTTCAACCTCGCGAGCGGCATCGCGCTGTTGGTTGCCAGCGCGCTGGCCGGATGGTTGTGGGACGCCTATGGTCCGCGCTTCACGTTTTATGCGGGGGCGCTGTTCACCGCCGTGGCGCTCCTGGGATTGCTGGCGCGCGGCGGCGACGTCGGACGGCTCGAACGCTAGAATCGCCGTCGTGTAAGGTGGCATCCTGGCGAACCGACTGTTGACCGTGGCCGAGCTCTACTATCGACATACGTTGGCCGTGCGCGTGATGCACTGGATCAATGTCGTCGCGCTGACCATTCTGTTCATGAGCGGTCTCATGATCTTCAACGCCCATCCGCGTCTCTATTGGGGCAAGTCGTCGTATACGGGGCGCCCGCCGATTCTCGAGATCGGCGCGCGCGAGAGTCCCGAGAGCGGCGTGATCGGCTACACCACGATATTCGGGCGCGAATTCAGAACGACCGGCGTGCTCGGCTTGTCGACGGAGCCGACCGGTCGCGTTGCGGCGCGCGCCTTTCCCTCCTGGCTCACGATCCCTGATTTTCAGTGGCTCTCGATGGCGCGCGCCTGGCATTTCTTTTTCGCGTGGATTCTTGTCATCAACGGCCTTTGCTATATCGTGTACTCGATTTGGAGCCGGCATCTCCGGCGCGATCTCATTCCGACTCGCGCCCAGCTCGCGAAGATCGGTCAATCGATCAAGGATCATTTGCTGTTCCGGCACGAGGCCGGTGAAGCGGCAACGCGCTACAATGTGCTCCAGAAACTCGCCTATCTCATCGTCATTTTCGTGTTGCTGCCGCTGGTGATTCTGATGGGACTGGCAATGTCGCCGCGGATCGATACGCTCTTCACCGGCTGGGTCGATCTCTTCGGCGGACGTCAATCGGCGCGCACGATTCACTTCGTTGCAGCTTGGCTGATCGTCGCGTTCGTGCTGATTCACGTGTTTCAGGTGATCGTCACCGGGCTTTGGAACAACCTTCGCTCGATGATTACCGGCCGCTATCGGATTCCGCCGGAGCGCTCGCATGAATGACGTCGCAATGAAGTCGCGGCGCCGATTTCTGACTCGCCTCGCCGCCGGCGCGGGAACGTTGCTGCTTGCCGGATGCGAGCGTCTGTCGGAGAGCTCGTGGTTTCCCAAGGTGCTCTCCGCCGGCGAACGACTGAGCCACGCGGCGCAAAGCCTCGTCACCGGACGCAAGGCGATGGCGCAGGAGTTTTCCGAGGCCGATCTCTCGCCGACGTTTCGCAGCAACGGGACCGCCGAACCGGACAGCGAGGCCTATGCGGCGCTCGCGGCCAAAGGTTTCGCCGACTATCGGCTCGACGTTGGCGGCCTCGTCGGAGCACCGCGGAGCTTTTCTCTCGCGGACCTGCGCGCACTCGACTCGCGGACGCAGATCACGCGTCATGACTGTGTCGAGGGCTGGAGCGCGATCGGCAAATGGAAGGGCGCGAAGCTCTCGGCTTTGCTCGATGTCGTCAAGGCGAAGCCGGAAGCGCGTTACGTCGTGTTCTATTGCGCCGATCCGATGAGCGAAGACGGCAAGGATCTCTATTACGAGAGCATCGACATGGACGACGCGTGGCATGCGCAGACGATTCTTGCCTACGAGTTGAACGGAGAAGCGCTGCCGGTCAAGAATGGCGCGCCGTTGCGGTTGCGGGTCGAGCGCCAGCTCGGCTACAAGCACGCCAAATACGTGATGCGAATCGAGCTCGTCGAGAGCTTCGCGCATATCGCCGGCGGCAACGGCGGATACTGGGAAGACCAGGGTTACCAGTGGTACGCCGGAATCTGACAACGCACTAAGCAAAAAGACCGTGCACGAACCATTCGCCGTCGTCGGTCCCGTAGCGATGATCGCGATAGACCCAGACGATGGCGCCGTCGGGCGTTTCGGCGACGAAGTAATCGCGGCGCAGGTCGTTGCCGTCCCACCAGCCGGATTCGATCCGCTCGGGACCGTCCTTCAGCACCCAGGGCGCCTGCTCCAGACGATGCTGCAACGGTTCGGCTTCGTCGAGCAGCCATAGCGGTCGCGGCGCATCGGGCAGCGGCGCCGGATGGCGAGATTTTTTGCGTGCAGAAGTCCCAATCGACGGTGCGATCGACGCAATGTGCTGTCGATCGCTTTTTTCCGGTCGATGCTCGGCATGCGGCACGAGGAGCAACACTGCGTCATCCCCCAGGCGTGCGCGCAGCCGGTCGACGAGCGGCACTTGTGCGCCGTCGGCTTCATCGCCCGGCAGCAGACCGAGATTGCGACCCGCAAGCGGCGCCGTCTCATCGCTTTTGAGAATCATCGCTTCGACGGGCGCCGGCAGCGCGACACGCGCGAGTCGCTCGCGCAGCACGCCGAGGAGATGCGCCGGCATCCGCGCCGGCGCACCCAGCATGAACGGCACCTGCGTAGGCGCCACGCCGCGTTGTAGCAAATAGTGCTCGTGCGTCAGCGTGAGTGAAAGCCGGACTGCGCCGAGCCCGCGTGCGGAAAGCCATGCCGCGAGCTCGTGCACGAGACGGTTGACGGCAAAGCTCAGCGCTTCGACATCGGCGACCGGCACCGGCAACTCAAGACGGCTCTCGAAATGCGGCGGCGGCACGAAAGGCACCCGCGGATCGGGGACACGCGCAAGCGCCCGATCCAGCGTCGTCACGAGGCTCGCGCCGCAGCGGCGCGCGAGCGCATCGCGCGGCAACGATGCGGCTTCACCGAACGTCGTGATGCCCGCCGCGGTAAGCATTGCCAGAACGTCGGGGTCGATATCGACCAGCTTGAGCGGCACGGATTCGAGAACGCGGGACAGCTGATGCGCGGTCCGCACGGGTTCGGGTCGATCCCAACGTGCAAGCAACAGCGCGGCCGTCGGCGTCGGCGCGATGCCGAGCTGAATTGCATAGCCTTGTCGTTCTATGCCGCGGCGAATCCGCGCGACCAGCGGCGCCAGGCCGCCGAACAGCCGGAGGCTCGCGCCGATGTCGAGGACGATCGCGTCTTGTGCGGCGAGACTGACCTGCGGCGTGAAGCGCAGCGTCCAGGTAGCGAGCTGCGCCAGCGCGCGCGCCTCGGAAGCGGTATCGCGATCGCACAGGACGATTTCGGGTGCAAGCGCCAGCGCCGTCGCAATCGATTGGCCGGGGCGAATGCCGGCTTCGCGGGCCGCGTCGTTGCCCGCGACGACTTGCGGCGCGTTGCCGCCACTCGCGACTGCGAACGGCTGCGCCGCATCCTCAGCGCTGCGAGCGCGCGCGTAGACATCGAGCGCGAGCGTAGGAAAATAAAGAGAAGCCCATAGCATGTCGAGGGCCTCATCCCCAGATCAATTCCTCCGAATAACCAAGCTCGGCCAATTCCCGCGCCCGCAAATGCGCTTCGTTCGCGCAAAAGAATTCGTCGAGTTGCGGCGGCTTGACGGAGGTTCCGGCGAGCATCGCGTGCACTTGTCCGCGATGATGGATCTGATGCTGGAACAAATGCGCGAGGAGGCGCGTCGCCGATTCGGTCTGCAGGCCGGCGCGGCGCATCACCGGCACTGGGAAATGGAGCCGGTCTTCGGTCAGCATCGTGCAGGCGTTCAGCAATCGGCGATCGGCGTCGCGTTGCGCGGATGCGAGCGCCGCGCACGTCGCAAACGGCTCTTCCGGTTCGAAAAAGCGATCGGGGTCGCGATTGGGCTCCTCACGATGCAACGCCCGCTCGAGCGCGTCGATGTAATACCAATCGACGGTGACGTTATGGTTGAGAGTCGCCTTGATCGAGGGGAAGAAGCTCGTCCGCTGCGCTTCGAAATCGGCTTGCGAGAGCTTGCAGCAGGCGGTGAGCAGACGATGGTTCGCCCAGGCGTTGTTGTACGCCATCGTGGCGAAGTGATGCATCAGAGTGGTTGACATTGCAGCTCTCCCACGATCAACGGCTGCGGCAATTCGGCGCCGCGGCGCTTCAACACCCGCACCGTCAGCTTGCCCTCGCGACGCGCCAACGCGAGTCGGAGCGGCGCGGCGGCGGCGCTGCCGCGGTGTCCGGGACGCCGCCACAGCACGCCCCAGGTTTTGCCTTCGCGTGCTGCAACCTGTAAGCGGCGCAGTACGCGTTCGTCCTGTGTGGCGGTCCACGTGAACGCCGCGCCGCACTCGGGCGCGCGCAACGCCTGCTCGTAGGCCCACAGCGCATCTTTTGCATCGCCGCAGCGCACGACGTAGAAATGCGCGAGATCGAGTCCCGCCGCAGCGAGGGCCGGCGCGTAAGGACGATGCGGCGGCGCGATCCAGACGACGTTCAAACCCTGCGCTTGCACGCGCAACAGCGCCGGCATCGTCAGTCGCAACTCGCCGATGCCTTCCCGCTCGAGCAGGACTTCAGTGAGCGCGCTCTGCGGCCAGCCGCGGCCGGGTAGAGCCGCATCGAGTGCTGCGAAACCGGAAGGCAACGCCGAGGGCTCGGGCGCGCAATCGTCGCCGCGCCAGATCGCCGGATTGGACAGCAGCGTCGCGATCGAGGTATTCATCAGCCCATCTTCTGCATCCGCTTATTGATCTCGTCCATCGACAAGTCTTCCTTGTGCGTTGCGATCGACCAGACATGTCCGAACGGATCGACGAGCGTGCCGAGGCGATCGCCGTAGAACTGGTCGGCAACGGGACGCTTCGCCGTCGCGCCCGCGGATACCGCTTGCGCAAATTGCTTATCGACATCCTCGACATATAACATCATGCTGACGCCGACACCGCCCAAGGTTTGCGGACCGACGTAACCTTCGTCGGGCATTTCGTCGGCGAGCATGACCGCCGAATCGCCGATCTTCACTTCGGCGTGCATGATTTTTCCGCCCGGACCCGGAAAGCGCATCAGCTCGACGGCATCGAACGCTTTTTTGTAGAAATCGATCGCAGCGGCGGCATTGCGCACGATCAGATACGGCGTGACGTTGTGATAGCCGGCGGGAATGGGTTGGACCATGAAATGCTCTCCTTCACCAACGATGATTCCTTCGGACGATGCCGACGGCAATGCCCTCGATCGCCAACGGAGCCTTCTTCGGGTCTACGACAATCGGCGCAAAGGCGGGGTTCTCCGCAACGAGCACGATCTCTTTTCCGCGCCGTTGCAAGCGTTTGACAGTGACCTCGTCACCCGCCAATCCCGGGAGACGGGCGACGACGATCTGTCCCGAGCGTGCCTCGCTCGTCTTGTGCACGGCAAGCCAGTCGCCGTCGAGAATGCCGACATCGCGCATCGACAAGCCCTGCACGCGCAGCAGGTAATCGGCGCGCGGCGTGAACAGCTCCGGATCGACGCGATACTGCGCCTCGATATGCTCGGCGGCGAGCAGCGGCGCGCCGGCGGCGACGCGGCCGACGAGGGGGAGCATTCCCTGCAGCGGCATGCCCGGCAGATTTTTCAGCCGCAAACCCCGCGATGCGCCAGGCTCGATTTCGATCACGCCTTTTTTCTCGAGCGCACGCAGATGATCCTCGGCCGAGCTCGGCGTCGAGAAGCCCAATCCCTTTGCGATTTCGGCGCGCGTCGGCGGACGGCCCGTCGCTTCGAGATGGCGGCGAATCCACTCGAGGATCTGGCGCTGGCGGGCCGTCAATGCCAGGACGACCGAAGATTCGGCGCGGGAGCGCGGCGGCATGGCATGGTACCGTATAAACGTTCGGTACCGGAATTATAGACGGCAGAGCGCTACGGTCAAGTCCGAAGCGATTACGCTTGTCCCTGGGGTAATTTCGCGACGTCGACCCATGCACGTTTCGCGGACGACGCCATGCATGCCTCGATGAACGCCATCGTGTGCGCGCCTTCCTCGATACGTGGATATGCCGGCTGCGCAATCTCGACCCCAAGCTCGCGCGCGATCCGTTCCTGCGCAATCTCGGCGTAGATGTTCGCGAATGCTTCGCGCAATCCTTCCGGATGTCCGCGTGGCGTGCGTCCGGCGGCGATGACATCGGCCGGCAAACCGGGATCGCCCCGTCCGATCATGCGCGCCGGCTCGCCTTGCAGCGCCACGCTCATATATCCGGCATCGCGATGCGACCAATCGACCATGCCTTTTTCGCCGTAGACGCGCAAGCGAATGTCGTTTTCGCCGCCGGCCGCCGCTTGTGTCACGGTGAACGCGCCATGCACGCCGCCATCGAGCTCGAGCAACGCCGATGCGTAGTCGATGACCTTTCGCCCGGGCATGAGCGCGGCGACGTCGGCGCACACGCGCGTCACGGCGAGACCGGTTGTCGCACACGCGAGATGCTGCGCATGGCAGCCGATCGCGCCCATGACGAGCGCCAATCCGCTGCGCTCGGGATCGAGCAGCCACCGCAGACGATTCGTCTGCGGCGTATCTTCGATGCGCGTTGCGAGACCGCTTTGGATGTACTCGACCTGCACGAGACGCAGCGCGCCGAGTGCGCCGGAGCGTGCGAGATGGCGTGCGTAGCGCGTCATCGGATAGGCCGAGTAGGCGTGCGCGATCGCGTAGAGACGGCGATTGCGCCGTGCCCGCGCAACGAGATCGCAGGCCTGCGCGAAGTCGTGCGACACCGGCTTATCGCCGATGACATCCAGTTTGGCATTGAGCGCGGCGACCGCCTGCGGATAATGCGCGTCGTTGGGCGTCATGATGGCGACCGCTTCGATGCGGTCCGGCCGGCGCGCTTCCTTGTCGAGCATTTCCGTCACGTCACCGTAACTTCGGGCCGCGTCGATTCCCAACTGCGGACCGGCGGCACGCGAGCGCGCCGCATCGCTCGAAAATACGCCGGCGACCACGTGCCACCAGCGATCGAGCTCCGCGGCAGTCCGATGCATTTCGCCGATCCACGAGCTCGGCCCACCGCCGATGATGCCGAGGCGCAGCCGCCGTCCAAACCGTTGTCGCAGTTGTTCGCTGTCCATGTTCATCCGTGAGGTCGTTCGCTCAGATACCGCGTCCCCAATATTCGCAGAACCGTTCGATGTTGCCCGGAAGATACCTTGCATAGTTCGGCCAGCTTTCGTACTTCGGCAGCTTGAGCGTTTTCATCGCATCGTCGAAGCATTTGCCCTGGTCCGCGAGCTCGTGCGTCGCATTCGAAAGATCGGTCAGATATTCCTTGGCCGCGCGCACATCGTCCTTGGTGCCCATCCGGCCGCCCGGACCCGGATGTCCCGGGATCAGGACGTTGAAGTCGAGCGCCAGGACGCGGTCGAGGGAATCGAACCAGTCGGGCAGGAAGCCGTCGGGCATGTCGCGAAACATCACGTCCTGAATCGGAATGAAGTCGACCGCGAACAGGATTTTCTCCTTGGGCAGCAGCATGACGAGCGAGTTGTCGGAATGGTTGCGGCCGACATAGATCAAGTCGATCCGCGTGCCGCCGACTTCTAACGTGCTGTACTGATCGACGACCATGTCGGGCAGCACGACGTCGGGATATCTCAGCGCCTCGAGCCTCGTGCGCGCGTTCCTGTGCGCGACCACCAGCGCGCCCGCGTCGCGGAAAGGTTTTCCGCCGGCGATGTGGTCGTAATGGTGATGACTGTAGACGAGATATTTGATCGGCGCCGATGTGATCTTGCGGATTTCCGCGATATAGGTTTGCGCAGCCTGTGGTCGCAGATACGCGATGGGATCGGTGGCGATGACGCCTTCGGGCGTGACGACGAACATCGACTGGTGCCCGCCGTAGCGGAACACATAAACGCGGTCGGCGACTTTGGTCGTCGCGAACGGCGGCGCCGTCGCGGGTGCCGGCGGCGTCGCAGGTGCCGGCGGCGGCGCAGTCGGGCCCTGCGCGAGCGAAAGCGTCGATGTGGCGACGATTAGCATGAATGCGGCAACGGCAGGCGGCATCGGAGCTCCCTCGTGGCGCGCGACACTGGGGCGCGGCGTGGACGGCGATTGTAATGCCGTCTTTACCGATCCGGCATGCAACGGGCCGGCGACGACGAAACGGCTTGACGGATCAGCCGGATTTGGCGTTTGATGAGCGTGTGACCCGTGCAAACCCAAACAAGGAGTAGCGAACATGGCACGCAAACAAGCCGCAACTTCCGGGGCGGCCAGAACTGCGGGGAAGCGCCGCGCAAAGCGCCGCACCGCGACGAAATCGAAAGCGCAACCCGCGGCGGCTGCGCGCGGTACGGCATCGGGAATCCCCGATCTTGGCACGCTCGCCAAGATGCCGAAGATGATGTCGCCCGAACAGGCGATCGAGCTCTATAAAACGAATGCCAAGCTCGCGCTCGACGTCATCAGCGCCGCCATCGACAGCACAGCCCGCTTGCGCAAGAAGCAGTTCGAAGGCGAGGAGGAAATGCGCGCGTTCCAGCAGAAGCACGCGCGCGCCGTCGGGCAGGCGAGCGATGCCCAGTCGCTGATGGCGGTATCGCAGGGCGCAGCGCAAGAAGCCGTCGAGAAATCGATGCACTACTGGGGCGAAATGTTCGACCTGATCGTCGAGATCCAGAAGCGGTTGTTCGCGCTCATCGAAGAGCAGATGTCGGGCGTCCCGGGCGTGAAGGAGGCCAGGGCCGCGATGGCGATGATGCCGGACCTCCGGCAGATGAAAGACGTCGTTCAGGCGATGCAGGGGGTCGTGACTTCCGGCGGCTCCGCGTTCGAGTCGATGCAGAAAGCGATGGGCGACTTCGCACGAATGGCGCAAGGCTCGATGGAAGGAATGCGTCGCTAGCACTGCGGACTGGCCGTACCGCCGCCGGAGATTGGCGGCGGGCGAGCGCCAGGCGTGATCGAAAACGCGCCGTAGCGTTCTAACGGCGGATGAAGCCGTTGTCGTCGTTCATGCGTCCCAAAACGCCCAACCGGCCGGATACGGTACGGTCGATTCTCTATGCACTGGGCGCGAACGCCGTTATCGCGACGTGCAAGCTGCTGGGCGCACTTTTTACGGGCTCGGGCGCATTACTCGCCGAAGGCCTGCATTCGGTTGCCGACACGGGTAACGAATGCTTGCTGTTGTTGGGCCGTCGCCAGGCGAGGAGACCCGTATCGTCGCGTCATCCATTGGGCCACGGGCGCGCGACATACTTCTGGTCGTTCATTGTCGCGCTGCTGCTGTTCTCGCTCGGCGGCGTCTTCTCGATCTACGAAGGAATCCGGAAGCTCCACGATCCCGCGCCGCTCGACACGCCATGGGTGGCCGTCGCGATCGTCATCGTGGCGATGGTGGCCGAAGGCATCTCGCTTCGCGTCGCATTGAAGCAGGTGGACAAGGTGCGCCGCGGCTTGAGCCTTTGGCGCTGGTTTCGCGAGACGCGCCGGAGCGAGCTGATCGTTGTCGTCGGCGAAGATGTGGCGGCAATCGCTGGACTGACGCTTGCGCTCGCGGCGCTGCTCGGCACGATCGCAACCGGCAACGCCTTCTACGATGCGCTCGGAAGCATTGCCGTCGGCACCCTGCTCATCGCCGTCGCGTCGGGTCTGGTGGTCGAGATCAAGAGTCTGCTGATCGGCGAGAGCGCGCATCCGCGCACGCGACGCGCAATCCGTGCCTTGCTCAGCGGCCAGCCCGGCGTCGTAAAGATCGAAAATCTGGTCACGATGCAGCACGGCGAATACCTGATCGTCGCCGTGCAGGCGCGGATGGAAACCAAGGCGACGGCTGCCGAGCTCGTGGAGGCCATAGCGGCGTGCAAGGCGGCCTTGCACGCGAGCTTTCCTACGGTGGCGTGGATTTTTTTCGAGCCCACGGTCGCGACGCGATCGGCAAACGGGAAGCGCCAATCGGAGACGCTGCGATCGCGGATCGGCCGCATTCATGCAAGCCCGAAACGAGGCAAATGGTCT
>Ga0068856_100003557_pt1 | contig 15695 bp, 11 predicted proteins | sample KBSCornC62_FD_66595 | JGI IMG/M metagenome (GOLD analysis project Ga0068856, IMG submission 66595) | Corn rhizosphere microbial communities from Kellogg Biological Station, Michigan, USA - KBS Corn C6-2 | ecosystem: Host-associated > Plants > Roots > Rhizosphere > Soil ...
GCCGATCGACCTTCCCGACCGCACGTGGCCGTCGCGCACGATCACCGCGCCGCCGATCTGGCTGTCCACGGATCTGCGCGATGGCAACCAGGCGCTGATCGAGCCGATGGACGGGGCGCGCAAGCTGCGGATGTTCCGCCAGTTGGTCGACATCGGCTTCAAGGAGATCGAGGTCGCGTTTCCGTCGGCGTCGCAAACCGATTTCGACTTCGTCCGCCAGTTGATCGACGAGGAACTGATCCCCGACGACGTCACGATCCAGGTGCTGACGCAGTCGCGCGACGAGCTGATCCGGCGCACGTTCGAGTCGCTGCGCGGCGTCAGGCGCGCGATCGTGCACCTGTACAACCCGACGTCGCCGCTCTTCCGGCGCGTCGTCTACGGCAGGGATCGCGCGGGCATCATCGACATCGCAACCGAAGGCGCGAGGCTTTTCGCGCAATGCGCGGCCGAGCAGCCGCAGACCGACTGGCGCTTCGAATACTCGCCCGAGACGTTCACGATGACCGAGCTCGATTTCGCGCTCGAGATCTGTGAGCGCGTCGTCGACGTGCTGGGACCCGCGACCGCGCATCCGGTGATCCTCAACCTTCCGGCGACCGTCGAAGTCGCGACGCCGAACGTGTTCGCGGATCAGATCGAATGGATGCACCGGCACCTGTCGCGGCGCGATCGCGTGATCGTCTCGGTCCATCCGCACAACGACCGGGGCACGGGCGTCGCCGCGGCGGAACTCGCGGTGATGGCCGGCGCCGACCGCGTCGAGGGCTGCCTCTTCGGCAATGGCGAGCGCACCGGCAACGTCTGCCTCGTCACGCTCGCACTGAATCTCTATTCGCAGGGCGTCGATCCGAAGCTCGATTTCGGCGATATCGGCGCGGTCATCCGCACTGCCGAATACTGCACGGCGCTGCCCGTGCATCCGCGCCATCCGTACGCCGGCGAGCTGGTCTTCACGTCGTTCTCCGGATCGCATCAGGATGCGATCAAGAAGGGCTTCGCCGCCCAGCGCGCGGCGCAGGCGGCCGGCGGCACGATCTGGGAAATGCCGTACCTGCCGATCGATCCGGCCGACGTGGGCCGCAGCTACGAGGCGGTGATCCGCGTCAACAGCCAGTCCGGCAAGGGCGGCATCGCGTTCCTGCTCGAGCGCGACTACGGACTTGCGTTGCCGCGCCTTTTGCAGATCGAATTCAGCCAGGTCGTGCAGGCGATCACCGATGCGACCGGCAAGGAGCTCACGAGCGTGGACCTCCATGCCGCGTTCGCGCGCGAATACGTCGCGCCCGATGCACCGATCCGCTACATCGACCATCGAAGCGGGCATGCAGGTGCGCAGGAACAGATCACGGCGCGGCTTGCGATCGACGGCGTCGAGACGCTCGCCGGTGGCGCCGGCAACGGGCCGGTCGACGCGTTCGTGCACGGCCTGCGCAACGACCTTCGCCTCGACGTGCACGTGCTTGCCTACCACGAGCACGCGACCGGAACCGGCGAGGATGCGACCGCCGTTGCGTACGTGCAGCTTCGGGCCGGCAACGCCAACGTCTACGGCGTCGGCCTCGATCCGAACATCGTCACGGCGACGCTCAAGGCGGTCGTCGCGGCGGCGAACCGGGCGTGCGCGCAGGGCGCGATCGCGCTCGCGGCGCCGGTGGGCGCCGCGGCTTAACGAAACGGAGGCTGCAATGCCGGATCACTTGATCATCTTCGACACGACGCTTCGCGACGGCGAGCAAAGCCCCGGCGCGTCGATGACCCGCGAGGAAAAGACCCGGATCGCGCGCCAGCTCGAGCGGTTGCGCGTCGACGTCGTCGAAGCCGGCTTCCCGGCCTCGTCGAACGGCGATTTCGACGCGGTGCACGACATCGCGAAGGCGATCACGACGAGCACCGTCTGCGCGCTCGCACGGGCGAACGAGAACGACGTCCGCCGCGCCGGCGAAGCCCTGCGTCCCGCGAAGTCGCGGCGCGTTCATACGTTCATCGCGAGCTCGCCGATCCACATGCAGATGAAGCTGCGGATGACGCCGGAGCAAGTGCTCGAGCAGGCAGTCAAGGCGGTCGGCTGGGCACGCACGTTCACCGACGACGTCGAGTTCTCGCCGGAGGACGCGGGGCGCTCGGAGCCCGACTTTCTCTGCCGGCTGCTCGAGGCCGTGATCGCGGCGGGTGCTTCGACCGTCAACATCCCGGACACGGTCGGCTACACGATGCCGTGGCAGTTCGGCGCGCTGATCGCGTCGCTGCGCAATCGCGTGCCCAACGCCGACCGCGCCGTCTGGTCGGTCCACTGCCACAACGACCTCGGGCTCGCCGTCGCCAATTCGCTCGCCGCGGTGATGAACGGCGCACGCCAGGTCGAGTGCACGGTCAACGGCCTCGGCGAGCGCGCGGGCAACGCGTCGCTCGAGGAGATCGTGATGGCGGTGCGAACGCGCAAGGACGTCTTTCCCTGCGAAACGCGGATCGATACGACGCAGATCGTGCCCGCGTCGAAGCTCGTCTCCGGCATCACCGGCTTTCCGGTACAGCCGAACAAGGCGATCGTCGGCGCGAACGCGTTCGCGCACGAGTCCGGCATCCATCAGGACGGCGTGCTGAAGCACCGCGAGACGTACGAGATCATGCGTGCGGAGGACGTCGGCTGGCACGCGAACAAGCTCGTCCTCGGCAAGCTCTCGGGACGTAACGCGTTTCGCACGCGCCTCGGCGAGCTCGGCATCGACCTGCCCGACGAGGAGACGTTCAACACCGCGTTTGCCCGCTTCAAGGAGCTTGCCGACAAGAAGGGCGAAGTATTCGACGAGGATCTGCACGCGCTGATCTCGGAGGAGGGCATCCTGCCTGCGCACGAGCACTACCGGCTTGCGGCGCTCAAGGTGACGTCGGAGACCGGAACCGTGCCGCGTGCGCGCGTCGTGATGAGCGTCGGCGACAGTGAGGTGGTTGCGGAAGTCGACGGCGACGGACCGGTCGACGCCGCGTTCAAGGCGATCGCACGGATGGCCGGCTCGCACGCGAACCTGCTGCTCTATTCGGTGAACGCGATCACGGGCGGCACCGACGCGCAGGGCGAGGTCACCGTGCGGCTCGAGCAGGCCGGGCGCATCGTCAACGGCCTGGGCGCCGACACCGACATCATCGTCGCATCGGCGAAGGCGTACATCAACGCGTTGAACCGGCTGCACGACGGCGTCGTCCGCGTCAATCCGCAGCGCGCGGCGTAAGCGCGGTAACATAGCGCCGGGCGCTCATCGAAGTCGGCGCCCGCTTCGCGCCGCCTTCGCATCGAAGCGCGGGCATCGAGAACGCCAGCTTCCCGGACGCACATCCATGAACGCCCCGCGCTACGGCCCCGGCATCGAGATCACGGCAGAGGTCAGGCCGGAATTCGCGCAAATCCTCACCCCTGAGGCCGTCGCGTTCGCAGCGCGGCTGTCACGCGCGTTCGGTGCGCGGCGCACCGATCTGCTCGCGCGTCGCGTCGCGCGCCAGGTGCAATTCGACGCCGGCGACCTGCCGGGCTTTCTCGCCGAGACACGCGAGATTCGCGATGCCGACTGGACTTGCGATCCCGTGCCCGCCGGCATCGAGGACCGCCGTGTCGAGATCACGGGACCGGTCGACCGGAAGATGATCATCAACGCGCTGAACTGCGGCGCGAACGTCTACATGGCGGATTTCGAGGATGCGAATACCCCGACGTGGGACAACAACGTGCAGGGACAGCTCAACCTGCGCGACGCGATCCGCCGCCGCATCGACTACGTGTCGCCGGAAGGCAAGGCGTATCGGCTGAACGAGAAGACGGCGACGCTGTTCGTGCGTCCGCGCGGCTGGCACCTGCCCGAGAAGCACATGATCGTCGACGGCGAGCCGATCGCGGGTGCGTTCTTCGACTTCGCGCTCTACTTCTTCCACAACGCGAAGGAGCTGATCGCCCGCGGCAGCGGCCCGTATTTCTACCTGCCGAAGATGGAGAGCCATCTCGAGGCGCGACTCTGGAACGACGTTTTCGTGATGGCGCAGGACGACCTGCTGGTCCCGCGCGGCACGATCAGGGCGACGGTGCTGATCGAGACGATTCTCGCCGCCTTCGAGATGGACGAGATCCTCTACGAGCTGCGCCATCATTCCGCCGGCCTCAACGCGGGACGCTGGGATTACATCTTCAGCTCCATCAAGAAGTTCCGCAGCAACCGCGACTTCTGCCTCGCCGACCGCGCGCTCGTCACGATGACGACGCACTTCATGAAGAGCTACGCCGAGCTGCTCGTGAAGACGTGTCACCGCCGCAACGCGCACGCGATGGGCGGCATGGCGGCGCAGATCCCGGTCAAGAACGACGAGATTGCGAACGCGGAGGCGTTCGCGCGCGTGCGGGCCGACAAGGAACGCGAGGCGCGCCAGGGTCACGACGGCACGTGGGTTGCGCACCCTGCGCTCGTTCCCGTCGCGAAGGAGGCATTCGACAAGCTGATGCCGGCGCGCAACCAGATCGCGACCGCGAAGCGCGACGACGTGCGCGTCACCGCCGCCGACTTGCTGCACTTCGAGCCCGAGTGTCCGATCACCGAGAAAGGACTGCGGCTCAACATCAACGTCGCGATCCAGTACATCGGCGCGTGGCTCGCGGGTCAGGGAGCCGTGCCGATCTTCAACCTGATGGAGGACGCCGCGACGGCGGAGATTTCCCGTTCGCAGGTGTGGCAGTGGATCCGTTCGCCCAAGGGACGCCTCGACGATGGCCGGAAGGTGACGAAGGAACTGGTCGCCGCGCTGCTGCCGCACGAGTTGACGAGCATCCGCGAGTTGCTGGGTCCCGCGTATGCCGACGGCAGGTACGACGACGCCGCAGAGATCTTCGCCGATCTCGTCAACAGCGACACGTTCGTCGAGTTCCTCACGCTGCCCGCGTACGAGCGGCTCCCGTAACGCAGCCGTCGGCCGCGAGCAGACGTAGCCAGCACCGTAACGCGTCGATAAAGCGAGTCTATCGATCGGATTGCCACAATCGATTGGACAAGCATCGTCGCCCGATCGCAAAATCGTTCGGTGGCCGGCGCCGCATGCCGGCCGGCCTTTTCCATCGATGCGCTCGCTTCGACGCGCACCACACGAGGAGATCCCGATGAAACCGCTGCAAGGCACCAAGACGCATGACAACCTGAAGGCCGCGTTCGCCGGCGAATCGCAGGCGAATCGGCGCTACCTGTATTTCGCGAACAAGGCCGACGTCGAAGGACAGAACGATGTCTCGGCGATCTTCCGCTCGACCGCCGAAGGCGAAACCGGGCATGCGCACGGGCATCTCGACTACCTCGCCGCGGTCGGCGACCCTGCGACCGATCTGCCGATCGGATCGAGCCGCGAGAACCTGAAGGCCGCAATCGCCGGCGAGACGCACGAGTACACGGACATGTATCCCGGCATGGCGAAGACCGCGCGCGGCGAAGGCTTCGACGAGATCGCCGACTGGTTCGAGACGCTCGCGAAGGCGGAGCGCTCGCACGCGAACCGCTTCCAGAAGGCGCTCGACGCACTCGCGGATTGAAGATCCCCCCACGCTCGCTTCGCTCGCTGCCCCCGGCGGGGCGGATCAGCCGCCTTGGGCGGCCCTGCGCGGCCGAGGTCGCCTGATGTCGAATGGAGAAGGCAACCTGCAGGCGCCGACGCGCCATGCGCTCGCGTGGCGCGACCCCGCCTTTTACGACGAGGAAGCGCTCCAGAAGGAGCAGGAGCGCATCTTCGGAATCTGCCACGGCTGCCGGCGCTGCGTCTCGCTCTGCGGCGCTTTTCCGACGCTGTTCGACCTCGTCGACAACAGCAAGACGATGGAGGTCGACGGCGTCGCAAAGAAGGATTATTGGAAGGTCGTCGACCAGTGCTACCTGTGCGACATCTGCTACATGACGAAGTGCCCGTACGTTCCGCCGCACCCGTGGAACGTCGATTTCCCGCACGTGATGCTGCGGGCCAAGGCCGTCAAGTTCAAAAAGGGCGACTATCGGCTGCGTGACCGGGTGCTCACGAGCACCGACGCGGTCGGCAAGCTCGCGACGATTCCGGTGGTCGTGCAGGTGGTGAACAAGGCGAATGCGTCGGCGCCGGTGCGCAAGGCGATGGAGCAGGTTCTCGGCGTCGCCGCCGAGGCGTGGCTGCCACCGTACGCGAGCAAGCGTTTTCGCAGATCGGCGCCGCCGTCGCTCGCATGGCCGGTTCGCGACGGCGCGCGCGCGCCGGGCAAGGTCGCCGTCTTCGCGACCTGCTACGTCAACTACAACGAGCCCGGGATCGGCCTCGACCTGCTGAAGCTGTTGGATCATGCGAAGGTGCCGTACACGCTGGTGCCGGCGGAGGCGTGCTGCGGCATGCCGAAGCTCGAACTCGGCGATCTCGAAAGCGTCGAAAGGCTCAAGGACACGAACATTCCGGCGCTTGCGCCGCTCGCGCGCGCGGGATACGCGATCCTCACCGCGGTGCCCTCGTGCACGCTGATGTTCAAGCAGGAATTGCCGCTGCTGTTTCCGGACGACGACGACGTGAAGACCGTTTCGGACGCGATGTTCGATCCGTTCGAGTACTTCGTCGCGCGCGAGCGCGACGGCCTGCTCGACCGCGATTTCAAGCGCGGGCTCGGCAAGGTCAGCTATCACATTCCCTGCCATTCACGCGTGCAGAACGTCGGACAGAAGACGCGCGAGGCGCTCGAGTGGGTGCCCGATACGTCGGTCAACGTCGTCGAGCGGTGCTCGGGCCACGACGGGACGTGGGGGGTCAAGCGCGAGTTCTTCGACGACGCGATGAAGATCGGCAGGCCGGTGTTTCGCCGCATGCAGGAGTTCGAGCCCGACTACATCAGCTCCGATTGCCCGATCGCGGGCCGGCGCATCGAGGAGGGCATCGTCGGGGACGGAAGCGAGCGCCGGCCGCAAAGGGCGCATCCGCTGACGCTGCTCCGGATCGCCTTCGGGATCGACTGAACCGGAACGATATGCCGCGCATTGCCCGCGAAAGCCTGCTGACGCTCGAAGCCTACGCGAAGGAACGCCCGGCGTTTCGCGCCCGTGCGGTCGCGCACAAGCGCGCGCGTACCGTGCACGTTGGCGATCACGTGACGCTGCTGTTCGAGGACGAGGTCACGATCCGCTACCAGGTCCAGGAGATGCTGCGCATCGAGAAGACATTCGAGGAGCCAGGCATCCAGGACGAGCTCGACGCGTACAACCCGCTCGTGCCCGACGGCAGCAACCTGAAGGCGACGATGCTGATCGAGTACGAGGACGAGAACGCGCGGCGCGAAGCGCTTGCGCGGCTTACCGGTATCGAGGACGGCGTCTGGCTGCGTGTCGATGACTTCGACAAGATCCTCGCGATCGCCGACGAGGATCTCGAGCGCGAGAGCGCCGGGAAGACGTCGTCGGTGCACTTCCTGCGCTTCGAGCTGACGCCGCCGATGATTGCCGCGTTCAAGCAGGGCGCGAGGGTCGCAATCGGCATCGACCATCCGCAATACCGGGCGGAGGTCTCGCTGCCCCAGCCGGTGCAAAAGGCGCTCGCGGCGGACTTCGCCTGAGAGTAACCGCGTTCGTCACCGGCTCGCGTCGCACATCGCGACATTGTCGCGGCCGTAGCCCTCCGGGATCCAGCCTGCCGCGATCATGATGGCGCGCGTCGCGCGGTCGGTCGTATAGCGGTGACTGCTGCTCGCGCCCGCGTTCCACAACCGGTAGATCGGCTGGCCGCTGGCGCACGCGCCGCTGGTCGCATCGGGCAGGCCAATGCCGAAGAGTTCGTTCGACTCGAGGATCCAGGCCTGCGGGAACCGCTGCGCAACGGCCGCGCACTCGACGCTCGATGCCGAGTAGAAGTGCGAGTCGAGCCCCGCTTCGGGCCTGCCGTAGTAACGGCAGACGGGATTCGCACCGGCGGCGGCGCCTTGGCCTGCGCGATAGGCGACGAACCATTCGCCGGTGCGCTGCCATCCGCCAATCGCGCCGGAATCGAGGACCGCCTGCTCCGACGCCAGAGGCGTCACGAAATAGTGGCCGAGGCCCGCGTCGAAATACTCGATCGCGAGCGTCCGATCGCCATCGGCGAGCGGTGGGACGCCGGAGCCATCGAGCGCGATCGACTGCACGGCAACGCCGTCGGCGTCGCGGTACTCGAGCTTCGCCCGTGTCGCGAACGTCCCTCTCGGGGTGAAGGCGACCTCGAGCGCGCACGTGTCGCCCGCGGCCATCGTTTCGCAATCGGACGCGGCGACGGCGAAGCTTTGTCGCGACAGCGCAAGCTCGTTTGCGCACACCGGCGCGAGCGCGGCGCCGTCGCAGTGCGGAGCCGCGTCGGCCGTGATTACGAACGTGGGGTGCACGACGCCCGCCCCGTCGTTCCTGAAGACGATCTGCTGCGGCGCGGCCTGTGTTCCGATCCCCCGAGCGCCGAACGTTACGTCGCGTACGCCGGGCATGAGAGCGTTGCGCTTGCCGACCCGGGGATCGTCAACGGGCAGCCTGGACCAGCCGCTCACGACCTGCGTCAGGTCGATCTCGAAGTCGGCGCAGGGCGAGCAGAAGTTCGTCGACGCGATCAGGATGCCGGCGTGCGCTGGATCGAATGGCGGGCGACGAACGGACGTGTCGATCGCCGGTGGCGTGACGACCTGCGTGCCGTCGACCGCGTTCTCGTAACGTACGCCGCCCTGCGGGTCGGCCGCCAGGAGGAAGCCGTACGTGGGACCGTTCGCGAGCGCGACACTGCCGCAGCTTTCGCCCCACAACGAATTGCCGCCGCGCCAGAACGCCTCGACTTCGCTGTTCGCGACCGGCGCTCGCGGAAAGGAAACGCCGCCGCAGCCATTCGGCGCCAGGTACACCTCGCCGACGACGATGCCGTTGCCGACGATCGCCGCCGGCGTGCCGACGAGACCTTGCGTGTCGAGGAAAAGCACGACGGGGACATGCTCGCCTTGACCGACATAACCGAGCATCCTGATCCGGAAGCGCAGCCACTGCGTCTGCACGTCAGCCGGCGTCGTTGCCTGGCTCCAGATGTTTCCGTAGACGCGGCCGCCGCGCCGTACGATCGACAGCGCGTCGGGTAACGTCACGGAATCGAGCGGACGCACATCGAAGCCTTCCGCACAGAGTCCGGTGACCTCCTCGCGTGTAATCGGCACCGTGCCGAGCGCGCCGGGAACGCTCGGTCCCAGTTCGAGACGCTCGAGCCCGCCGACGCCGACCGGCAGATACACGACGCTGGCATCTGCCGGCACGGCGATCGGACAGACGCTCGTCGCAGCGGACGATGCCATCGCACCTTCGTCGAGGCCGAATCCGATCGCGCACGCGCATCCGATGCGCACCGCGAATTTCGCGACCCGGCGCATGACCCGCAAGGACTTCAGTCGCGGAAGTTCTGGTATTGCAGCGGATAGTCGGCGACCGACTTCCTGACGAGCGCGATCGCGGCCTGCAGTTCGTCCTTCTTCGCGCCGGACACGCGGACGGCATCGCCCTGGATCGACGACTGGACCTTGAGCTTGCTCTCCTTCAAGAGCTTCACGATCTTCTTCGCGAGCTCCTGCTCGACGCCGGTCCGCACCGTCACCGGCTGCTTCACCTTGTTGCCTGCAATCTTTTCCGTGTCGCCGTACTTGAGCGAGCGGATATCGACCTGGCGCTTCGAGAGCTTGGCGACGACGATGTCGGTGACCTGCTTAAGCTTGAAGTCGTCGTCGGCGAAGAGCGTCATCGCCTTGCCGTCATAGTCGACGCGCGCATCCGATCCCTTGAAGTCGAAGCGCGTCGATATCTCCTTGTTCGCCTGGTCGACCGCATTGCGCACCTCGACCTGATTCACCTCGGACACGATGTCGAACGACGGCATGGCGTTCCTCGCTTGGCAAAAGCCGCTCACCGCCGGCGTCGGCACGGGGAGCGTGCGGGACAAGTGTACCGCTCAGGCCGACTTCACCAGCGCCAGCGTCCCGCGCGCGAGTCCGTACGGCGACTCGCGCAGCCATTCGAGCAGCTTGTCCTCCGGCAACGGCCGGCTCATGAAATAGCCCTGCGCCTCGTCGCAGCCCATTGCGCGCAGCCGCGCAAGGCTGCGCTCGTCCTCGATGCCCTCGGCGACGACGCGCAAGCCGAGGTTATGCGCGAGATCGATCGTCGAGCGCACGATCACCATGTCGTTCCCGTCCTCCATCGCGGCGATGAACGTGCGGTCGATCTTCATCTCGTGCACGCGGAGCTTGCGCAGGTACGCGAGCGACGAGAAGCCGGTGCCGAAGTCGTCGATCGAAAGGCGCACCCCGAGCGCATGCAGGCGGCCGAGCGTGTCGACGGCGCGCTGCGGATTCTCCATGAAGCTGCTCTCGGTGATCTCGAGGCAGACGAGCTCCGCGGGCACGCCCGAGATCGCGAGCAGGCTCGCGACGATGTCCGGCAGCTCGGGATTCTGCAGGTCGCGCACGGAAATGTTGACCGACATCTGCAGCCGGATGCCCTGTGCGAGCCATTGTCCGCAGCGGCGCAGCGCCATCTCGAGCACGCAGCGGGTGACCGTTCGTACGAACCCCGTTCGCTCGGCAAACGGCACGAATTCCGCGGGCGGCACGATGCCTCGCGCCGGGTGCAGCCAGCGGACGAGCGCCTCGACGCCTTTCGTGCGTCCCGTCGCGAGATCGATCTTCGGCTGGAAGAACATCACGAGCTCGTTGCGCTCGAGCGCGCGGCGCAGCTCGCCGAGCAGCGAGAGCTGCTCCTGGCGGCTGCCGTCGTGGTCCGGGTCGTAGAACGCGAATTCGGAGTTGGCTGCCTTCGCGAGATACATCGCGATGTCGGCATGGCGGATCAGCGTGCCCGGCGTGTCGCCATGCTCGGGAAAGCAGGCGATGCCGATGCTCGCGCCGACGTCGAGCGACTGCCCGTTGCATTCGATCGGCTGCTCCATGCAGCGCAGCACCTTGCGCACGACCTCGACGATCCGCTCCTCGCGGCCCGTCGTCAGCAGCGCCGCGAACTCGTCGCCGCCGAGCCGCGCGACCGTGTCGGATTCGCGCAACGCGGCGCGAAGGCGGCCTGCGACTTCACGCAGGACGTCGTCGCCGACGGCGTGACCGAGCAGGTCGTTGATGTGCTTGAAGCGGTCGAGGTCCATCATCATCACCGTCAACGGCGAACCGTTGCGCCGCGCGGCATGGACGGCCTGCTGCAGCCGGTCGTTGAAGAGCGCGCGGTTCGGCAGGCCCGTGAGCCGGTCCTCGTAGGCAAGACGCAGCATCTCGCGCTCGTGCGCGGCGATGCCTTCGCGCATATGGTTGAAGCTTTCGGCGAGCGCGCGGATCTCGTCGGTGCCCTCGAGCTCGAGCTTGTCCGAATAGTCGCCGTTGCGGATACGCGCAGCGCTCTCACTGAGGCGACGCAGCGGCCGCGTGATGCTGCGCGCGATGAAATAGCTGCCGGCCATCGACGCGACGAACGACAGCGCGGCGAGCCCCATCAGCAGCGGCCGCAACGGGTCGTAGCGCGCGAGCGCATCGCGTACCGAGCGCTCGAGCACCGCGACGATGCGCAACTCCCCGCCGGGCGTAACGTCGAGCGTTCGGTTCTGGTAGACGCTCGCCTCGGAGAGTCCACCTGCGTCCGACGACCGTGCAACGGGCTCACGCAACCGCGCGACGAGTGCGTCGCGCTGATCGGCCGACAGCGTAGAGGCGAGAACACGCCAGCCTCCCTGCGCGTCTCTAGCCGCGAACGAAACGTCGAGCGCGGTCACGTTCTCGAGATCGTGGGCAAGCGCATCGTCGACGACCGAACCGACGACGAGCCAGGCGACCGGCGAGGCCGCCTTCACCGGCACGACGACGAGCTGGTACGCCCTCCGCTCGAGGACGACGATCGACGATGCTTCTCCGGCGCTCGCCGCGCGTGCGAGCAGATCCGGATCGGCGAAGTGTGCGGCCGCACCGTCGGCGGTCAGCGTATCGGCGACGACGTGTCCGTCCGGCGCGACGAGCTGCATCACGTCGGCATGAAGCCGCAAGCCGTTGCTTCGAAGCGCCGCCGCGATGGTTCGCGCGTCGTTCGTCGCGATCGCGTCGCGGAACGCGGGATCGGACGCGAGCAGGACGCCGCTTGCGACGAGCCGCGCGGCGTTGTGCTGAAGCGAGCGGCGGAAGATGCGCTCGCCGGTTGCGAGCTCCTCGCCGAGAATCGCGTGCGCGTTGCGCGAGTTGGCCGCGTTGACGAACAGGAAGGCGGCGCCCTGCACGAGCGTCAGCAGCACGACGAGGAAGACGATGATCCGCGTGCGGAGATGCCGCAGGCCGGATCGTGCAGGGCGGAGCATGGCGCGCTTTCAAGCAAGAGGCGCACCATGCCGGTTAATGCGAATGCAACGTACCGAGGTACACCGCGCGAACCGCTTCCGCGCCGCGCCACACGTTGTCGTCGACAGATGCCCGCAAAGCCGGATCGTCGCCGAAGAAGCGGCAATTGCTCAGATTTCGCGCGGAAAGCTCTTGTGCAGCAGCCTCGACAGCGCGCGGTCGGCGAGGACCACACCGTTGGTCTGGCAACGCGGACAGTAATTGCATTCGTTCTCCGCGTAGACGATCCGCTGGATCGGGGTACCGCAGACGGGACACGGCTGTCGAAACTTGCCGTGGACGGCCATCTGCGGACGGAAGGCGGTCACCTTCTCGGGGAAGGCGCCGGCGGCCTCGGTACGAAGGCGTTCGGTCCACTCGTGAAGGACGTCGCGCGTCGCGCGATGGAGCCGCTGCATCGCGTCGTCGTCGACGCGTGCCGTGAGCGCGAGCGGCGAAAGCTTCGCCCGATGCAGGATCTCGTCGGAGTACGCGTTGCCGATTCCGCTCAGGATGCGCGGGTCCGTCAGCGCGCGCTTCAGCGTGTGGTTCTCGGACCGCAGCGTGGCAGCGAAACGCCGCGCATCGAGATCGTCGATTTCGACGCCGCCTGGATCGAGCGCGGCGAGCGCCCCCGCGCCGCGCACGACATGCAGCGACGCACGACGTTTCGTGCCTGCCTCGGTGAGCGCGAGCGTGCCGTCGTCGAATTCGAGCGTCGCGAGCGTGATCCGCGCGGGCGGTGCGCGGCCGCGCTCGATCCAGCGCAACCGGCCCGCGATCATCAGGTGGACGACCAGGAACAGGTCGTCGGAAAACACGACGACGATCCGCTTCGCCTGCCGACGGACCGCTTGCACGGGCTCGCCTTCGATCGCCGCGAGTGGCGGATCGACGGTGCGAAGGACAAACGGATTGCGCACCTTCGCGCTCCGCACGGCACGCCCGACGATGCGGGCCGACAGCGCCCCGACGTAAACCTCGAGGTCGGGAAGCTCGGGCATGTCAGCCTGTCGCGTCGGCCAGGCCCGGACAGGGTCTCGCGACGATCGCCGACAGTCGGAAGCGCCTCGCGCGCGCCATCATGAGCCTTTGTCGATACGGAGACATCCGATGAGCATGAGTTCGTGTCTGCGAATGGCGGCGGTGTTCCTGTTCGCAGCGACGGCGAGCGCAGCCGCGCTCGGGCGGGCCGCGCCCGGATCGTTGCGCGCGTCGGGCATCGATTACCTGAACGGCGGCATCGGCTCCGAAGAGGCGGACCGGATGCGGCAGATGAGCGCCGAATACCCGGTGCAGATGACGTTCGCCGAGCGCAACCAGGGCGCCGACGAGTTCGTCGCCGACGTGCATCTTCGCGTTGTCGACGGCCGCGGCGTCACGCTGGTCGATCTGCCCGACCAGGGACCGATCTTTCTGCTGCAGGTCCCGCCTGGCGACTACACCGTCGAGGCCGAGCATCAGGGCCAGGTGAAGACACGCCGCTTCGACGTCGCGCCGGGCCGTCACGACCGCCTTGGCTTCGAGTGGTAGCCTGCTCAGTTCCGTCCGCGGTTCGCGGCAATGCGTAACCGCAGCGCGTTCAACTTGATGAAGCCGGCCGCGTCCTTCTGGTCGTAGGCGCCCGCATCGTCGTCGAACGTCGAGATCTTCGGGTCGAACAGCGAGTCGCCCGGCGACGCGCGGCTGACGCACATGACGTTGCCCTTGTAGAGACTGATGCGCACGGTGCCGTTCACCGGCGTCTGCGACGCGTCGATCAGTCCCTGCAGCAACCTGCGTTCGGGGCTGAACCAGTAGCCGTTGTAGACGAGGCGCGCATAGCGGGCCATCAGGTCGTCCTTGAGCGCGACGACTTCGCGGTCGAGCGTGATCGACTCCATCGCGCGATGCGCCTTCAGCATGATCGTCCCGCCGGGCGTCTCGTAGCAGCCGCGCGACTTCATTCCGACATAGCGGTTCTCGACGATGTCCAGACGTCCGACGCCGTGGCGGCCGCCGATCGCGTTCAGCGTCGACAGCACGCGCGCGGGCGTCATCTCGACGCCGTCGACGGCGACGATGTCGCCGTGGCGATACGCAAGCTCGACGACCTGCGGCGCATCGGGCGCGACTGTCGGCGAAACCGTCATGCGCCACATCGACGCTTCGGGCTCCGTTTGCGGATCCTCGAGCACGCCACCTTCGTAGCTGATGTGAAGCAGGTTCGCGTCCATCGAATACGGCGCGGCCCCGGCGCGCTTCTGAAAGTCGACCGGGATGGCGTGCCGGTCCGCATACGCGAGCAGCTTCTCGCGCGACAGCAGATCCCATTCGCGCCAGGGCGCGATCACGCGAATGTTCGGCGCGAGCGCATACGCGCCGAGCTCGAAGCGGACCTGGTCGTTGCCCTTGCCGGTCGCGCCGTGCGCGATCGCATCGGCGCCGGACGCCTTGGCGATCTCGACGAGCCGCTTGGCGATCAGCGGACGCGCGATCGACGTGCCGAGCAGGTATTCGCCTTCGTACAAGGCGTTCGCGCGAAACATCGGGAACACGAAGTCGCGGACGAATTCCTCGCGCAGGTCCTCGACGTGGATGTTCGCCTCGGCGATGCCGAGCTTTCGCGCCTTCTGGCGCGCGGGCTCGACCTCTTCGCCCTGCCCGATGTCGGCCGTGAACGTGACGATCTCGCAGCCGTACGTGTCCTGCAGCCACTTGAGGATCACCGACGTGTCGAGCCCGCCCGAATAGGCGAGCACCACCTTCTTCGGACGCGCGTCCGACGACGCGGCCGGTGCGTCGGGCGTCGCGTGCGCCTGGCGCGCGTTGTTCGCCGTCGTGTCCATCGTCAGTCGACCTTCAATCCGACCTTCTTGATCACGGGCGCCCATTTCGCCGCTTCGCCGCGTATCAGCGCGCCGAAGTCCTCCGGCGTGCCGCCGATCAGGTCGAAGCCGAAGCCATGCATCTTCTGCACGACGTCAGGCTCCTTCAGCACCGCATTGATCTCGTTGTTGAGTCGCGCGACGATCGGCTTCGGCGTATTGGCGGGCACGAGCACGCCGTTCCACGCGAGCGCCTCGAAGCCGGGATAGCCGGATTCCGCGATCGTCGGCAGATCCGGCAGCAACGGAAAGCGCTTCGCCGTCGTCACCGCGAGCGCGCGCAGCTTGCCGGCGTTGATCATCGGCTGCAGCGGCTGCATGACGGCGAACAGCATCTGCGTCTCGTTCTGGATCGTCGCGGTGACGGCCGGCGGCGAGCCGTTGAACGGAACGTGCACGGCGTCGAAGCCGGCGACGCTCTTGAAGAGCTCCATGTTGAGGTGCGACGAGCT
>Ga0068856_100003562_pt1 | contig 15681 bp, 19 predicted proteins | sample KBSCornC62_FD_66595 | JGI IMG/M metagenome (GOLD analysis project Ga0068856, IMG submission 66595) | Corn rhizosphere microbial communities from Kellogg Biological Station, Michigan, USA - KBS Corn C6-2 | ecosystem: Host-associated > Plants > Roots > Rhizosphere > Soil ...
CCTCTGGTAGGGCGCGGTCTTCATTAGAGCAAGCATCATTTCCCGCTAATCGTTCTCTTCGTGCAGAGACTTTGCCTGCCCCGATAGCAATCTCACTTCTGGGCCGGCGTCTTACAACAGTGAAGATGCAAAGTCCTGGGAGTGTGTTTCGCCTAGCTGCCTGTGTACCAACCGATTTGCGCTTTGCTTCTGGAGGCAAATCAGTGTTTCTCCGGTTCGGCCGACACCATAGTCTTTTCTAAACGCGTTTCCTACCGTGCATACGTATGAGCACTACTCGTGCGCTGCTCCGAACCGGATTTGGAACGGCGTATCCGGCGCCAAGAGAATGGTGTGTCCGCGTGCCACAACGTGATTGAATACTGACCAGGCTGCACCGTAGAATCCGATTCCCGTCGCGGTCTCCGAAGAGAATTGGGCTGCAATACTGCCTACAATGCCGAGTCCCGACGCTCCGGCGACCGTTCGAAGGAGCCGGTTTGGATTTTGTGATTGGGTGTTCTTATTCGTCTCGTCGAGCATGCCGACACCGAGGAACATCTGGACCGCGGGTGCGATAAAACGGGTTTTGGGTGCGATCGATTCCATCCCACCCTCATCGTCGACCTTAACTGTCAGTTTCCGAATGGGATCCACGCGCGCGACCACCGCCTCCACGCTCAACTGGCGATTCTTCATGGGGATGAGGTCCGGCAATTCCATTTCCCGAAACCTTAACCGCAATTTCCCCGAACGCCGGAACCAGCGTGCTGGTTGTACCTGTACGACTGTACCGAACAATCGAGTGCCCTCCGGCAGAATCAGATGACGGTCCGCCGAATAGAACGGCTCCGACACAATGGCGGACACTTTGGACCCTGTATCCGAGTTGGAGGTGACCGTAGAGAGTAGACGGGCGGTTACGACGGTATCCGGCGGCGGCACTCCAATTTGCTCCAGGTCTTTCGCAGCAATAACCGCTGTGCCGGATGCGAGCGGCTCTTTGAGCTGCGCTGACAGGCGCGTATTCGCGTTCAGAAATTGCGGGTGATATGGCAAACGCGAGTAGGCCTCTTCCTGCAAACGGTCCCATTTGGGCTGTGAGTTGATCTCTATCGCGATTTCTTGGCGGGCGTTGAATAGTTCCATTCGCAGTCGCTCAAAGGTGGTGCCGATGAACGAGTTTTTCTTCTTGCGCGCTTGCACCTTTTTCCCGTAAGGCGCGATCATGCCCAATTGCGATGCGGTACCCGTTTTGATGGGCATCGTTGTGCCATCCGGAAGTTTCAGCAGATCGAATTGGATCTCCGGATTCCGCAGCGGAGTAAAGTCACCATTCAAAATGGCCTTGAATCGCCTCTGTTTGTTGACCAGGCTGAGCCGTTCTATATGTCCAATCACCTCGCTTCCGGCAGGTATGATTTCTTTGTTAAACACAAAAGCAGGCTGTAGCAGGCGTCCCGTTATCTGCTGGCCGACGCCCTTAATCCTTATTCGCTTCTCTATCTTTATTTGCAGCACCGTGCCTGCCGGCAAGATGAGAGGAACAATTTGGCTTACTGCCGGGATCGCCGATAGGAAATAGAAGAAAACTCGGAATAGAGGGCCAACACGCATGCCTTACCTTAATCATTGTCCCGTAGGAGACGATTTTTCTCACCCAGCGGCTGCACGTCTATGTGTTTGTTAAGACGCTATCTGAGGGGCTTTCGTTAAGTGGTATTAATGCCGGAAGATGGAGGCTACGTGAGTAGCGGTGGCGCAGGCCTTTGCCTCAAATCAATCGCCGAGTTTTACGTCTAAAAGAGCATTTCTAAAAGAGCATTTCTCGCCAGAACAATGCCCTCGGCAGCCCGCTGCGACCAGCGACGACAGAAACGGGCGGCAACGTGGGCGGATCTCGAGCGAACGGTACTTCAATAAATCCGCCCTTACGATAGGACTCTATCGGAAGTGATCCGGCGCAGAGTGCTGAAGAGCAGTGCCTAGTTCATCGCCGGATCAGTTCGGATAGAGCCGTTTGAAGGAAGGCGCCCGCGTTTGCGGCGACGCGGCCAGTTTGGCAAACAGCCGCTATGGGATACGAATACGATTTCGAAGCTTTGGACAGTGCACGGGACCGCGGAACTGGGCAAATCCGATCCGACGAGAAAGTATTTTAGGCGTCGGATGCAGCGCGTAAGCAAGAAGTATGTGCCACGAAAGAGTGACATTGCTGCCGAATGCGGAATCCGAACACACGTAGAGCGCAGGTGCCGGAGCGTTCGATGATCTCGCCGCGACTGGTGAACGATTAAGAGCTGTCAAAGCGAATCCTCCGTTTCACCGACTGCGAGTTGAGCTCCGCGGCGGTGAAGCTCTGGACAAGAAGCATCGAGCCGCCACAACGTGGACACTGCCACAGCGCTGCAGAACTAGCTTTAGGCAGGCCAGCATTCGGACAACTGGGCGCGGGCATTTGCAGCAGTTGTTGGCAAACCGGCAACAGGGCTTTGCGCCGGCGGTTGGACAGGAAGCCAAAAAAGCGGATGCGGAGGAAGCCGTGCGGGAGCACATGGAGAAGAAAGCGGCGCAGAAACTCTTCCGCCGTTACTGTCATGAGCTTCTGTTTGGAATAACGATCGAAGGAACGAACGGAAGGCCCGTTCCTTCGCAAGTGGCTGAAGACTGGCTGGGAAAGCTAACTGTCTCTTCCGAAAAGCTCGCTTCAGTCCGGCCGTGAACTTTCCTCGGAAAACACGACTGAGCACCTTGACTGGTAGAAAGAACGCGTAGCGAGGATGAATCCAATGCTGGTGATCCAGCAAAAGACCACCAGCCGGAATCACACAATGGGCATGTGGATGGTGCAGGACGTTCTGACCCCACGTATGCAGCACGCTCATGAAACCGATGTCTGCACCAAGGTGCTTCGGGTCGGCAGCGATCTTCAGTAGCGTTGCTGCGCTGGCACGGAACAGCAGGTCATAGAGGATCCTCTTGTTTGAAAGGGCAAGTGACGAAAGCTGGTGTGGCAGCGTGAAGATGACATGTACGTAGGGCACCTCCAGCAGTTCCGCTTCGCGCGCTGCGAGCCACTTATCACGAGCGTTGGTCTGACACTTTCCGCAATGGCGGGTCCGGCATGAGTTATAAGAGATGGCCCGATGGCCGCAGCGAGAACACTGATCCAGATGTCCCCCCAATGCCGCCGTCCGGCAGCGCTCGACGGCGCGTAGCACCCGGAGATGCCGCCAGTTCAATCGGGATCGGTTCTTCTCACTGAAGCTTTTGCCTGCTTCTCGAACGATGTCGGCCACCTCGAAGGGTGGCGCGTTCATCGCTTGTGCAGTTTGCGGGAGCGCTTCACTTGCTCAAGGCCTGAGAACTGGGCCTTGTCGATGGGCGTGCCCGCCGCTTTCAGATGACGTTCGGACAAATGCAGGTAAATAGAGGTTGCTTTCAGGTCGGAGTGTCCGGGCAGCAACTGGACTGTCGGCAAATCCGCTCCGTTCTCCAGCAAGTGCGTCGCGAAACTATGGCGTAATAGATGGCGGCGAACGTCTTTCGTGATACCCGCAGTTAGAGCTGCTTCTCGGCAAGCCTCCCAGAGCACTTTGGGCGTAATCGGCTTATCCGCTCGCCAGTTGTATACAGTGCCCGGAAACGGATACGTCTTGGGGCGCATCCAGCGCCAGTACTCGCGCAAGGTCTCCAGCAGTTTCGGACTGAGTGGCACATCTCGATCACGGTTCCGCTTGCCATGCCGGATATGAATGAGCATGCGCGTGCTGTCGATGTCGGCAACCTGGAGGTGGCACAGTTCCGCCCGGCGCATTCCGGTTGAGTACAGCGTCATCAACATGGCACAATGGAACAGATTACTGGCCGAATCGATGAGTTCGAACTGCTTCTTCTTGAGTCAGGATGAGCGGCAGTTTGCGAGGCGCTCGCGGATAGGGCACTTCTTCGAGTGGATAGTTCCGCTTCAGCGTCTTGCAGAAGAAGAACCGCAGCGCCGCAATGTGATTGCGGATCGTTCGCGCCCCCTGCTCCCGATCGTTGAGTAAATGCAGTTGATAGGTCCGGATCTCGTCCGGCCCCAGCTGGTCTGGCGGCCGTAGCTGGATAGTCTGTGAATAATTACGGCGCTGTCCTAAGGGGCCAAGTGGAGTTCCTCCAGCATCAGTTTTGCGTAAATGGGTCACAGGGATCTCCTCCCCAGAAACTTCACTCCGGGTGGAGGTCAAGACTGAGCAATGGTGACCTGGAGTCCGAGTTGAGCAGCCTTCTTCCTCACGAAGTTGATTTGCTGCTCCCGGCTCCTCTGCTCGTAGTAGTCCGCGCCTTTGTCAACATACTTTTGGCCATACTTCAGCATTCGATAAACGAGTCGTGCGAGGCGGTGAGCCATGGCAGTAATGGCCTTCGGGGCACCCAGTTTGGTTCGCAATCGACGGTATTGAGCGCCGAGATAAGTCTTGCTTCTGATTAGAGTGCTAGCTGCGATCCTGAGCGCCGTAGCAGCGCGATTGATCACTCGTCTCGTGCCCCGGCTCAGTACTTTGTCTCCGCTGATGCGATTATCCGGACACAGCCCAAGCCAGGATGCGAAGTGCGACTCCGTTTTCCATCGGTTCATGTCCAATCCCACTTCGCTTATCAGAGTCTGAGCAGTCATTGCATCAACGCCATCAATCTGAGTGAGATCAATTCCAGATATCCGCATCAGTTCGTTACTGAGCGGAAATTGGGGCATGTATCGATACCTCTTCGACTTCTTACTCTGAGGAGGGTTGCACCTGTCGCCTGATGTCGATGGAGCACTTGCGAAGCTTGCCAGATGCTTCTGTAACTGTTGATCACATTCGGCGATCTGTCGCTGATAAGCCTCATACATTTCGAGCTGCTGTCGCACGATGAACAGCAATTCGGGACGCCAATTACCCTGCAAGCTCTTCGCAATTTCCTCTTTAGTTGCATGGATTCGCCAATCCCTGAGTTCTGCCAGCTTCTGCGGATCGCGTTCGCCATTCAGAATGGCCCGCACGACAGCCTGTCCTGTTGTTCCACTCAGATCACTAATTACGTTGGCCAATTGGATGTTCATCTGTGTCAGAGCTTTTTGCATGCGTTGAATACACGTTGCCATTCCTGTTGCATGCGCCGCACGCAGCCGCCAGTAAGTTCTCAGCACACGAATATCGGATGACGGTTGGAACGAGTTGTTCAATAGTTCGTGGGTGTGAAGCTTCAGCAGCCACTGGCTCTCCTGCACATCGCTCTTCCGGCCCGGCAGGTTCTTGGTATGCCGGGCATTCACAAGAAATACCTCGAATCCAAACTCCTCCAAAATGTCGTACAGGGGAATCCAATAGACGCCCGTTGATTGCATTGCGACCGTCTTCACGCCGCAACTGCGCAGCCACTCTGCCATTCGGTAGAGATCTGCTGTGAAGCACGCGAACCTTCGTACTGGTTCGGGATCCCGGTCGGGACGAATCGCTACGTAGTGACTCCCATTTCCGACGTCGATCCCCGCCGCATTCGGATGAACGACCTCCAGCCCCGGGTCCGCCGATCGCAGACGACGGGCGAGTTCTTTCTTCGCTATTTTATTCGCGTTTGCGCTTGTTTCGTTTGGCATCCTTTCTCTCCTGATCTGAAAATCGGGATGCGGTTCGGCCCGGTGATGAACGGTTAACTAATCTCCCCAACGGGGTCGAAGGACGTGCGCCCTTGCCACCATGCCAGTGATCGCCAGGACCGGAGCCATGCTTGTGATCGGGCACAAAGCACCAATGGAGGTATCGGCCATAGCTTGCCGAATCGAATCCCTCAATCAGCGTCGCAGAGCGGTAGACTCAAACAAGTTTCTGGGCCCCAGCGATGTCGTCCCCACGCCATCACAGCTTGTGACCCGATACTCTATCGACCTCTACTCATTGGTCATCGCCCACGCCTAGCATCCGCCGCCCGCCCGGCTTCGTTCTGACGCCGTTCCATTTACTTGAAGGTCCAGATGGTTAAAGCCGAGCAAACATCTTCCTGCGCGAGCCGATTCTACGTGGTCATATACTCACGGCGGTCTCGAGGAATGTGACGTCGAGGTGGCCACGTCTGAACAGAAAGGATGGCGCAATTCCGAACATGGAGCGGAAGGTGCGCGACAGATGCGCGGAGTCCGCGAATCCCGCGGCATGAGCCGCTTCAGTCAGGCTCGATCCTCGCATTGCTATCTCGGCCGCCGCGCGGAGTCGGCACCACAAGAAAAACCACGCAGGCAGCCCGTCGTCTCCCGGAAGCGGTGTGCCAGCCGGCTGGGCGAACGATGAACGGCCCTTGCCAACTCCGCCAGTGTGATCGGTCTGTTGAGACGTTGCCGGCCGGATCTGTTCGCGGGCTTGGGCAACCATGAGATCAATGCCTGGGTTGTAACTCACGGACTGCGCAATCAGATGGTCCACCAACACCTGCGTCGCGACAGCGTCGCCGGCGGCGGCGCTGCGAGCGAAGGAACGCAGCCGAGTATCGAAAGACAACGGTACAAGACCACCGTTTCCGCCGTCCGAAAAGTGGGCCCACTCGATGCTCTCTGGTTCGAGAAAGAGCATTGCAGCGGCGCCGAATGCGGGATGCGCGTGCGGAATATCCGGCGGATTAAAAGCAGGTCGGCGCTGTGAACGCCCGTTTGCGGAGTCTCAAAGACAACCGGCCCTTCCAGGCCGAATGTAATCTGCGCCGCGTGGTGGCGGTGTCGATGCGAAACGTAAGCGGGCGCCAGCAGAAGCAGACGTTGTCGCCAAACATAGAGCTGAAATGGCGCCGAGGACACATTAGCTATATTCAAGCCCGGATATCATCGCGGCGCATACGCTGTCAGTTATGAGCATAGCTGTAACACGAGGTGATCATGACCGCAGAAGTAAGAGGACGGGTGTGGTGAAGAATCCACTGTCCTTCACGGAGCTCGCGACTGCCATGGATAAGGTTGATCGCGCGGGAATGCCGGGAGTGTTCGCCGAGGTGCGGGACGGAGAACAGATATGGCGCTGCGCCGCCGGCGTCTCCGATCTCAGCACCGGCCGCCCCATTACTCCAGACATGCGGCACCGCGCCGCCAGTATCACCAAGACCTTCACTGCCGCGGCGGTCCGGCAGCAGGTTGAAAGCGGTCAGATTGCGCTCGACACGCCGATCAGTCACTACCTGCCGCGGTTGGTGCCCGGAGAGCGAGGTGACGCAATCACTGTGTGCATGCTAGTCAACCACACCAGCGGCCTGGCGGAATCTGCTCTATGCGTATCCGTCGCTCAGGGCCTTCCCTTCGCTGGCGGAGACCACGCCCGAGAGCCTGGATGACAGCCGATTCACGCGGTTTCACCCGACCGAGTTGATCGAGATGGGGGTTGCGGCGCCTGCCGCCGGCACACCGGGCGGCACGCCGGGATTCTATTCCAATACCAATTACCTGCTCCTCTGCCAACGCCTGGAGCGCGTGACTGGCGCCGACGCGGAGAAGTGCATCACCGAGAACGTGATCGAGCGAGCTGCACTGCGGGACACCGAGATTCCGGTCGGGCCACATATCAGCGGGCCGCATTCGCAGATGTATGAAGCGTGGTTTGGCATGATCGATCCGCCGCGCGACTACAGCGTTACGACATGTCCTGGGTAGGGCCGTCGGCCTCGCTGATATCGGCCACGGCGGATCTCAACCGCTTCTACGGTTTGCTGCTTGCTGGAGGTATTGTCAGCAAGTCGTCACTAGCGCAGATGCAGCAGACCTACCAGTCGTCACCTTTGAGGGGAAGAAGATCGAATACGGCCTCGGCTTGCATAAGATGGAGGTCCTTGGCCATGGCACGTTCTGGGGCCATGACGGCACTATCTGGGGTGCCGGAGCGATTTCTATGACCCGAGCCGACGGTAAGCGACAAATGTCTGTCGCGGTCAACCTAATGAGATGGAACAGGCTAAACGTCTCGGGGAAGCCGTAGCAACATCCATCGATGACGCGCTGCGGGCCCTCTACCAGCTGGCGATGTGCAGTAGCGAGAGCGCTCCGTAGGTAGTGGCCGAAATTGCGGATGACGGTAGTCTACGCGAACCGTCCTCACTTCGGTTAGCAGCGTCGGCGGCGGACCTTACGGCCATTCAATGCGGGTGATGGCTCGATCGAACTAAGAAATATTCGCAAACCGGCATGGAATCGGAAGCGCCGCCAGTGTGCGACGTTAATCAGCAGTAGGGCGAGCGCGGACCGGGCCGGCAACGGGAGATTTTTCCGCGGGAAGAGTAAGCCGCCTCAACAGATGAATCTGGCTCCGCCGCAAACGCCGCTTAGTCTTTTGTTTGTCTGCTCTTGCCCGATCGCCACTTCTCGAAGACATGTGAGTCACCCCGCGCCTAGTGTACACGCTTTTGCGAACCGGCGTAGGAAAATTGCAGATGCGCAACAGATCCGGCACCTTGGGCGCGGGCGCACGACGCTATGCGACTTTATGACACACAATTGAGTGAATCTTCCATTGCCTCATGAATCGCGTGTCGGTGGACGTCGGTATAGAGAGAGCCACGGTGATCTAGTGCTATTGTCGCGACGGTCTGCTTTCTGTTTGAAATTCACGTCTCGATCGTCAAAAGCTGTTGACTGCAGGAGGTTTTCCATAGCTTCGACCAAAATAGGTCGTGAAAAACGCCGTCGGCTTCGCCGATCATGATTCCATCCGATTCCGATGTGGAGCCGCTTGCCAGGCCGCTAATCTTTGCGGTCTGACCTCAACATCACGTTCTGCGACAGCAAAGGAACCGCTCCACACGGTCCCTGTTAGCGGACGTATCCATTCTTTTTTAAGAACGCATAGCTCTGGCGCAAACTCGCAATCGGATCTTTGCTGAAATCCTGTTCCACAAAAACATGTCTCGCGTTGGTATGGGAGACGGCCTCAAGAATATCCCGCCAAGGCAAATCACCGGAGCCCAGCTCACGATAGGTTTCGTTCGGAACCGTGGCGATGTCGTAGTGAATCGGTGCCCCTTTCGCCCGGTCTTTCAAGTGCACCAACTCGATCCGGCTTGCATGCTCGCGGATAAATTGCGCTGCATTTACACCAGCCATGCTCACCCAGAAAGCATCCACTTCTAACCCAATCAGCTTCGGGTCCAAATGCTCGAGCAACACATCGATAGGCCTGCCGCCGGGCTTGGGCTGAAACTCGAAATCGTGATTGTGATAGCAGAATCGCAGGCCGGCTGCCTCTGCTTTGCGTGCGGCTGCATTCAGCTTGTCCGAAAGAGTTTGATAGAAATCTAAGCCCAGGCGCTCCTCGGGAGCAAGATAGTTAAAAACGATGAAGCGGAATCCATGATCTCTAGCCAGCAAGACGCAATCTTCAAACGTCACACCGGGCTCAATCGGAGGCATGTCCGCGTGCTGCCAGGCAGTCCAGTTTCCGGTCAGCAGCGGAGTTTCAAAGTGCAGGCTAATGGGCGCGAGGTTTGCGCGTTTTAGCAAGCGGGCGAGCGTCTGCACTTGGCTACGCAACATTTCCACCTCGCGGTAGCCAATCTCTGCAATCGCCTGGAGCGTTGCAAAAGGCTCCTTGAGGACTTCATTGCGGACCGTATATAGTTGGACACCCGGCACTATCGCCCGTCTGGCGAAGCCGCTAACGGCGGCCAATCCAGACATTTCCATCAGCGAGCGCCTGCTCAATATCGGTGCATCGGTCATGTCGCTAATTGAACCAATTACAGCCTATCGAAAGAACATGCGGATCAGGTACCCTAACTTGTCCTCACGGCTCCCGGCATGCCATCTCTAGCTATTTCGAGGTGGTCTGGCGAGGGGAGTGGGTTCCTGTCCAAATCTGGCGCGACCATCTCAGGCTCCCTCATCCGGATCAGGCCTACAGCGATTGGTTAGCTCTTTCCTCGGCCGGTCCTGCCGCTTGATTTATCTGCCGGACAAAGTCACAAGATACATCGAACGCCCATTCGACGATCCGAAGTGGCGAGTCAGCCTGGCTGACGGCTATCCGTTGCTGATAGCGACACAGGCATCGCTCGATCTGCTGAACGCAAGGCTGCCATCGCCGACGAGTATGGAGCGTTTTCGGCCAAACCTCGTCATCTCGGGGACAGCTCCGCACGCGGAGGATACCTGGAGGCGCATACAGATTGGTTCAGTTCAACTGGCCATCGTTAAGGCCTGTGCCCGATGCTCGACTGTGCTGGTTGATCCGCACACGGCCAACCTCGGGTCGGAGCCGCTTAAAAGGCTCGCCAAGTACCGAAGAATGCCCGCGAGCGTCATGTCCGCCCAGAACGCATTGGTTCTCACATCGGGTGAACTTGGATTGGGCTCGGCCGTGGAGATCGCCGATGCTAAATAATATCGCCGGATCGAGGACATCAAGTCGATTTAACATCATCCCTTCGAAGCTGCATTCTGTAACGGATTTAGGAATGAAAAAAGGCGTTCAGTCAGGCTAATGTCCGGATTCCCGACGATAGGCTCAACGACGCTCATCGTCCGAGATTTGGTCGATGTTTCAATGCCTGGAATACGTGTGGGGTGGCCTCGGTCGGGAGGGCGGATGAATAGCAACTCCGCTTTCCGCTGTTAGTACCTGCGAACAAGCGGATATGATGACAGCCGATGAAGTACAACCGCCGCGTCGCGCTATTCTCTCTGCTGAGCCTACCTCTTGCCTCAGCAGAGCCACCTAGACCTGCGGTCACTATACCGCCGCCAATGCCAACCGGAGCTTATTCGAACCCTAGACCGAAGGAAGAGATTGCGCAGGAAAATCGGGAAGAAGCATTGAAGGATGCGGATGCCTTGGTCAGGATTTCTCAGGAGCTGCGAGATGAATTGCGGAAAGCTAGCAGTTATGTGGTTCCGGTGTCGTCGGTAAAAAGGACGAAGGAAATAGAGAAGTTGGCTCGTCGCATCCGGAGACGATTGAAAGCCTGACTCTCCAACCTGCTCCAAAGCGTCTGATCGGCAGCCTGCCATTCCTTCCTGTCTTGTGCAACTTCTTGTTTGCCGACCGCTCGGACACAACCCGTCATGGTTAAGCTGCAAAGACTTGAATCCGATGATTCAGCGCCACCGCACGTTAGCCGAGAGGAAGCATTATTTATTATTGACTTGCTCACCTTTCGCCAGTAAACCTCCGGCGTACGCTTGAGACCAGCGCACGCACGCGTGTTCTGTCGACCGGCGCCGAAATCTTAGCACCGCGTTTTAACGCGGTACCGACGATCGCACCGTCAGCCACTTCGAGTAGAGCCTCTGCCGTGGACTCGTCCAACCCGCTGCCAACGTACACCGCTGCGGCACCGGCGTGGCGTTTGACCGTACGCACGTCTTTTAGTGCTGTGGGCTTACCGGTTGACGTACCGCTCACGATAACGGCATCCGCAAGACCGCGCTCCACCGTGTCTTCCACCTCATTTGCCAAAGACGTATCCGCGAGCGGTGCGGAATGCTTCACGGCTACATCCGCCCAGATCTCGGCCGTCGCACCGAGCATCCGCCGATACCTTGTGATTTCATGTGCCTCGCCCTGCAGTATGCCTTGGTCGGCAAGTCGCGCCGCTGTATATACGTTGACCCGTACAAATTCCGCTCCTACCGCAGCCGCGATGGCGATCGCCGCCATACCGTCATTGCGGAGAACATTGATTCCGAGCGGAAGCGGGAATCGCGTTTTGATTTCAAGCGCAAGCGTGCTCAGAAAAGCAATGGTATGCGCCGGCACACGCGAAGGGTAAAACGGTATATCGCCGAAGTTCTCTATCATCAGCCCGTCCACACCGCCTTCGGCTAGCGCGTCTGAATCGGCGAGCACGAATCGCCGGAGTTCTTCGAAGTTCATCGAGCAACGCGGCGCCCCCGGTAGTGCAGGGACGTGAATCATACCGATCACTGCTTTGCCGGTTCGAAACACGCTTTCAGAATAACCGCGACCACAGGCATCAAACCGGAAATGCTAAAAATAGGTTCGAAACGATGGAACTGACTGTGTACTCTTATAAGACACGCCGCCGTGAAACTCCAGAATTACGTCCGGCATTCTCAATGAGAACGCAAACGCACTGATGGTCATCGAGATATGCCGACTAATTACAACGAGCTCGCCGAACAGTACAGGCGTTCGAAACAGGTCGCTTGGCGCTATTACATCGAGCAATACAGCCTATGTGAACTGGCAGGCGAAATTGCAGGTCACTCGGTGTTGGACTTAGCGTGCGGAGAGGGCCATTACACGCGCGTCTTTCGGAAGGTGGGCGCGTCCCGGGTCGTCGGAGTGGACATTTCAACCAGAATGATCGAACTTGCGACTGCCACCGAAAGAGCCGAGCCACTAGGAATCGAGTACCTGGTCGGAGACGCTAGTTCGGTCCAATTTAGAGATACGTTTGACATTGTTGTCGCTGCGTACTTGTTGAACTATGCACGCTGCGAGCAAGAACTACTCTCCATGGCAAAGGCAATTCATCGGAGCCTGAAGCCAGGAGGCCGGTTCGTTACCGTAAACAACAATCCGAACCAGCAACCATCTAGCTTTGGCAATACCCGCAAGTACGGTTTCGTAAAGAAAGCCAGCGGTGAACTTAGAAATGGCGCTGCGATCCACTACACATTTCTGCAAGATGGCGAGGAATTCATCATCGAGAATTACCATCTGGATACTGCAACGCACGTCTGGGCTTTCCAGGAGGCCGGCTTCTCGGATGTCCGCTGGCACACTCCGCAATTGGCATCGACCCAATCCGGAGCAAGCGCTGAGTACTGGGCCGATTTTCTTCGCGATCCTCCCATCGCTCTTTTCGCATGCAGGAAGCAGGCGTCTGCGCAGACTGAGCCGCGAAGTAGCTGAGACGACCGGAAAGGAGAAGGAATAAGCGCTGACGCCCCGGTCGAGTGCTGCAAGCAGGCCTTTTCTAATCCACTTGTAAGTGGAGGCCTAATGCGCAGTTGCCCATCGTAGCGCGACTTTGTTGCAATCTCGCGGGCGCGCATTTACGCTGAGCTATGATCCGCGTCACCGAGTCAGCATTCGACCCGGTCCTATACAACCAGGACCTTGCGCCCGTCGAGCCCGGGCGCCGCAATTGGGGCATCTACAATTACGCTTCTCTCTGGGTAGCGATGAGCGTCTGCATCCCTACATATATGCTTGCTTCTGGGCTAATCGCAGGCGGCATGAGTTGCAAGCAGGCGATCGGCACCATTCTTCTGGGCAACGTGGTTGTCTTGATTCCGATGCTGCTGAATGCACACGCCGGGGCAAAGTACGGTATTCCGTTCCCGGTGTTCGTCCGGGCATCGTTTGGAGTACGGGGAGCGAATGTGCCTGCGATATTGCGCGCGATCGTGGCGTGCGGATGGTTTGGCATTCAGACTTGGATCGGAGGTCAGGCGATCAACTCCATGCTGCGGGTTTTGTTCCCGTCCGCAATCGCCAATCCACTCACGCCTTGGCTTTGCTTTTTCGTGTTCTGGGGATTGAACCTGTTCGTGATCTGGAGGGGCATCGAGACAATCCGATTTCTGCAGGGGATAGGGGCGCCGTTCATGCTGGCCGTAGGTCTTGTCTTGCTGTGGTACGTGGCGCGCAAAGCAGGCGGCCTAGGCCCCGTATTGACCGCTCGCAGTCAATACAAGAATACAGATGAATTCATTCGCTTTTTCATCCCGTCGCTCACTGCGATGGTTGGATTTTGGGCCACAGTGGCGTTGAATATCACTGATTTCACGCGATATGCCAAATCACAACGAGCCCAGGTGATTGGGCAGGCGGTCGGTTTGCCCCCTGCCATGACGCTGTACTCGTTCATCGGAGTGGCAGTGACGTCGGCTTCCGTGGTGCTCTTCGGTCATGCAATCTGGGATCCGGTAGCGTTGCTGGGCCGCTTTCAACAACCCCTGGTGGCTTCCATTGCCCTCGTGGCCCTTCTGGTGGCGACGCTGAACACGAACGTGGCGGCGAATGTAGTCTCGCCCTCTAATGACTTTTCTAACCTGAACCCGCGCCTCATTTCGTTCCGGACTGGCGGCATAATCACTGGCATTGCGGGTCTATGCATGATGCCGTGGAAACTGCTTACCGACTTTAACAGCTACATTTTTGGATGGCTGGTCGGTTACTCGGGCTTGCTTGGTCCAATTGCAGGCATCATGATTACCGACTACTTTCTGGTTCGCAGGACGAGACTCGATGTGGCGAGTCTTTACCGCCGCAATGGCGCCTACGAATACCGCAACGGCTTCAATCCTCGCGCGCTTATAGCACTAGTCGCCGGCATTGCCGTCGCGCTGTGCGGCCTGATTTTTCCCGGGTTACGCTCGCTATACGATTACGCCTGGTTCGTCGGATTTGCAGTTTCCGGCCTCGTTTACTATCTCACGAGCTAGACACATGGGCGCCCCATAATCATCATCAGTGCGAAGAAGCTCTGGGTAGAATTGTCGAGTCCGAATCCTTCGAGATTGATGAACCAGAATAGTGCCGAAACTTCCCTCAAACGCCGGCAGATTCGAGGGTCAGCCATGTTATGCGCACTCGCGTTTCACAGAAGATCGTTCACATTTCCCGGTCTGAACGACGCGAAACACAATGAGTTCATTGGCGAGGTGAACTGGGTTGAGATCGACATCGGCAAGGATTCGGTGAATCTCGATCACCTGATTTCGCCCGAACGTTCAGGAGCCTGTCGATGTTCCTTTCGGTTAGCTCCTCAATGACGGGCTATCCGTCAATTAGGCCGCGATCGGCTATGGCATCCGGTTCCCATGCGCCAATCTAAGCTGGCCGTCGATATAACCTAAGGGCCGTGGCCTCCCCGTATGAGTGCGTTTTAGTGAGTCCGGCGCTCTGCAGAAAGTGCGCGTCTCGATAACCCGAGCCGCGAGTAGACGAATCAGTTCCCATTCATTCGCTTCAGTCTGGAAGAATGGCGGTAACGCGGATCTCGACACGCGCATGTTCGGTCGGGACGGTGGCAACGCCCAAAGCAATCCAGAGGGGAGTATTGTTAGCATACCGTGACGGAAGCGCTCGGTCATGATCTGGTTGACCTGATCTGGGAATCCGGAATGAGATGAATTCACCGCGATCCCATGCTCCCGGCCCGCACCCACCACCGGCCAGCGTTCGCTCGACGTTGCGGAAGGCTTGAGCGATCTCATCCGCAAGCGGCACAGGAACTTCCCACTCATCATTCCAGCCGCCCAGGCCGGCTGCCATGTTTATGCCAAGCGGAATCTGGACGGGCCGGAGTCGCGAAGGGCTTCAGTTACCAAAAACAATGTCGTCGATGGTTGCGAGTATGTCTGAACCTCTCAAGATGCGGGGCGTGGATGGTCGTTTTCGCGAATTCAAAGTATCAATGTCGGAAATACCATCGATGGTCAATAGTCGCTGAATCGTTCCTCGCGGGCACTTAGATCCGCAATCCTCGCGGACGTCGGGAAAGAATGGCTACGATCTTGGAGCCTAATTCGCAGTTCGCAGAACATCGCGGTTGCTATTTACCCGCGAAAGCAAGTAAAGGAGTTCACGGCTGATCCTTTGGACGCATTCGTCATATGTTTGTGATTGATTTGTGTCGGCCCGTGTTTTACGGTGTTCAAACCACTCGCGAAAAAGTCGCCGGGATTTTCTCGCTGTGCACTTAGAGCGCATTCTGCTGAGTCGGCTGGTTTAG
>Ga0068856_100003565_pt1 | contig 15668 bp, 15 predicted proteins | sample KBSCornC62_FD_66595 | JGI IMG/M metagenome (GOLD analysis project Ga0068856, IMG submission 66595) | Corn rhizosphere microbial communities from Kellogg Biological Station, Michigan, USA - KBS Corn C6-2 | ecosystem: Host-associated > Plants > Roots > Rhizosphere > Soil ...
GGTAAGGAAGCAACCGATGAACTGGCGGTAATGATAGACCCATTCAGGCCGCTGATGCTTACCGAAGATGCTGTAAAAATTGAGGACGGGGATTATTATAAAAGCTGGATGTGAGCCCCACCAAACCCTCCCCGGGAGGGAGGGCTTTTAGAAAATAACAATATTAACAATTAAGACGAAAACCAAAAGGCTCTCCGTCAACCGGCGGAGGAGATTTGGAGGGGGCAAACCAATGGAAACACTAACTATAGATACACCAACAAAAACAGCTGATTTTTTACCATTAAATGGTACCGATCACGTTGAATTTTATGTGGGCAATGCCAAGCAGGCTGCCTTTTATTATAAAACCGCATTTGGTTTCCAGGACCTGGCTTATGCCGGCCCGGAAACCGGAGTCCGCGACCACGTGTCCTATGTTTTACAACAGGGAAAGATACGGCTGGTGCTCACAACGCCCCTGAGATCTGATGATCCGATGGCTGAGCATATTAAGAAACACGGGGATGGGGTTAAAGTGCTTGCCTTGTGGGTAGACGATGCGTACGATGCTTTTAAACAAACCACCAGCCGCGGCGCCGAACCTTTCCGCCAGCCGGAAACGCTTACCGACGAACATGGTGAAGTGCGCATCAGCGGGATAAAATTATACGGGGAAACGGTGCATCTGTTTGTGGAACGAAAAAATTACACGGGCGCATTTTTGCCCGGTTACAGGGTATTGGAGACCGGCTACCAGCCATCATCAACAGGCTTGCTGTATATTGACCATTGTGTGGGGAATGTGGGCTGGCATAAAATGAATGAATGGGTGAACTTTTACGAGGAGATAATGGGATTTAAAAACATATTGACCTTTGATGATAAAATGATCTCGACCGAGTATTCAGCCCTGATGAGCAAGGTGATGAGCAATGGCAATGGTTACGTTAAATTCCCCATCAATGAGCCTGCGGAAGGTAAAAAGAAATCGCAGATAGAAGAATACCTGGACTTTTACGAAGGCGAAGGCGTGCAGCACCTGGCATTGGCCACGCATGACATTGTAAAAACAGTGACCGAACTGCAAAATCGCGGCGTAGAGTTTTTAACCGTGCCGACTACGTATTATGATGACCTGACGGAACGTGTGGGACATATTGACGAAGACCTTGAGCCGCTTAAAAAACTGGGCATCCTGGTGGACCGGGACGATGAGGGCTACCTGCTGCAAATATTCACCAAACCCGTTGAGGACCGCCCCACATTATTTTTCGAGATCATTCAACGTAAAGGGGCTAAATCCTTTGGCGCGGGCAACTTTAAGGCTTTATTTGAAGCCATTGAGCGCGAACAGGAGCTGAGGGGAAATTTGTAGAAGCCCCACCCAAATCCTCCCCGGTAGGGAGGGCTTTTTAAAAATAACGAGGAGCGAAGCTAAAGTCTCCCCGTCAGCTGACGGGGGAGATTTAGAGGGGGCTTAACTTGGTAAGTTTCTTTTTTATCTTGGTATCCGTGAATGTCGATGAAGTCATACTCCTTCTTAAGGAAAAATCCAACCCGATCCACCTGGCAGGGATGAAGCGTTTTGGTATCGAAAATTCCATGGCACTGGGTATTCCAATCCCCGAATTGAGGAAGCTTGCACGTGTAATAAAACGAGACCATCCCTTAGCCCTTGCACTTTGGGAAACAAGTTTTCACGAAGCCCGTATCCTTGCAACGATGGTAGCCGACCCGGCGAGCGTGACGGAGGAACAATTTGATAAATGGGTGAGCGGCTTTAACTCATGGGATATTTGCGACCAAACCTGCGGCAATTTGTTGGACCGAACTCCGTTTGCCATTGACAAAGCTATAGCCTATAGCGCCCGCGAAGAAGAGTTTGTTAAACGGGCAGGATTTGTATTAATGGCCGAATATGCGATCCACAATAAGGCCGCAAACGATGCCGTTTTTATTGATTTTTTCCAAATTATTGAGCGTGAGGCTTGTGACAATCGCAATTTTGTGAAAAAAGCCGTGAACTGGGCATTAAGACAAATTGGAAAAAGAAACGAATTGTTGAGGCTATATGCCATTGAAACCGCACATCGCATTTTGATGAAAGACTGCAAAGCAGCCAGGTGGGTAGCCTCAAATGCCCTGAATGAACTTAAAGGAAAAGCCCCCGTAACTCTCAATTAAAGTTGGCGGTACAGCAGTTAAACGTTAACCTTCATTTTCCTATTATCTATATTATTGCCAACCATTTTTCGCCGATTCCGTATTAGGGAGGCTTGGCAGCGGGTAAGTTTTTGCTTTGGCACAAAATTTTCTATATCTACACGCAACATTTGGTTAAACCATCTATGATTCAACTATTAACATGAGTATTGAAGAAGGGAATAATTTTTTTCAGGACGATGCATCCCATCTTGCTCAAATAATTGATCATATAAACGCGGGGATCTGGGAATTTAATATCAATACCAAAGAAGTTAAGTGGTCGGCAGGTTTTTATACCATTTTAGGGTACAAACCCGGCGAAATAGAGTGCTCCTATAATTTCTTCCTCGAAAATTTGCTTTATCATCACGATAAACCCCTGTTCCTTAAGGCAATCAATACCCGCAACCCCGAAAATACCAATACCGTACAGGTACGTCTATTAACCAAATCGTCGGGATACCAGTGGTTCGAAAGCACTACCAAAAAGTGGGAAAACGGCGACGGCCCAAAGTTCACCGGATCGCTGATCAACATTAACCAGGCTAAACTTTTGGGATTACGTGCTGCCCAAAACGATTTCCTTTTTAATGAAACCGGCACCATAGCCAAAGTAAGCGGCTTCGAGATTGACATCGCCTCGATGAACCTATCACTTTCAAAGGAGGCCTTTGATATTTATGAATTAAATGATCAGTTAAACCTAACCATCGAAGAAGCAGTGAGCTTTTTTGAACCGCAATATCGCCCCATTTTGAACGAGGCTATTGACAATGCCATTAAGTTTTGCAAGCCTTTTGACATGGAACTTTTGTTCAGAACGGCAAAAAATAATGTGATATGGGTTAGGGCCAAGGGCATGCCAATTATCGACGATTATGGCAAAAGCATCAAAATAAGGGGCATTTTCCAGGATATTGATAGTATCAAAAAGAAAGGTCTGGCGTTGCAATCTTCGATAAATTTACTAAACGATCAAAACAAGCGCCTGCAGAACTTCGCCTACATCGTATCGCATAACCTGCGCTCGCATACCGGCAATTTGCAGTTTATGGTTAATCTGTTCGAAGAAAGCGAGTCGGCAGATGACCGGGCCGAAGTATTCGCGCATATCAAGTCGATCAGCGGCAGCCTTATTACCACAATTGAACACTTAAACGAAATTGTTAAGATCCATACCGAAATTGATAAGGACAGGAAAACCCTTGAGTTTGAAGAAGTATTTAAAACAGTGGTTTCTGCCCTGCAAAGTAATATCGAAAGCAGCGGTGCTAAAATTGAATACGACTTTACCAAATGCCCTGTTATCAACTACATACCGGCCTATTTGGAAAGTATTATGCAAAACTTGCTTACCAACTCATTAAAATACCGCCACCCCGACAGGCAGCCTTTAATCACCTGCCGAACCGTAAAAGATAACGCCCATGTTTACATGATATTTGAAGACAATGGTGTTGGAATTGACATGGATCGTTATGGCGATAAAGTTTTCGGTATGTACAAAACCTTCCACCAAAACTCCGATGCAAAAGGGATCGGCTTGTTTATTACCCGTAACCAGATAGAGTCACTGGGCGGCACCATTAAGCTGGACAGCACGGTAAATGTAGGGACGAAGTTCACCATGAGGTTGATTTAGTGAGTGGGCAGTTTGCAGCAGGCAGTTTGCAGTAGGCTAATAAATATTTGATTCACAACTCACCATTCACAACTCACCAATATAGCTTTCCAATAGCTTAAATCCGTTGTCCGTTTCCAATTCCACTTTACCTATGCTTTTCGGGAGTAATAGGCAATCGCCCATTTTTACAGGGTAGGCATCGCCATCATATTTTACCTGGAAAACACCATCGATACATACATAAATCACAAACGAATCCAGGTTTGAATAATCCTTTTGGGTGCTTTCGGTAAAATCAAGCAGGTTGGTGGTAAAATAAGGGCAGCTTACCAGCTTTACAGTTTTATCCTTTTCGGGGATATAACTGGTTTTGTATTCGGGGTAGTGTTTGTAGTCAATGGCGGCAAGGGCTTCGTCAACGTGCAGCTCGCGTTTGTTTCCCTTATCATCAACACGGTCAAAATCATAAATGCGATAGGTAATATCTGATGTTTGTTGTATCTCGGCGATCAGCAAGCCTTTGCCAATGGTATGCACACGGCCGGCGGGTAAAAAGAAAACGTCGCCCGCCTTTACATCTTCCTTGTTTAAAATATCGGTTAGGTGCCCGCTGTTAAATTTGTCGAGATATTCCTGTTCTGTTAGTTCCTTGTTGAAGCCTGCAATAAGCGTAGAACCTGGGTCAGCTTGTACTACATACCACATCTCGGTTTTACCAAATGAATTGTGACGTTTCTTAGCCAGTTCGTCATCCGGGTGAACCTGGATCGAAAGGTCTTCGTTCGCATCGATAAATTTTACCAGCAGAGGGAAAATATTGCCAAAATGCGCATACACTTTTTTGCCAACCAATTCGTCCTTATATTTTTCGAGCAGATCAGCAAGTGATTGCCCTTCCAACCCACCATTGGCTACCACAGAAACATCCGACTTAACCCCGGATATTTCCCAGGTTTCGCCGCAATTTGGCAGTGAACCAAAATCTTTATGCAGGTAGGTTTTTATTTTTTGCCCGCCCCAAATTTTGTCTTTATAAATGGTTTTGAATTTTAGTGGATAGAGTGGTTGCATGGTATGGATGTTGCGTTTTAACTTATAATGAACTAATTAGTTCTTTTATTTGAGTTACTAATTCAAATAAATAATCTTCTATTATTGACCAAATTATTTTGAAGTTAATCCCGAAATAATCATGGACGATCCGGTTTCTTAGACCTCACATTTTATGCCAATCAATCTCATCGTGATTATCCTTTAATTCATCGGGTAAACGATTGGCCGCCTCACCTATGATCTCAAAATTTCTTACTACAGAATCGATCGTTTTACTATCTGCTATAAATTCGTCAAAAGTTAAAGACTTTGTATAGATAATAATCTTTTCAGCGCTTTCGAGGATGTCTTCTAACAGAAGTTTTGGCTGACGTTTAGACATAGACTATTTCAGGCTCTATTACATTAAAATATTTCTGTTTAATTCCGCCTCTTGACACTAAATCGACTTTATGGTTTAGGTTCCGCTCCAACTCATCCGCCAAATCAATAAATTCTATGCCTATGTTAGCGTTGAAATCAACTATAATATCAATGTCGCTCTTTTCAGTAAAATCGCCGCGAACTATTGACCCGAACAAACCAATAGAAGCAATGGGATATTTCTTTACCAATTCAGGTTTAAGAACTAACAAGATATTTTTTATTTTATTTAGATTGGTCATGCAAACAGATATAAATACTGTAAATCCGGGTTATCCAATGCCATTTTTAAAGCATCCAATAAATTCTCTTCCAATTCTTCAATAGTTCTACCTTGAGACATCGCAGCCGGAACTTCTTCTACCTGCCCAAACCAGCCAGCCGTCCTCGCCTTGTTCAATCATTGCGGTAAATTTCATAAACAAAAATAGCTAAATAAATCAACCAAAAAAGCCCGCCTGTAAATACAAACGGGCTCAAAAAATGGTTTAAAATATTCTTACTTCCCCAACTTCGCTTTCAGATTCTCGTCAATCGCCTCCAAAAACTCTTCGGTGTACAAATAATCTGTACCGTGTTCAACTTTTGGTTTTATGGTGATGGCCAAATCTTTGGTCATTTTGCCGCTTTCAACGGTTTCGATACAAACCTCTTCAAGCGTCTTGCAGAATTTGATCAGCTCCTGGTTGTTGTCCAGCAAGCCACGGAATTCCAAGCCACGTGTCCATGCGAAAATAGAGGCTATAGGGTTGGTTGAAGTTGGCTTGCCCGCCTGGTGATCGCGGTAGTGGCGGGTTACGGTGCCATGTGCTGCCTCGGCTTCCATAACGGTACCATCGGGCGTCACCAGGGTCGATGTCATTAGACCTAACGAGCCAAACCCTTGTGCTACAGTATCCGACTGTACGTCACCGTCATAGTTTTTACAAGCCCAAACAAAGTTACCGTGCCATTTCAGGGCAGAAGCAACCATGTCATCAATCAGCCGGTGCTCATACGTTAACTGGTTGGCTTCAAACTCTAATTTAAATTCCTGCTCATATATTTCCTGGAAAATGTCCTTAAAACGGCCATCATATTTTTTAAGGATAGTGTTTTTGGTCGACAGGTACAGCGGCCATTTTTTAAGCAAGGCCTGGTTAAAGCAAGCCCGTGCAAATCCTTTTATCGATTCGTCGGTATTATACATGGCCAGCGCTACGCCATCGCCTTTGAAATTGTAAACTTCGAAAGATTGTTCGGCGCCGCCGTCTTCGGGTGTAAAGGTAATAGTAAGTTTGCCTTTCCCTTTTGTTACAAAATCAGTCGCCCGGTACTGGTCGCCAAAAGCATGGCGGCCTATACATATCGGCGCGGTCCAGTTGGGTACCAAACGCGGAACATTGGCCATTACAATCGGTTCGCGAAAGACGGTGCCATCCAAAATATTACGGATAGTGCCGTTCGGCGATTTCCACATTTGTTTCAAATTAAATTCCTTTACCCGGGCCTCGTCGGGGGTAATGGTGGCGCATTTAATGCCCACACCATATTGTTTTATTGCATTGGCCGCATCAATGGTAACCTGGTCGTTAGTTTCGTCGCGATATTCAATACCAAGGTCATAGTATTTAATATCAAGATCAAGATAAGGAAATATTAATTTGTCTTTGATAAATTTCCAGATAATACGGGTCATTTCATCGCCGTCCAGTTCAACTACCGGGTTTTCAACTTTAATTTTTGACATCTTTGAAACATTTTTTAGTGGCCGCAAATATAGGAATTTGGTTGACTAAGTTGATTAGGTGAGCAGTTGATTACGTTAAATAAAACGATTCCATGCCGCATTGCGTGGCTCAGGCTTTATCTGACCGCGTTGTCGTTTTATTAAAGTGCCAACCTGCACTGTTAAATTCCAATAAAAAACCGGTGTTGTAAACTTTTTTCAAGACGATGCGCCGGGATTTCCAGGCTGTAAAGCCGGCCTTTGTTTTTAATATTTATTTTAATCCGTCCGATACGTTATTGCGCAGTAAAACTTTAGCTAACTATTCAACCAGCCAAACTTTATTAACTAATTCTTGTATTTATAATGTTTGATGCTATTTTTATAAAATATATTCCTGTAAAAAGAGTTAAGCTTATTAATACAAAAGGCCTTACCCGTAACTTATGCTAAAACTTATATTAAAGACAGCTTTTTTAACCACCATCATTTGCAGTTCCGCTCTTTTATCTAAAGCCCAAATAGGCTACGATTATTCGCAGTATGAAGTTGGCGCAGCTGCCGGCTTTAATTCGGTTTATGGCGATGCCCAGCCACAAACCATCACGCCGTCGTTTCATTTAAATCTTACCTATAATCCCAGTCCGTTTGCAAATATTGTTTTAGAAGTGCAAATGGGCCGCTTGGCTGGCGGCGACTCATTGAAAACAGCAACCGGACGTCAGTTTACCGCTGATCTCACCGCCGTTCAACTCCGGGGACAATTACAATTGGGCGAGATAATGGACTATTCGCAAAGCCAATTTAAAAACGCCCTTAAAAACCTTTATTTCTCAGGTGGTATGGGTTTCGTGATAAGCCATATTACCAGCATCAGCCGGTACTCCATTAAAACCCCAGGGTTTTATACGCCGGGCGTGCTTAACAGCCAGGAACCCTTTGTTCCGTTGCGTATCGGCTACGAGTTTAAGGTATTTAATAAGTACAAGCAGCCCGCCTTTAAGGTCGACCTGGGTTACGAGTATAACCTGGTATTAAGCGACAACCTCGACGGTTACACATCAGGAAGCCATTTTGACATCTATTCCCAGTTTATCGTCGGCTTTAAATTCGCCTTCGGCGGTTCTATTATTTCTTACCGGAAACAAATTCCATATTAGGGAGTTTTATTAGCGAGTGGCGAATAAATAGCAATGAATTTTTAGCGGCGAACCGTTAGCTGAATAGAAATATGCCTTTGCTCATTTTTTCACGGATAGTAGTTGCTAATTTTGAGTAGATCTAAATTATAAATCTGCGATTATGAATAAAGATACATTTTACCCTGGTTTTGACGATGACAGTGAAGACAGGGACAGGACGTTGAAAGATGAACTGGGTGAAACAATTGACAAGGAAGACCTTGTTTTTAATGCCGAGGACGGCAGTTTTGAGTATGACGTAAAAAGCGACGACCCCGAGTACCAGCATCCTGATCCATATAATACCGCGGCAAAGAACGGGGAAGATATGAATTCGACCTACGACGAAGCCAACCCTTACGATACAGCGGACGAATATATCGCCAATGAGTCCTTAGCAACGGACGTTGATAAATTAGGTATGCATATTGATGACGGGGAAATTATTGAGCTGGATGCTACCGATAAAGCTTTGGGGCACACGCCCGAAGATGACCGGGATGACCTGGATGAGGAAGGATATCCTAAGAATGATGCGAAATAGGTGAAGGTGAAAGGTGAAATTGCAACCGTGATTTGACCTAAGAAGTCAATCGAGTAATCTCATCCATTACATGATCTGCACGCTAAAAATTTGCGCTCAACAAACTCTGTCAACCTTGCGTAATCTGCTCCCGGGCACATCAAAAATCTGGGTATTAAGCCTTATCTTTGCCGGCAGTAACTGACAATTTTATGCTTAAAGGATTTTTTAACGTTCCGGCGCCCCAGAACGAGACTGTATTAAATTATGGGCCGCGCAGTGTGGAACGCGGCGAGCTTAAAGCCGCCCTTGACGCGGCCCGTGCGCACCGCATTGACATACCGATGTACATAGGCGAGAAAGAGGTACGAAGCGGCAGAACCGCTGAGATACGCCCGCCCCATGACCACAAGCATCTGCTGGCCACCTATCATCAGGGCGACAAAAGCCATGTGGCCGCCGCGATTGACGCAGCCCTGGCAGCCAAAACCGATTGGGAAAACCTGCCCTGGGAACAACGGGCGGCCATATTTTTAAAAGCCGCCGACCTGCTTGCCGGGCCATACCGTGCCAAGATAAATGCCGCCACCATGCTGGGTCAATCAAAAAACGCATACCAGGCCGAAATTGACGGCGCTTGTGAACTGATAGACTTTTTGCGCTTTAATGTGCATTACATGAGCCAGATATACCAGCAGCAACCGCCAATATCGGGCAAAGGCGTTTGGAACCGTACGGAACAGCGCCCGTTGGAAGGCTTTGTATTTGCCTTAACCCCGTTTAACTTTACGGCTATTGCCGGCAACCTGCCTTCGTCCGCAGCGCTTATGGGTAACGTGGTGGTGTGGAAACCCGCCAATACCCAAATTTATGCAGCCAATGTACTGATGCAGGTTTTCCGCGAAGCTGGAGTTCCTCCGGGCGTTATCAACCTGGTTTATGTTGACGGGCCAACTGCCGGCGAAGTCATCTTTAACCACCCCGATTTTGCAGGCATTCATTTTACAGGTTCTACAGGGGTATTCCAAAACATCTGGAAAACCATCGGCAACAATATCCATAAATATAAAACCTACCCGCGTATCGTGGGCGAAACCGGCGGCAAGGATTTCGTGCTGGCGCATCCCAGCGCCGATGCTGATGTGGTGAGCGTAGCTTTACTTCGGGGAGCATTTGAATACCAGGGTCAAAAATGCTCAGCTGCCTCAAGGGCGTACATTCCTGCATCATTATGGCCCGCTGTTAGGGCCAATATGCAGCGCGATATGGCTTCGTTTAAAATGGGCCCGGTTGAGGATTTTGAAAACTTTATCAATGCCGTTATCGACGAAAAATCATTCGACAAACTTGCAGCGTATATTGATGCTGCCAAAGCCGACGGGAACGTAGAGATTGTAGCTGGCGGCACTTATGATAAAACCAAAGGCTGGTTTATTGCTCCCACCGTTCTACGGGTTAACGACCCTTATTATATAACCATGTGCGAAGAGCTTTTCGGCCCGGTTTTAACCGTTTATGTTTACGAGGATGCGCAGTTTGACGAAGTGATGGACATTGTCGATAAAACATCTATCTATGCTTTAACAGGCTCCATCATTGCGCAGGACCGCTATGCTATTGCCAAAGCGACCCATCATTTACGCAATGCAGCCGGAAACTTTTATATCAATGATAAGCCTACCGGGGCCGTGGTTGGCCAGCAGCCTTTTGGCGGCGCCCGTGGATCGGGAACCAACGACAAAGCCGGTTCCATGATCAACCTGCTGCGCTGGGTTTCCCCGCGTACCATAAAAGAAACCTTTGATCCGCCTAAGGATTACAGGTACCCGTTTTTGGCGAAAGAGGGCCCCCTCTAAATCTCCTCTGTCGGTTGACGGAGAGACTTTTGACTGGCAAATCTTATAAAAATTTATAGTATCAATAAAGAGGCGAGATTAATCTCGCCTCTTTGTTTTATTTTTTAAAGTCTCCCCGTCAACCGACAGAGGAGATTTAGAGGGGGCCGCTACTTAAACTTAAACACATTATCCATATTGGCGTTGTCATAGGCGCTTACCTTCATATCGGTTATGATGCCGGTGCTGAGGCTGTAAACCCAGCCATGGACGCCCAGGGGCTGGCCGTTTTCCCATGCATTTTGCACGATAGATGTTTTACAAAGATTGTAAACATTCTCGATCACGTTAAATTCTACCAGCCGGTCGCATTTTTCGTTCAGATCAGCAATCGGATCAAGCTGCGCTGCATGCAAACGATAAACATCTTTGATGTGGCGTAACCAGTTATCAATTAAGCCGAATTGCTGGTTGCTTATGGCGGCCATTACCCCGCCGCAACCGTAATGCCCGGTTACAATAACATGTTTTACCTTTAATACGTTGACTGCATAATCCAGCACGGAAAGCATGTTCATGTCCGAGTGGATCACCATATTGGCTATATTACGGTGAACAAATATTTGTCCCGGTGCGGTATTGGTGATCTGGTTGGCCGGCACCCGGCTATCCGCGCAACCTATCCATAAAACCGGCGGCGACTGTCCTTTTGCAAGGTTTTCAAAATACTCAGGGTCGGCCTTTAACGCGTTTTTTACAAACTCCCTGTTCCCTAAAAGCAACTCGTTATATAGGCTACCGTTGTTATCCTCTTGATTTTTTGCGCACATAATATTTAAAAGGAGAGGTTTGATCTCGCGGGTAAAAATAGGATTTAGAGTTGATATGTGGTAGTAATTTAAACCTGCTCCAGATATTACAACTCATTCTATCGCCTTCACATAAGCCGCCAACCCTTGAGATGGCGTGGTGCGTAGTTCGCTTTAATTTTTTAACCTACCGTCGGCCATATTTAATGACTGAAAAACAGTAATGCCTTCCGAATTTTTCAGCTTGACAGGTAATACCTTCGCTGATACCGGCGCTTTTACAAACCGCAGTTCCGCTCCTTTTACATCGTCAAAAATAAAAGCGGGCCGCTGGTCATCGTTCAAAAAACTTACCCGCACATTCTCCAGCCTCAATCCTTCCGCATGCCGCACAAAAAAACCATAGGCAGGCGTTACTCCAAAGCTGCCCGGCTCGGGGTAGCCCTTTTCCATTTCGGGCACTTCGCGTTGGGCCTGATCGGCGGTACCGCCGCCTTTGAAGTAGAGTTTTATATCTTTCAGGTCAATCTCTTCAATATTGTGTCCCGGAATGCCACTGATCAGCACCCCCTGTCCCGGTTCAACATTGTAGGCGATCACATTGCTGATGATTACCCGCCGCAACTCCCCTACCGGGACGCCGGCCGGACCGCGCATCCTGGCGCCCAATCTTAAAAAAATGGGCGCGTTACCAATATCGCGCATGGTGATGTTGGTGATAGTTACATCCTCCAGCAAAGCGCCGTCAACCGTTTCGAGCGCCAAACCGCGGCAATAATTAAATACACAATTGGATATAGTGATATTTTTAAAACCCCCGTTTGACTCGGTTCCGAATTTAATACGCCCAACCGGGTTGGTTACCGTTCTTTTATAAGTTCCGTCGAAAAATGAGCCTTCATCAAAACCACTTACCCCGCAATTGGTAATCGTTACGTTTTCGGTCGCGCGGGCAAAGCCCAGGCCAAAAGTGCTTTTCAAACAGATCCCATCGTCATAAGGTGAGTTTACACTGCAGTCCGAAACATGTACGTTGCGGCAGCAGTCTATATCCATACCGTCGCGGTTGGTATCCAGCTTTACATTGCTGATGGTGAGATTATCAACCCCGGTGGCGAGAATGGCAAACCAGCCGCCGTGCAATATCGAAATATCCCTGATATCAACGTTGCGGCATAAGTAAAGCGCGATAGATTTATTGGCCGACTGCTTATCTTTCACATAATCATTATACAAACCTTTGCCCCAAATCATCCCCTGCCCCAATATGGAAATATCGTGCAGGTTTTCGCCCCAGATAAGGCTGTTGTGCCAGTGGCTGTGGCCCGAATCCTGGTAGGTGGCGTTAACACTCGTTTCTTCTTCGTCATACCCATTTTCAGCGCTAACGGGCGCAGCTATAATGGTTGCCCCCTGGTCAAGAAACAGGGAAATATTACTTTTCAGGTGTATCGAACCGGATAAATAGTTACCGGCGGGTAAGTAAACGGTGCCGCCACCCACGGCGGACGCGGCATCGATAGCTTTATTTATGGCTTTACTATCCAGATTATTTCCATCGCCAATTGCGCCGTAATCTTTTACATTATAAAAATTGGCCTTGGCTGCATTTGCAAATCTTACGGATGCTAATGGCAGCAGCAGGGTTAATAAAATGGATGTGCGGATCGCATTCCAGCCGGTAATATTATTTTTTCTCAGTTTAAACATTCGTTTTCTCCAGTGATTGATTAATCCCAATATCTGAAAAAATTGCTTGTAAATAATTTTTTAACAGGTACCTGGATAAAATAGTTAAGAGATAACTCATTCCTGCGAGCACGACCCATGCTGCCGTCACAACTAAAATTGTCTTCGTGTCGCGCGCGCGCCATATTTGCGCTGCGCTAAAGCATATCAAAAAGGCAATTATAACCCAAAACAACGTTTTGTCCGGCTTAACTTCTGCAATAACCCGGGTTTCCCCATTGATCGTTTCTTTAAAATGAACGAGAATATTACCGGCGCCCGGCAACGGACCACGCGTCACTCCATTTCTTCGTTTGACGATCATGCGGCTGGAATCAACCTGTATGTTCCTGTAGTCAATATCCGGAACAAAAAACCAACTGGCATTTTTATTTGACTCATCAATCCGGTAACCCAAATTACTAACGATTTTCTCTACCGAAAGAGGTGTTTCTAAAAAATAAATGCCATTTAATTTGTCTGTCAAACTCATAAATAAATATAAGCAATTATTTATCCCATTTGGCAACAATAAAGCTACGAAGCCCGACCGGACATTTTACTTTTTATCCACCACCAAATAAACCACCCCGTAGGCAGGGACCACAACCGTGATGCCACCGGAAACATTTTGCGAAAGCGCAGCAATAGAATCGAAATTTGAAGGGCCGCCGGTTTGACCACTGGCCGGGCCAACGCCGTTTATCTTCACATTGTGCGAAAAAGGGGCGTTGTCCGTACCGCCTCTAAGTTCATAATAATAGTATTTAGTACCTATAGCGTAGTTGTTAAACTGAAGGTTAACGATATGATCAACACTGCCCGTGTTTACCAAAACAGCGCCCGTCTGGCCCGATGAAAAGGTAGAACCGTAGCTAATGATATCGCTGCTCCCGCTAACGGACGATGACACCATGCGGTCGCCAAAATATTTCTGAAAGAAATGCATGTAATAAAATGCAGGCCGGGGATTCCATTTGGCTACGCCGCCGGGTTCGTCGCCCTGGTTAAACATTCCCTGGTCGTCCCCGCCTGACCACCCATTTGCCAAATCCCAACGGCTGGCCATGCTAAACTGGTCTTTTATCGCCTCGCCCAAAACCATTACAGCATCAACACCGGCTATATTCGAAATATTTTGCGATGACCCCACGGCCTGGATATTCCATTCGTCCAACGCGACAGGCTTCAATGTTGCGCCTGCATTTTGAGCTGATGTTTTTACCCAGCTCATCATTGACGAGGTGCCTGAAGCAGGCGTTGAAAAAATTATTTCCGGGCTTGAGTTTTGATTGTACGGAGTGTAATAATTGTGTACTACAAAAAAATCGGCGCTGTTGCCCTCTGCTGCTAAAACATCGTGGTTCCAGTTACTTACGCCGGCATTGTTGGCAACATCATTTGAACTGGTTAACACGATACCGATTTTTATACCGGTGTTCCCAACCTGCGCTGCCGCGGCCCTCATTGAATCGGCAAACACCTGGAAATGCGACCCATATATGGTACCTGTAATAATGGCAGGCTGGCTATCATGATTTTGCGAAACATCTATCCTGTACCCCGCCTCCCAGCTGCCGAAGTTCTCGTTGCCTACCTCCCAGTATTTAGTTCGGCCATTGTCATACCTAACCCAATCGGCAGCGAGATGGGCGGCGGTTTGTACCGGCGTTGGCCCTGTGCCATAACGCGCGTAACCATAGTTAACGGTTATTAAGCCTGTACTATTGGTTTGCTGCAGCACTTTGTAGTAATTTTCAAGGCTCAACGTCCAGTTTTGGGTATTATGCCCATACCAATACCCGGCAGCTGATGCTGTGCCATTATAATCAAGCAGGGTTGACGGGGCATCCGCCGGGGCGGTAACGGTACTGCCATCACCGTTAAAGAAATAAACATCAGAAAGGCTGCCCCCTGGCGCACGGATAATATTGGGCGATAGCGTCTTCAAATTGCTCATTAACGGCGCCTGGTCAATCACTTGTCCCATATACGGATTAATGTTATTGCCAAAAAGAAGGCTCGATACTTTGGTATCGATCTGGCTCAGATCAACAACCACTATGGTCGCTCCGTCTGCCGATGGTTTGGAGACGCTTTGCGTAGCCGGCGTTGTAAAGGTTTTTGCCTGCCAGTTATCAAGGAAAAAACCCTGTGTGGAAGCAACGGATGGATCGGTGCCCGGAACGATGGAACCGCCCGGCCCGGTGCCGACTCCTGTTCCAACGGGCCCAGGCGGCGGGGGTACGCCGCCACCATTATTTGCGGGCCCTTTTTTACATGATTGTACCGCCACCAATGTCGCTAAAATAATTACCGTTGCTTTAGTTTTAATGCTTTTCATTTTAAATTTCTTTCTTTTCATCTAAGCCAATTCTCTTAATTATCTCCATACAAGCCCTGCTGTTGTGATAAGGGCACTTCCATATTCCAACTTTATCTTCGGCGCTCATTACTTCGTCCCACTCATTCACCCCCCAAAACCATTCACCATTATCCAGGTCCAATATTTTTTCCTTTACAAATTCCCAGACATCCATAGATATTTTTAAGTACTTATTGTCGCCGCTGAGTTGCCAGGCATTAAAAAATCCTAC
>Ga0068856_100003572_pt1 | contig 15647 bp, 17 predicted proteins | sample KBSCornC62_FD_66595 | JGI IMG/M metagenome (GOLD analysis project Ga0068856, IMG submission 66595) | Corn rhizosphere microbial communities from Kellogg Biological Station, Michigan, USA - KBS Corn C6-2 | ecosystem: Host-associated > Plants > Roots > Rhizosphere > Soil ...
GATTGTCCTAACGCGTCAGGCTGCTGCCCGGCGCCTGGCCTCGCAGCCAGGCAGGTCAGCCCGACCAGATCCAGGGTCAGGTCCCGGATGCGGGTGAGCGTGTCATACAGGCCCGACCGGTTCAGGTCGCCGGTCAGCGCGGTGTCCGTGCCGTGAGGTTCGATCAGGAAATCCCGGAACGCCTCACGGGCGGCGCCACCCAGGCGGCCGGAGACGATGATCTGATACCGGCGTGTGGGCGTGTCCGCCGCCAGGTCCCAGTAGCCGAAGCTGATCATTTTGTGGGGATATGTGACCTCGGTCACCAGCCATCACCTTCCGAACAGGAGACAACGTCCCCGGGGAACCCGGCGGGCCTGCTGGATTTGCGAGAAGGAGCACAGCCAGACCTCCGGGGCCGGCTGGCTCATCAACCGCAATCCGATGGTAGCGGTGCCGATGACAGCGGTCTATCGGAACGGGACATATCTGTTAGATGACCTACGGGTTTCTACCGGGCTGCCGGGGTCCTAGCTGCCGATACGCAGCCGGCGCGGATATCAGCCGGGTGAGGCCACAGCTGCTGCGCGGGCGGCCAGGCCTCAGGGCTGAGCTCGCTCAGACCGCGTGGCGGCTCGCCCTGGGACTCGTACTACTCGCAATGCGTTACGAACGCTTCGATGGCCGCCTCGAGCGGATACGGGCCCCGGACCTGCTGAAGCTCAGCCGAAACCTCGCTGTAGCTGCGCCGGGGATCATCGCCGCACTCGCGGCAGACCAGCTCGTACACCCCGGGGCGGCCGTCATCCGGCCGGCCGCCGAAGACACTGGCGGGCCGCTTCCGGAGGCAGAGCGTCCATTCTCCACCCGGCAGCTCACTCACCGTCACGTCCGCCTCTCTCGCAACGGGGTCCGGGCGGGCAAGCCCAAAAGAGACGCGGGACACGGCGCCCGTTGGTCCACCGAGCCCAGCTGATGACCCTGAGGCGAAACCGCCCGTAAACGACGCTGACCCCACCGGGAGCCCCCCTCTTCCCCAGCGAGGTCAACGCCCAGTTAGGGCAACCTTCGTTGCCATAACTGTCAATTACTGCCCTACCTTACGTTCGGGCGGTAAGGATGAGAAGGCCGAGCGGCAGCGCCAATCTGAACATCTTGCGGTGGCCGCACCCATATGGATCAGGCTTAAGCGGCAGAGGCCCGGTGCTCGTGCCCGTCGGGCCGGTCTCAGCCCGTCCCATCGGCCAGGCGGCTCAATTCCACAAGCTCCAGGCGGATTCCCAGGAGGCGGTCGAGCACGCCGCGCAGGCCCGGTAGATCCAGCTCGCCGATCAGCGCGGTGTCCGTGCCGTAGGGCTCGATGCGAAGGTCTTCGAAGGCCGCGCGGCTGGCTTCACCCAGGCGACCAGAAACGATGATCCGATAGCAGCGCGGCCGTGTGCTGTACCTCCCGGACGCAGCAGACCGGCCCGGAACTATGCCCATCCTGATCAGGCACCTCCTAGCGACTGCGCCCATTTACCCAGGCGCTGCCCGATAACCCGCGACCGCACATCCGAACCCGGCCCGGCGCGCTCCTCAGGCCCGGGTTCCCCGGGCTTAAGGAGTCTTCGGAGCAGGAGGCTGAGAGGTTTGGTCCCGGGCCGGAGGAGTCTTCGGAGCGGAAGGCTGAGAGGTTTGGTCCCTCAGAACGCGCCGCCCCGGACCAGGTCATCGTCACATCGTTTAAGGCTCAAGAGAAGGGATGATGCCGGCTAGGCGGACGGCAGGTAAAGCAGGGGTAACAGGTAAAGCGGAGGTGAATGGATGGCCAGGATCAGCTACGACGATCAGACCGCGGCAGCCTATAAGGCGGTCCGCGAGATCCCGCGCGACGGGCTCTCGGACTGGCGCGAGGCTGTCCGGCGGCAGCTCAGGCCCTCGCCGGGCATGACCGTGGTGGACATCGGCGCGGGGACCGGCGTGTTCGCCACCGCCTTCAGCGACTGGTTCGGCCTCAGCGTCCTGGCCGTCGAGCCGTCGGCGGCGATGCGAGCCCAGATCCCGGCCCGCCCAGCCCGCCCGGCCCGGCCCGGCCACCCTGGCCACCCGGGCATCCAGGTGCTCGAGGGACAGGCCAGCGCCCTCCCGCTGCCCGGTCAGTCGGCGGACGGCGCCTGGATGTCGCTCATGATCCACCACATCCCCGACCTCGAAGCCGCCGCCCGCGAGATCCGCCGCGTCCTCCGGCCTGGCGCTCCGGTGCTGATCCGCCAGGGATACCCGGGCCGGGGCGACCCGGCGCGCACCTTTCCCTGGGAGTTCTTCCCCGAGACCGCCCGGTCGGTCAGCACGTTTCCTACCGTCGAGCGGGTATGCCAGGCGTTCGGCACCGCAGGATTCTGTCGCGAGGCGCTTGAGCCGGTCCCCGAGAGATGGATCAGCCTGGCCGGGTTCCTCGACCAGGCAGACACCTTCCGCCACTCCGACACGAACCTGCGCAGCCTCACCGAGGAGGAGTACCAGCGCGGCAAGGAACAGCTCCGCCGCGCCGTGGAGCGGGCCGGGCCCGCGGCCCGGAACGAGGCCAGGACCTCGTGGCTGGAGCTGCTGGTCCTGCGCTGACCGTAGGCCTGCCTGAGTCAGAAAGCGCTCGCCCGCAGCTCACTTGGTCAGCACTATCCACTGCTGGCCGTCGATGAGCTCACGCGCCGCGTCGAGGTGACCAGCGTGGCAGGCGGTCTCAGCGATCACGTGCAGGACGATCTCGCGCACGTCGTCGAGCCGCCAGCCGCCAAACAGGTCGGCAGGCCACCAGGCCGGCGGGCTGTCCAGGGACGTGGCGGCAATGATCGCGTCGGCCCGCTCTACCTCTCGCCGGTAGAGGTCCAGCACCGCGCTGGCGGTCAGGCCCGCGGGGACCTGCCAGGCATTGTCGGGCTCATCGTCCGGCCACGGCTCGCCCGCGACGACGGCGCGGAACCAGAACCGCTCGACGTCGATCGCCAGATGATGCACCAGCCCGGCGCAGGTCCACTGGGAGGGCAGCAGAGGGCGCTGCAGGTCCTCCTCGGAAAGGCCCTCCAGGATGCCGAGCACGTGCTCGCGCTGGGTCGAAAGGGACGAAAGCAGCGTCTCGCTCTCCTTGGTCACGTGAGTCCTCCCTCGGTTGCTCAGGATCTAGTTCTGGCTCCACGCGCCTTCGGAGAGGATCAGCCACACGCCGACCTGCCCGAGGGGAAGATGCGAGAGGCGGTCGCGGATCAGGTCCGCGCGCCGCTGCTTGTCCGCCACGCGGCTGCCGAAGAGCTTGGTGCGCACCTCGATCACCACGTCGAGCTCGCCCACGTCCAGGGGAGACTTCTTCCGGAACCGGATCTCTATGTCGCCCGGCTGGACCGGGCCGGTCACCGGTTCCTCAGCGCATTCGACCGCCTCGCCGACAACAGCCGGCAGCAGCTCGCCCAGGTGGCGCAGGACCTCCTGATCCACGCTCCCGCCGTACGTCACGTCGATCAGCGGCATGGGACGGAGCTCTCTAGCCGCCGGCCGGAGGCCGGTTCAGGCTGGTCAGGGCCGTGTTCAGCACCTCGAGCGTCAGGGCGGGATCGATGCAGGAGTCGGCGCCCAGGACACACACCCACGCGCGCTCGTCCTCGCTGCCCAGGGCGAACGTGGTGCTGTCGGGCAGCGCATCGGCGAGAGCCCGCCGCAGCGGTGCGTCCAGGTCCTGGCCCTCGGGCAGGAACACCACGCCGGCCGGAGGCCCGCTCGGCGGGGCATTCCTGGCCGCCAGAACCGCCGCCTCCAGCGCGTCAAGATCGGCCAGGCCCGCGAGCGCACGCGCGGGAACCGACTCGCGCGCCCGGATCATGGACAGGAACTCGTGCTCCACGCCCAGGTAACCGTCGCCCAGCTCAAAGGCGACCTCGGCGCCCCGCGTCAGCACGAAGCCGTCAGGCACGAGGAACCGGGGCCGGGGCGGGGGTGAATAGCCGGGACTGCTGACGATGGCAAGCACCGCCGCCTCAGCCTGGGCGAGGTCGAGCAAGGGCGAGATGACGGTTACCGGCCACCCGCCGTCGTGGAGCATCGCCAGGAACATGTGCTCAGGACCGCCGACCGGGCTCCCGAGAGACCGCGCGATCTCGGCCGCCCGGCCCTTGATCATGTAGTAGTGCGCGGTGGGCGACACTGTCCTGTCAAATACCAGGCCCATGCGCACATCGTAGGCGCGGCCTACGACACCAGCCCGTCATCAGCCCCCGGCCGCTCCCCGGAGGCCTGCAGCAGGCGGTCAAGAGTGCGCCGGCCGACGGAAGCCATCGTGGGGTTGGTGGTGACGTAGTACCAGACCAGGCCCATGGCTTGCGCGAACGCCCACGCCTTCCCGCGCTCCCACTCAGCGTCATCGCAGCCGAGGTCCGCCCGGAGGATCTCGCGCGGCCCGCTGTCGAGCAGGTGCCAGGCGCCGACGAGATCCAGGGCCGGATCGGCCGGGCCCAGGGACCCGACGTCGATCACGCCAGCCAGCCGCCCGCCGTCCACGAGCACATTCCCCGGCACCAGGTCGCGGTGGTTCATCACGTCCGGGACCCCGTCCCGCGGCGCCGCCCGCAAAACCTGCCACATCCGCCGCAGCCGCGGCACGTCCAGCAGCCCTTCGCTGCGGGCAAAGCAGATTTCCAGCCACTCGTCCTGCGACGCCAGCACCCCGCCCCGACCCGACCCGGCGAACCTCCGGCCGCCCGTGCCAATTGCCCGGACATCGCTGATGAAGGAGGCCAGATCATGCGCAAAGGCCACCGACCCGCCCGGGTCCGCGTCGGTCGCCACGGTCCCCGGCACCCATGTCTGCACCGACCAGGGAAGCGGGTAGCCAGCCCCGGGCTTCCCCAGCGCGGCCGGCTCCGGGGTCGGGAACCGCGTGCTCCCGGCCAGCGTCCGCGCCGCCTCCGCCTCCGACTCGAGCCACCGGAGCGTCCTGGCCGGGTCGCCCGGCCGGAGCGGGAACCGGGCGGCAAGCCGGTCACCAAGACGGAACAGCGCGTTGTCCGTGCCCTGCGACCGCACCTCCCGCACCGGCAGCCCCGCCCAGCCCGGGAACTGCTCCGCCACCAGCGCCGTCACAACGCCCGTCGTTACGGTCAGCTGATCGGGATGCATCGTCACCGGAACAGCATTCACTAGGTGTCCCCGCCGCGCTCTGCCGCCGCCTCGGCTTCACCGGCGAGGTCTACTGGTACAGCCGCGACGAGCTCAGCCGCTAACCGGCCTAACGCGGCAAGATAGGACCAGCCTGGCCCCTGCACGGCGAGCATGAGGAGTCGAGATGCCGTGGTTCCCGGACTTCGTCAACGCCGCGGAGCTGGCGCGGAGACAGACCCGCGCCGCCGTGCAGGCTGACCCGGTCGGCCAGTACATCGCCGCCCTCGACAGGGGCGAGACCGGCCCGCTGGAAACAGGCTGGCCGGACCACGTCACGGTCTACGACCCCCGCGCCGGCGAGGTAAGAGGCCACCGCGACCTCCGCCACTTCGTCAGGGAAAGCCAGAAGCTCCTCGCCGCCCGCCACGTCCGCACCGAGACCGTGGCCTGCACCGTCGCCGGGGACCGGGCCGTCGTCGAGCTCATGGCCCATATCACCGTCGACGGCCGCGAGCAGCCCTGGCCCGCCGCCATCGTGGCCGACTCCGCCGACGACCGGTCGATCACCTTCCGCACCTACCTCAGCCTGTGGGTGCTCGACGGCCAGCACCACCCCCGCCCGCCCATCCTGCGCCCCGGCCCGGCCCCGGCCCGGCCCGGCGGCATCGTCGGCCGCTACCAGGCCGCGCTCGCCGCCGGCGACACCGAGGCGATCGTCGCCACCTTCGCCCCGGACGGCTACCTTCAGGAACCCCTCGGCCCGCCGCACTCCCACCGCGGCCAGGCCGAGCTCCGCGACTTCTTCGCCCGCTGCTTCCGCGACGGCGGCATCGGCCTGGAGCCCTGCCGCGTCACCGACGACGGCGTCCGCTGCGCCCTCGAGTACAACCTCGTCAGCTGGGGCCGCGGCGAAATGCCCCCGCAGGCCGGCCTGGCGGTCTTCGAGCGCAGCCCGGACGGCCGGCTCGCCGCCGCCCGGGTCTACGACGACGTAGCCGCCCCGTAGCCAGGCCGTTCCGCTCACCGCTGATTCCCGCTTTACCCGCCCGCACCCGGGCACGGTCACAGCCACGGGACCGGGCACACGCGCCGCACGCGGGGCCGCTGGCCTGCTGCGGCAGCGCAACTTCCGGCTGCTGTGGATCGGCGAGACGATCAGCAGCGGCGGCGACGCCATGGCCGTGGTCGGGATGCCGCTGCTGGCCGTCACCGTCCTGCACGCCAGCACGGTCGCGGTCGCGGCGATCACCGCGTCGGCCTACCTGCCCTGGCTGATCATCGGGCTGCCGGGCGGAGCCTGGGTGGACCGGCTCCCCTGCCGCAGGCTAATGATCACCTGCGACATCATGTCTTTTACTTTTTACGCTAGTTTGCCTGCTTCGGCTTGGGCCGGAGAACTCACCATCGCTCAAGTCATTGCGGTTGCCCTGGCCGCCGGGTCGGTAAGCGTCCTGTTCACCACCGCCTACCGGGTCCTGCTGCCCTCACTGGTCGGCCCGGACGACCTGATCGAGGGCAACGCCAAACTCCAGGGCAGCGCGGCCGCCGCCGCGATCGGCGGCCGGGCCGCCAGCGGGATCGCCGCGGAGGCGGCCGGCGCCGCGACCGCGCTGCTGTTCAACGCGGCCAGCTTCGTGGTCTCCGCCGCCTGCCTGCTCGCCATCCGGCCGGCCGCGTCACCGCCGCCCGCTGCATCAGCGCCGCCCGTCACGTCACCGCCGCCCGCCGCCCGCCCGGGCACCACCCTGCGGGCCGAGATCGCCGAGGGCACCCGGTTCATCCGCCGCGACCCCTACCTGCGCCCGCTGACGCTCTACGGCTGCGCCGCGAACCTGACCTACAGCGGCAGCACGGCCCTGGTCGTGCTGCTCCTGGTCCGGGTGATCGGTCTTGGCCCGGCCGCGGCCGGGCTGCTGCTGGCCGTGTCCGGCTTCGGCGGGATCGGCGGCGCGCTGGCCGCCCGCAGGCTGGCCCGGCGGGCTGGCTCGGCCCGCGCGCTGCTGCTCTGCGCCGCCGCTGGCGGGCTGTCCGGCCTGCTGATCCCGCTGGCCGGCCCGGGCCCGCGGGCTGCGTTCTTCGCCGCCGGGGCCACGACGGTCGCCGCGGCCATCGCCGTCAGCAACATCGTCATCGGCAGCTTCCGCCAGGCCTACTGCCCGCCCGCCCTCCTCGGCCGGGTCACCGCCACGATGAGCCTGCTCGTCCGGGCCGGCATACCCGTCGGCGCGCTGGCCGCCGGGGCCATCGCCGCCGCCATCGGGGTCCGCGGCGCCTTGTGGGTCCTGATGACCTGCTTCGCCCTGTCCGCCGCGCTGCTCGCCACCCCGGCCATCAGGTCCGCCAGGGACCTGCCGCGGCAGCCGGCGGCGGCCCTGAGCCGGGCCGGCCGGTAATGGCTCCGCGGCCATTCCGGCAGGGCCGGGCGGGCCAGATAATCGGGCTGGAGCGCGGCAGCTCAGCCAGGGCCCGGCGGACGGCTGAGAACGGGGGCGCAGCCACCCGCCGGGACGGGGCGATGTCACAGCCGGGGGCCTCTGCCCCGTCTTAGTCGTGGCCCCGGCGGAAGATGCCGGGGGCAGCTGAGGAGACAGTCATGACATCGCTCGCGTACCGGCGCTCGGGGTCGGGGGAGCCACTGGTGCTGCTGCACCCGCTCGGGTCGTCGCGCCAGGCCTGGGACCCGGTCGCGCCGGCGCTGGCCCGCCACTTCGACGTCATCGCGGTGGACATGCCGGGCTTCGGCGAGTCCGCGCCGCTGCCCGGCGAGCCGTCGCCGGCCGCGCTGGCCGCCGCGGTGGCCGGCCTGCTGGACGAGCTCGGCGTCACCACGCCGCACCTGGCCGGTAACTCACTCGGCGGCTGGGTAGCGATGGAGCTGGCCCGCCGCCGCCAGATGGCGTCGGTCACCCTGATGTCCCCGGCCGGGCTGTGGCGAGGCAGCACCCCGTACTACTGCCGGATCAGCCTGCGCGCCACGCGGTGGCTGGCCCGGCGCGCGACCGGGCCGGTCTGCTGGCTGGTCCGCTTCCGCCCCGGGCGGGTGCTGGTCCTCGGCCAGACCCACGGCCGGCCCGGGCGGCTGAGCGCCGGCTACGCGCAGGCGGCCGTCCGCGCGTTCGGCAGCTGCCCCGGGTTCGGCGCGGTGCTGCGGGCCACGCTGCATCGCCGGCTCCTGGTCACCGAGCCGGTCGGCGCGCCGGTCACGGTGGCGATCGGCGGCCGGGACCGGCTGCTCCCGCGCCGGGCCCGGAACATCGACCAGCTGCCGCCCGGCACGCACACCGGCGACCTGCCCGGCTGCGGGCACGTGCCGATGTCCGACGACCCCGGCGCGGTCACCGCGCTGATCATGCGCTCCGCCGCCCGGGCCGTCACCACGGCACCCGGCGCCGGTCCGGCCGGTGATCATCAGCGAGGATGGTGACCGCCGCAGGCCGGCGGCCCAGCCGTTCGTGATGACCGCCCGCCGGCCGGACGCGGCCCGCGCGGTGCGGTTCACCGGTCCTGGAGGCGGGCGTCCCGGACGGTGATCCGTCCGGCGGCGAGACCGCACCCGCCTCGGCGGCCATCAGCGCGTCGGCGGGCAGGCGGCCGGCCAGCCACTGCAGGCCCCCGATCGCCACCCCCGCTCCGGTCGCCACCAGCAGCCACGGCAGCCACACAGCGACCGAGGCCAGCGCGGCCACGGCCGGCGCGAGCACGCCCGCGCCGGTGAACGCGTACTGGAACGCGGCCAGGTAACGGCCCCGGGCCTGCGGCGGTGCCACCGAGGCGGCCAGCGCCCCCGCGCGGGGCCCGCAGACCAGTCCCGCGGCGGCCAGCAGCACGATAGCCATCATCAGGTCGGCCGGGCGCCAGGCCGGGGGCAGCAGGATCGCGGCCAGGCTCACCGCGCACCACGCCACGTACAGGACCGCGCCCGCCTGAATCGCCGCGACCCTGGTCAGGCGGCCGGTCATGCGCAGCGCGAAGGTCCCGGCCAGGCTGCTCAGCGTGGTCGACACCGCCAGCAGCGTGCCCGGCAGCCAGTCCGGGGCGTGCAGCTCCTCGATCACGTACACCGGCATGCCGGTCAGGTAGAAGTCGACCGCGAGCATGACCAGCCCGGTGAGCACAATCAGCGCCAGGAAGGGCCGGTCGGACAGCGGCCCCGCCCGCCGGGCCCGGTCCCCCGGTCCCGCGGGCCCTCCCGGGCCGGGCCCGGACGCGGGCGGCCAGGGCACGCGGACGCACCAGGCCAGCAGGACGGCACAGGCCAGGAAGCTGACACCGTCGGCGGCGACCGCGATCCGGTAGACGCCCGGCCCGGCGACGGTCAGCAGCCCTCCGGTGGCCAGCCCGCCCAGGCCGAAGCACCCGGCCCGGACCATGTTCACCACCGCGAACGGCCGGTCCGGCGGCCCGCTCCCTGAAACGTCGGAAACCAGGGCAAACAGCGAGCTGTAGAACAGCTGCTGCCCGGTGGCCAGCAGCATCGCCGCGGCCAGCACCGGCAGCTCGGACCGGGCCAGCAGGTAGCCGGCCGCGCCGAGGGCCTGGACCAGCTGGGACGCGATGACCACGGACCGGGCCCCGGCCCGGTCCACCAGCCGCCCGGTGAACGCCGGGACCGCCAGGCCGGCCAGCGCCCCCATCGAGATCACCGGGCCCGCCACGTTCAGCGGCAGCCCGACGTCCCTGGTCAGGTAGACCAGCGTCAGCGGCAGGAATAAGCCGCACCCGAAGTTGTCTACGCCCAGCGCGGTCAGCAGCGCAGTCTGGTTCCGCTGCGCGGTGCGGGGAGAGGTTAAGCGGCCGGGCGGAGCCCAGGCAGGCAGCAGCCTGCGGCAGTCGATCGCCATGACATCAGGCCATCCACTAGCGGCCAGCGAGGAACCCGCGGACCGGGCCGGGAAGTCCCGGCCTCACCCGCCGCTGGGGGCCGAACGAGTAAAACAGCGGGCGGGCACTGAACTTCATCCGGAAATCATGGCATTTACCGGGCGGGCCAGGCCGGTGGTATGGCGGTAATGACCTGGGTGTATTACATAACGTGACAGTTTAAGTCGCCCCTGCGACACCCGGTGCGTATGGGTTTCGTGGTGCGGCGGGAAGGGGTCATGGCCGACGCCGACAACCTAAGGTTGACGCAGGCCGGAGACAAGCTTACGTTGTCGGTATGGACCACGGACCCGGGCCCGCATACGTGGATGTGCACGCGCTAACGACGGCGGTGGAGCAGCACGTCACCGGCTCGCCGCTGGACCGGATCGAGGCCGCGCTGTCCCTCGGCAACGAGCTGACCGTCGGCGCCGACGAGCTGATCGGCCATTTCGTGGCCGGGGCGCGCCAGGCGGGCTGCTCGTGGACCGACATCGGCGAGCGGATCGGCGTTTCCAAGCAGGCCGCCAGGCAGCGTTTCACGCCGCTTCCCGGCGTGGCCCCCAGCGCCCTGCCGGTCCGGCAGGCCCGGCTGGTGGCCTGCCTGGACGCGGCCAGCCAGGCGGCGGTGGCCGACGGGTCCGCCGAGATCGGCACGCACCATCAGCTGATCGGCCTGTTCAAAGAGGGGGCCGCGGCCGCCATCATGGAGTCTCTCGGGCTGACCGCCGCCCAGGTCCGGCACGCCGCGGGCGAGCTGTTCCCCGGTGGCGGCCGGCCCGCCGGCCTGCCCCGTGACCTGCCGCCGCCGGAGTCGGCTGGGGCCCGGGCGGCGCTGATCGGCGCGGCCCGGCTGGCTCATCGCGCCGGGATCGACATGGTCGGGCCCGAGCAGCTGCTCGGCGCGCTGGCGCTGGACCCCGGCTCGCACGCCCGGCGGGTGCTGGGCAAGCTCGGGACCAGCATCCCGGCCATCAAGAAAGAGCTGGAGTGCTACATCGGTCCCGGCCGGGCCCGCCGCCGGGGCAAGAAGGCGGCCCAGCGCTGCTCGTTCTGCGGCAGGGGCCCGGGCCGCGGGGTCCGCATGGTGGCCGGGCCAAGCGTGTGGATCTGCGCCGAGTGCGTCTCGCTGGCCAGCGAGGTCCTCGCTGACGATGACAGCAGTACCGGTCAGGGGTAAGCCCGGTCAGGGGTAAGCCTGGTCAGGGGGAGGCCGCGTCAGAGGTAGAGCCGCCGCAGCTGCGGGTCGAGGCCGTCCGGCCCGGCGCTGGCCATCGCGGTGAGCACCGCGCGCACCCCGGCCACCGCGCCCGCGCCGTGCGCCGCGATCAGCCGGTCCTCGTACTCGCGGTGGAACCGGCGCGCGGAGGCCAGCGCGGCCCGGCCGCGGCCGGTCAGCTCGACCAGCCGGGCCCGGCCGTCCCGCGGGTCGGGCTGCCGCCGGACGTACCCGCGGCGGGCCATGTCGTCGATGATCTGCGCGGTGCCCTGCTTGGTCACCATGAGCCGGCCCGCCAGTTCGGTCGCGGTCATCGGCCGCTCGGCCAGCGCCCGGAACACGTACCCGTCCGAGTGGCCCAGGTCGGCGAAGCCCGCCCCGGCCATCGCGGCGTGCAGCTCCCGGACGAACTCCTGGTAGGCAAGCGCCAGCAGGATGCCGAGGTCAGGTTGCGTCAGCGAGGTCACTGGGTCATTATAGACAAGCCAACTTGAACAAGCTGGCTTGTCTATCTGGAGGAAGCATGCACGTCATCCGAGCCGCGGAGGCCCCGGTGTTCGAACTGCCCGGGGTTACGTTCACCGGGCTGGCCGCGCCCAGCCGGGGCTCCGCGGGCCTGTGCACCTGGCGGCTGTCGGTCTCGCCCAGCCTGCAGTCACCCGAACCGCACACCCTCGACCACGACGAGGTCTTCGTGGTCACCAGCGGCCGCATCCGGCTCACCCCGGACGGCGACCCGGCCGGCCCGGGCGACGCCGTGGTGGTCCCGGCCGGCCACCCGATCCAGCTCGTCAACCCGGACCCCAGCCCGGCCGAGGTGATCGTCGCGATCCGCGCCGGGTTCACCGGCAAGGCCGCCGACGGCAGCGACATCGCCACACCGCCCTGGGCCCAGTAACCTCGCCGTCCCGGTCCCGGCACGCACCGGGACCGGGACGCGGGCGGGAGCTGCAGCGCCACGCAAGCCAGCCGCGGGCTAGCCGGCCGCCGGGCCAGCCGCGTGCCCGTTGTCGTCGACCGGCGAGACCAGCCGGATCACGCCGATCTCGCTCCAGGTCACGAAGATCTGGCCGCCCGTACGCAAATCGGTCTCAATCGTCATCTTGTCGTTCATCTGCGCCAGCATGTGGACGTTCCACAGATTAATGCTGGGCGACTCGACCGTGTACGTGCGCCCCTCATAGTCGAACTCGACCTGCAGGTTCACCGGCCCTCCCCCCGGACGGCGCAGATAGCGCCTGACCGTCATTATGCCGCCTATCATCCGGCGGCTTGTCAATGGAGTTAATAACTGGTTTCGCTGGTAATAGCGTCCTCAGCCTGACCCGGCCCGCCGCCGTCGCCGGGCACCGCTGACAACCTCCCGGCCGCGGCAGGCGCGGTTCTGAAACCAGCTTTCCGAGCAGGAAACCGCGCACGCGCTGGGGCAATTCGGCCGGCACCGTGAAAAAGCCAGACCAGCCGCGCGCTCGGGCGGCTGCGTGCATACTCGACGCCGATCTGCGGCCCGTCACCTTCATCGTCCGCAGCTCGGCCGGCGGCGCGCCCCGGGCAGGTCAGTACCGGCGGGCCGCGGTCAGCCGGAGATCGCGGCCAGGCTCTCCCTGACCGTCTCGGTCAGCTGGTGGCTGGGGCCGAGCACCCGCTCGCAGTCGGCCAGCGTCCGCTTGAACACGCCGATCGCGTCTGCCTGACGCCGGGCCGACAGGTACGCCGAGCCGGCGTTGTACCGGGCGGTCAGGGTGTCCGCGTGGTCTGCGCCGAGCACCCGCTCGCAGTCGGCAAGCGCGCGCTCGTACATCGGGATGGCCTCGGCCAGCCGCCGGGCCGACATGTAGGCCGACGCCAGGTTGCCCTGGGCGGTCAGGGTCTCCGGGTGATCGTGGCCGTGCACCCGCTCGCAGTCGCGCAGCGTCCGCTCGTACATCGGCACCGCGTCCTTGAGCCGCTTGGCCAGGTAGAACGTGGCGGCCAGGTTGCCGCATGAGGCAACCGTATCCGGGTGATCCGGGCCGAGAACCCGTTCCCGGTCCGCCAGCGTGCGCTGGTACAGCGGGATCGCGTCACGGAGCTTGCCCGCCGAGCGGTAGGCGTAGGCCAGGCTGCTGCGCGCGGTCAGCGTGTCCGGGTGGTCAGGCCCGAGCACCCGTTCCCGGCCGGCCAGGTTCCGCTCGTACAGCGGGATGGCCTCCTTCAGCCGGCCCGCCGAGCGATAGGCCGCGGCCAGGCTGTTGCGGGCGGTTAGCGTGTCCGGGTGGTCGGGGCCCAGGGCCCGTTCCTGGTCGGCCAGGCTGCGCTCGAAGATCGCGGTGGCGTCGGCCAGCCGGCCCGCCGAGCTGTACGCCGAGGCCAGGTCGTGCCGGGCGGTCAGGGTGTCCGGGTGCTGCGGGCCGAGCGCCCACTCCCGGCCGGCCAGCGCCTGCTCGTACAGCGGGATCGCCTCGGTCACCTGGCCCGCGGCCAGGTACGCGTGGGCCAGGTGGCTGCGGCAGGTCAGCGAGTCCGGGTGGCCGGGGCCGAGCATCCGCTCGCGCTCCTCCAGGCTGCGCTTGCGGGAGGAGATCGCGTCCGAGGCCAGCCCGGCCTTCTCCTGGGCACCGGCCAGCCGGTCCCTGGCGGCCAGCGACTGCGGATGGGACGGGCCCAGCAGCCGGTCGCTGACCTTGATCATGTTCTCCCAGTAGTGGACCGCCGGGCCGGTCAGCCCGCCGCGTTCCAGGCTGTCCCCGGCGCGCATCAGCAGCGGGTGGGCCTTGGGCCCCCACAGCAGGTCACCGGTGCAGCGCAGCAGGCTGGCCGTGTTGTCGCGGAGCGCCAGCGTGAGCGGCGGGGCCGGGTCCGGCTGCGGCCAGGCCTCGAGCAGCGCGTCGGCGGCGGCCCTGGTCACCTCACCGAACACCGGCGGCGGCAGCAGCTGACGGATGATCTCGCCGATCACCGGGTGCACCCGGATCGTGCGCTCCGCGCTGCCACTGTCGATCATCACCAGGCCGAGCCGGGCCAGGCTGGTCAGCGCTGTTCTGGCCAGCTGCACGCCGGCCTCGCCGGCCCGTTCGCCGGTCATGAACGTCACCGCGGCGGGACCGGTCAGCACACTGACCGGGATACCGGCCGGGTCGAGCACGCAGGCCAGCGCGAGCACGCCGCGGGCCAGCCCGGCCGGCGGCAGCTGGTCAAGGAAGTCCAGGCCCACCGACACGGTCAGCGCGGCGGCGTCCGTGTCGTCGCCGTCCGGCCTGGCCTGCCGGATCCGGCGCTCGGCGAACCGCGCCCGGAAACCGCGGCAGTCCAGGCCGCGGTCGATGATGACGGCCGCGGCCAGGCCCAGCGAGAGCGGCAGGCACTGCAGGTCCTCGGCCAGATCCAGGGCCTCGATCCGCTGATCCGGGTAGTCGCTCAGGGCAGTGGTCAGGTAGCCGAGTGCTTCCCGGCGGGAGAACGGCCCGACCGGGATCACCCGGCGGCCAGGACCGCTCAGCGCGGCCGGCTCCAGCCGGGTGGTGATCAGCACGCTGCCGGACGGGCCCGTGGGCAGCAGCCCGGCCGCGTCGGCCGGATCGGTCAGGTCGTCGAGCACGACCAGCCACGGCCGGCCGGTGCCGGCCAGCCAGGCCATGAACCTGGCCGCCGCGGTCCCGGCGTCGCGGTGCGTGTCACCTGCGCCGACGGCGACGAGGCCGCGTGCGTAGCCGGCCAGGATCGCGTCGCGGCTCGCTGCGGTCAGCCAGACGAGCAGGTCGACCGAGCCGGCCTGCCACAGCGAGCGGGCCAGCGCGGCGGCCAGCTGGGTCTTGCCCTCACCGCCCGCGGAGGGACGGCCGCTGCCGTCCGGGCCGGGCGCCGCGGCCAGTACCGTGACCTGGCCTGGCCGCAGCTCAGCGACCAGGCCGGGCCCGGTTTCCGGGCGGCTGCTGAACGCCGGGGCGAGCGGTGGCACGTCACCGAGCACAGCGGGCCAGGCCCGTTGCGCGGGCACGATCTGCTGCGTAGGCGGCGGGCGGCCGTGCTGCATGTGCGGCCCGCTGCTGGTCTGCCTGCTCATGCCGGTCGGCCGGGTCCGGTTGCTCCGACCACCAGGAACCTCCTCGGACGGCCGGCCACCAGGGCGGTCGCCACGGTCGGGATGGATCTGGATCTGAATAGTCATGATGGCGGATTTGGCGGTTCGCCACTACCGATCCGATTCCTATTTCACAGCAAAGTGCCGCGTGAGGCGGGTGTGACTGCTGAATCCGGCCGTCCTGGCGCTGATCATGGTCATGGATTACGGCTGGTGCGCGGCTGGCCGCGCCTGCTTAGCTGATCTTGCGGCGGGTACTGCGGGAGCCGGGGAAGCTGGTCATTGACGGTCCAGCCGGACCGGCATAAGGTCCGGCTGGCTGGTGATCGCGAAAGGACTTCGATGGCTGCGGTGGCGGCAGCGCGCGGGGGACCACGGCGCATCTCGGCCGGCCAGGTGTGG
>Ga0068856_100003579_pt1 | contig 15630 bp, 6 predicted proteins | sample KBSCornC62_FD_66595 | JGI IMG/M metagenome (GOLD analysis project Ga0068856, IMG submission 66595) | Corn rhizosphere microbial communities from Kellogg Biological Station, Michigan, USA - KBS Corn C6-2 | ecosystem: Host-associated > Plants > Roots > Rhizosphere > Soil ...
GGCGCGCTCACCGGCGCTCCGGATGGCTCGGCGAGCGGCGGTGCCGTTTCCGGATCACGCGCGCCCGGCACGAGCTCGGCCGTGATCACGGCTAAGGTCTCGCGCCCGACCGCGCTTTCGCCAATGCTGATTTCTGGTGCGGAGCTCTGCGTGGGCGCTCGACGAGCTCGATGTAACGGCGCGGGCGCGCGGCTCGGAGTCTTTGCGCCGGGTGCGTTCGAAATCCGATCGCCGTAGCTGAGCGTCGTTTGCGGTGGGCGCACGGGTTCGGCGCTCTCCGCGATCAATGCCATTGTGTCCCGCCCTGCGGGTGTCTCGCTGACCGATACTTCGGGGCCGTCGTCGTGGGCGCTCGGGCGCGACGATGCCGGCGCTGGCGCCACCGCGAACAACTCCTCGGTGATCGCGGCCATGGTCTCGTGCCCGGCCGCGGTATAGGAGACCTGCAGGTCGGGCTGCGAGCCGTCCTTGGCTCGGGGTGGCTCAGTGCGTGACGCTTTGCTCTTGGAGCGGGATGTGCGCGAGCTCAAAACGCCCAAGTATCGCACGGTCTACCCGGCAAATGCCACGGCCCTCGCCGAAACCGAGCGGAGCGCGGTGATTCTGGCTCCGCCCGTCGGTCGATGGTCGAGCATGCCCGCTAGGGCAGCTCGGTTCGGCCCATCAAAAATTGGTCCACGTTCCGCGCCGCCTTGCGACCCTCGGCGATCGCCCAGACCACGAGGGATTGCCCGCGCTGGCAATCGCCGGCCGCGAATACGCCCGGAACGCTGGTCATGAAATCTTCGCCAACCGCGACGTTGCCGCGCTTGTCGAGCGAAAGTCCGAGATCGGTCACGATGCCAGGATGCTCGGGATGCACGAAGCCCATCGCGAGCAGCACGAGGTCGGCGGCGAGTTCGAACTCGGTGCCGGCGATGCGCTCGAAGCGCCCGTTCTTGAACTCGACTCGCACGCAGTGCAGCTTCTCGACGCGCCCGTTGCCGCTGACGCGCTCGGTGGACACGCTCCAGTCGCGCTTGCCACCCTCTTCATGCGAGGACGAAGTGCGAAGCTGAAGCGGCCAAAGCGGCCACGGCGTCGAGCTGGCGCGCTCCTCCGGTGGGCGCGGCATGATCTCGAAGCTGGTCACGCTGAGCGCCCCTTGCCGGTGCGAGGTCCCGATGCAGTCGCTGCCCGTGTCCCCGCCGCCGATCACGATCACGTTCTTCCCGGTGGCAAGAATCGCCTCTGCGTCCGAGACCGGAAGACCCGCGACGCGCCGGTTCTGTTGGGTGAGGAAATCCATCGCGTAGTGAATGCCAGCGAGCTCGCGCCCGGGCACCTCGAGATCGCGCGGTTTTCGCGAACCAATCGCCAGGATCGTGGCGTCGAAGTCGCGCTTGAGATCGGCCGCGGTCAGGTCCTTTCCGACGTCGACGCCGGTCTTGAACACGACGCCTTCGGCCGCCATTTGTGCGACTCGGCGCTCGACGAGCGACTTTTCCATCTTGAAGTCGGGGATCCCGTAGGTGAGGAGGCCGCCGATGCGATCGTCGCGCTCGAACAGGGTCACGTCGTGGCCCGCGCGCGCGAGCTGCTGCGCCGCGGCCATGCCCGCCGGACCCGAGCCGATGACCGCGATCTTCTTGCCAGTGCGGCTCTTGGCCAGCACCGGTTTGACCAAGCCATCCTCGAACGCGCGATCGACGATCGAGCGCTCGATGAGCTTGATGCTGACCGGGTCTTCGTTGATCCCGAGCACGCATGCCGCTTCGCACGGTGCGGGGCAGACGCGACCCGTGAATTCCGGGAAGTTATTGGTCGCGTGCAGCGCCGCAATCGCCTGCTCCGGCTTGTTCCGGTAAACGTGGTCGTTCCAATCCGGGATCAAGTTGCCGAGCGGACAACCGGTATTGCAGAACGGGATCCCGCAATCCATACAGCGCGCGCCCTGCGCCGCGACCGTCTCCTGAACGATCGGTAGCTCGAACTCGCGATAGTCTTTGATGCGCTCACGGACCGGCCGTTTGCTCGGGTCGACCCGTTCAATTTCAAGGAATCCGGTAATTTTTCCCACGACTGCTCACTCTCGACTTGAATCACCCCGGAGGGTTTCAAAAGGGGCTCCGCGACTCGGCGTCGAGTGGCTACGGAGCCCGAATTAGTGCGTTTTATTCGGCGTCTGCGGTGCCAGTGCGCGCCGCCTTCGGCTCGGACTGGATCACCGGCAAGCTTCCGCTCTGCGGGGCTTTGTCTCGTTTGGCGAGCTCGGCGAGCACGCGGCGGTACTCGGTCGGCACCACTTTGACGAAGCGCGTCTGAGCATCGTCCCAGTTGGCGAGCAACGCGGCCGCTTGCGGGCTGCCGGTGCGCGCCTGGTGCTCCTTGAGCAAACCCGCGACGAACTGAGCGTCCTCCGGGGTCAGCGCCTCCAGCTCGACCATGCCCAAGTTGCAGCGCGTCTTGAAGTCGCCGGCTTCGTCGAGCACGTAGGCGAGACCACCGCTCATGCCCGCGCCGAAGTTGCGTCCGGTGCGACCGAGCACGAGCACGTGACCGCCGGTCATGTACTCGCAGCCGTGGTCGCCGACGCCTTCGATGACCGCGACCGCGCCGCTGTTACGCACCGCGAAGCGTTCGCCACCCATGCCGTTGAAGAACGCCCGACCACTGGTTGCGCCGTACAGCGCGGTGTTGCCGATGATGATGTTCTTCTGGGCCGGGAAATCCACGCCTTTGAGCGGGCGAATCGCCAAAATACCGCCGGACATTCCTTTACCGACGTAGTCGTTGGCGTCGCCCTCCAGGTTGAGCGTCATCCCGCGCGTGACGAACGCGCCGAAGCTTTGCCCAGCCGAGCCCGTGAACCTGAGATCGATCGTGCCCTCGGGCAGACCCTCCTGGCCAAAGCGTCGCGCGACCTCACCCGCGAGCATGCCGCCGATCGTGCGGTGCACGTTCCGCACTGGCACCGCGATCTGCACCGGTTCGCGCTTTTCGAGCGCGGGCTTGGCCCGCTCGATCAGCATCACGTCCAGCGCCGACTCGAGTCCGTGATCTTGCTCGATCGTCTTATTTACGGCGACGCCTGCGCGTGCGGCCGCCGGCATCAGCACGTCGGAAAAGTCGACCTTCGCCGCCTTCCAGTGCTTGATGTTCGCCTTCGGGCGAATGCGGTCGGCTTGGCCGACCATTTCCTTGAGCGTGCGGAAGCCGAGCGAAGCCATGATCTCCCGGACCTCTTCGGCCACGTAGAACATGAAGCGCACCACGTGCTCGGGTTGCCCGGTGAACTTGGCGCGCAATACCGGGTCTTGCGTCGCGATGCCGACCGGACACGTATTGAGGTGGCATTTGCGCATCATGATGCAACCGGAAGCGACGAGCGGAGCCGTGGCAAACCCGAACTCCTCCGCGCCGAGCAGCGCGGCGTAGACCACGTCACGGCCGGTTCGCATCTGACCGTCGGCCTGCAGGAACACGCGGCTGCGCAGATCGTTCTTAACGAGCACCTGGTGTGTCTCGGCCAAGCCGATTTCCCAGGGGATGCCGGCGTGCTTGATCGAGGTGAGGGGAGAGGCTCCGGTGCCGCCGTCATGGCCCGCGATCAGGATCACGTCCGCGTGCGCCTTGGCGACGCCCGCTGCGACCGTGCCGACGCCGGCTTCCGCCACGAGCTTCACGCTGATGCGCGCGCGCGGATTGACCATCTTCAGATCGAAGATCAGCTGCGCCAAATCTTCGATCGAGTAGATGTCGTGATGGGGCGGCGGTGAGATCAACGTCACGCCCGGCGTCGAGTGACGAGTCTTGGCGATGATCGCGTCGACCTTGTGACCCGGCAGCTCGCCGCCTTCGCCCGGCTTTGCGCCTTGCGAGACTTTGATCTGCAGTTCGTCGGCGTTGACCATGTAATAGGTGGTCACGCCGAAACGGCCGGAGGCGACCTGCTTGATGGCGCTGCGCCGGAAATCGCCATTGGCGTCGGGTTGGTAGCGCTCCTCGCGCTCGCCGCCCTCGCCGGTGTTGCTCTTACCGCCGATGCGGTTCATGGCGATGGCGAGCGTCTCGTGCGCTTCTCCGCTGATCGAGCCGAAGCTCATCGCGCCGGTGGCGAAGCGCTTGACGATTTCGGTCGCGGGCTCGACCTCGTCGATCGAAATCGGCTTGTCTGCCTCCACCAGATCCCACATTCCGCGGAGCGTGATGAGCCCCATCGTGGAGACCTGCGAATTGATCAGGTTCGCGTACTCCTTGTAGCTCTTCACGTCATCCATGCGGACGGCGCGTTGCAGCGCGGCGACGGTGCCGGGGTTCCACAAGTGCCGCTCGCCCTGCGCGCGATATGCGTACTGTCCGCCGATGTCGAGCATGGGCGACGCTTCCGTCACCTTGGGATAGCTGCGCTCGTGCCGCAGCCGGCACTCGTCCGCCAGCACGTCGATGTCGATGCCCGAGATGCGCGACGAGGTACCGGTAAAGTAGGTGTCGATGACCTCGGGCGACAAGCCGATGGCCTCGAAAATCTGCGCACCCTGATAGCTTTGCAGAGTGCTGATGCCCATCTTGCTCATCACCTTGAGCAAGCCCTTGTTGATGGCTTTGATGTACTTGTTCTGGGCTTGCGCAGGATCCTTGAGCGCCGGGAACGTTCCGTCGCGCACCATCTGGCTGACCGTTTCCAGAGCCAGGTACGGGTTGATCGCGCCCGCGCCATAGCCGAGCAGGAGCGCAAAGTGGTGCACCTCACGCGCGTCGCCGGCCTCGACGATGATGCCGATCTTCATGCGCGTACCGTTGCGCATCAGATGGTGATGCACGGCGCCGGTGGCGAGCAAGCTGGGCACGGGCGCCATCTTCTCGTTCGAGCCGCGGTCGCTGAGGATCACCAGGCCATGGCCGTTCAGCACGGCGAGTGACGCCTGACGACAGAGCTCGTCGATCGCGGCCTTCAGCCCGTCGCCGCCTTCGTCGACGGGATACAGCATTGGAATCGTCGGCGGCAGCCGCACTTGCTGCAAATGGGTTTCGCGCAGCTTCGCCAAATCCGAATTGGTCAAAATCGGATGGGGTAGCTCGAGCATTTGCGCCTGATCCGGCAGCTCGAACAGGATGTTGCCTTCGCCGCCGATGTACGCCTTCAGACTCATCACCAGCTCTTCGCGAATCGGATCGATCGCGGGGTTGGTGACCTGAGCGAAGTGCTGCTTGAAGTAATTGAAGAGCAGTTGGGGGCGATCGCTCAGCACCGCGAGCGGCGTATCGGTGCCCATCGAGCCGCGCGGCTCGTCGCCCTTCTCGGCCATGGGCCCCATCAAGAAGGTGAGATCTTCTTGCGTGTAGCCGAAGGTCTTTTGGCGTTGAACGAGCGACGCATACTCACGGTTGGTCGCGGTCGGCGGCGACACGTCGATTTCGGCGAGCGAGATTTTGTTTTCGCGGAGCCACTTGCCGTACGGCTTGGCCTTGCAAATGGCGTCCTTGATCTCTTCGTCCTCGACGATGCGGCCGAGCTCGGTGTCGACCAAGAACATACGCCCGGGCTCGAGGCGCCCTTTGCGTTCGATGTTCTCGGCGGGAAATTCGAGCACGCCGGTTTCGGACGCCAACACCACGAGCCCGTCTTTGGTGATCGTGTAGCGGGCCGGTCGCAGGCCATTGCGATCCAAGAGGCCGCCGATGCGTTTGCCGTCCGTGAACGCGAGCGCAGCCGGGCCGTCCCACGGCTCGACCAGGCACGAGTGGTATTCGTAGAACTCGCGCTTGTGCGCGGGCATCGTCTCGTCGTTCTGCCAGGCCTCGGGCACGAGCATCATCATCACGTGCGGCAGGCTGCGGCCCGCATGGAGGAGCAGCTCGACCACGTTGTCGAGCATCGCCGAATCACTGCCTCCCGGGGTGATCGTGGGCAAGATGTGGCGCACGTCCTCCTCGAACACCTCACCGCGGAAGAGCTGCTCGCGGGCGGACATCCACGCGGCATTGCCGCGCACGGTATTGATCTCGCCGTTGTGGGCGAGCGTGCGGAAGGGCTGCGCCAGCTCCCACGTCGGGAAGGTGTTGGTGCTGAAGCGCTGATGCACCATGGCGAGCGCGCTGACCATCGCGGGGTCTTTGAGCTCGACGTAAAACTCGGCGAGTTGCTCGGCGAGCAGTAGGCCTTTGTAAATGATGGTCCGAGACGAGAGGCTCGGAATGTAAAAGGAGCCTTTGCCGGCGAGCGTGGTCTCACGCACGGTGCGCTCGGCCCACTTGCGGATCACGAACAGCTTGCGCTCGAACGTCGCTTCGTCCTGGCAGGTCGAGCCGATGAACACCTGGCGAATGACGGGCGCGCTTTCGCGCGCGACCGGGCCGAGCACGCTTTCGTTCACGCTCACGTCACGCCAGCCGATCAGTCGCTGCCCGGTGCCGAAGATCTTGTCTTCCAAGATCTGCTGACAGCGACGGCGCTCTTTCTTGTCCCGAGGCAGAAATACACAGCCTACGCCGTATTTTCCGACCTCCGGCAGCTCGATATCCGCGGCGTCGCAGGCTTTGCGCAGGAAGGCGTCGGGTACCTGAATGATGATGCCGGCGCCGTCGCCGGTGAGCGGGTCACAACCGGATGCGCCGCGGTGCACCAAGTTGAGCAAGATATCGATGCCCTTCTTAACGATGTCGTGAGAAGCCTCCCCCTTGATGTTGGCTACGAAGCCGACGCCGCAGGCGTCATGTTCGTGGCGTGGATCATAGAGTCCGGAGCGGGGCGGAAGTGTCATGGTCTAGGGCTCGATGTCGGGGAGTGAGTTGAAAGGTGGGGGTCGGGCTTTGGTGGCCCTGGCACCCAGGGTGACGCTCGGCTAAATATGAGGGGCAGGAAGCTGGCCTCGGCGAGCAGATGCCCAGTATAAGCGATCGGGCGGCCGGGCCAGGCGAAGCTGCGCGAATTTTCTTGCATAAACTGACGCGGCGCGCAACAGGCTTTCGGGCCGATTAACCGAATGCAGGATCCGGGATCTGCTGGCCTTTCCACGGTCGAAGGATCCTGCTAGCGAATCCGAAGATGAAGGGTTTTGGGCGAATGGCCGACTGGCTAGTCGGCCTGATCGGCGTTTCCTGCCTGGCCGCGGCCAGCTGTCGAAAGGACAAGCCCAAGCCGCCGCCTCCACCTGCCGCGTCGGTCGCGGCAGTGCCATGCGCCGATGGCGAGACACGGGATCCGCCGCACGGCGAAGCGCGTCCCGCGATCCAGGCCCTTCGCAGCAAAGATTACGACACCGCGCGTACGCTTTTCGAGGGGCTGCTGATTCGGTATCCGGAGAGTGCGTCGCTCCGGGTCTGGCTTGGTGACGCGCGGCTCGGTCAGGGCACGAAGGCATCGACCCAAGCTGCGCTGGATGCGTACAACGAGGCGCTCGCGCTCGACGCGCGGGGCTGTAAATTACGCGACCGGGAAACGTTCTTCGTCGTGGTCGGCGTGGCCGACTGCCAAATTCGACAAAACCACGCCGAACTCGCGCTGGCGGGGCTCGCGGCGGCCGAGCCAAAATGGCCCGACAACCCGGAGCTCGTCTATCACCGTGCGCGCGCAGAGTGTTCGCTCGGACACCGCGAGCCATGTTTCACTGATCTGGAGCTTGCGCTCAGTTTGGCCGCCACGCGACAACGTGCGCGTCTCTCGCGTTCGCACCATTCGTCCGATCGCTTGGTCGAGCGCGCAAGCAGCGACCCCGAATTCGAGCTGCTGCGCAAAGAGGCGCGCTATCGCGCGCTGCTCGCGAGCGCATCGGCGAGCGACGCGGGACCCGCGCCGGCAGAGCCTACGCCGCCATGAATCGGCGCGCCGCGTGCGGACTCCTGGTCCTGATCGTTTCATTTCTCGTGCTGTTCGGGGCGTCGGCGCGCGAGCCGCTCGGTCCTGCCAACAGTGACTACGCCGCGCTCGTGAACCAAGCCGAGGATGCCGTGCGAAGTGTCGCGCAGCGGGGCCTCGGCGCGCTGCGACAGCCGGAGAGCCTCGGTCTGCTCGCGCCGCGCACGAAGCGGCCGCTCGCGCCGCTCTTGAGCGCATGGGCCGCGCTCAGCGTCGGTCGCTTGGGACTGCTCGACGGCTCGAGCAGCGTTCGTTTGCCGTGGTTGATTTTGGCGAGCCTTACGCCGGCCTCGCTGTATTGGCTCATGCTTCGGCGTTGGTCCGTGGCGACTGCCCTCGGCGGCGCGTGCTGGCTTCTCGGCTCCCCGGGCTTTCTCGCGAGTGCGCTCGCGGTCAGTCCGAGCGTGCTCGCGGTCTGGTCCGGTTGGCTTGTGCTGGCGCTGGGCGTGGGTGCACAAGGCGAACGCCGCCGTCGCGAGCGACTTGCGCTCTTGGCGGCGTGCGCGCTGACTGCGTGGCTTGCCTTCGGGCTCAACTATGCCGCTCTGTGGGCCTTGCCGGTGCTGCTCGTTCACGGCTGGGGCGCGCGCGGCTCTGCGGCAGTGCACGCCGTGCAGCGCGGTACTCTTCCGGTCTCTACCGCCGCGCTCTTCGTGATTTTGGCCGTGCCCGTGGCGGTGGTTTGTTTTGATCCGGTGCTCTGGCAACTTGACGTGCCGGCGCTGATCCGACGCCTGCTCGAAGAAGAGCCTCCAGTCGGGGCGGTCGCGCCGCGTTTCGGGCCGTTTGGGCTGCCTGCGTTGATCGGCCTGGTCGGGCTATTCGCGTTGGCGCGGACCGCACTCGCGCGTCGCTTCGCCACCGGCGAGCACCGCCCCACGCGCGATCCGAGCGCGCTCGGGCTGTTGCTTGGGCTCGTGCTGTTCGTCGCGGCGCTCTCGGGGCTGTTCGGTGGAAGCGCGGGCCAGGAATTCTCCTCGCAGCTGTTGCGCATGCCGCTTGCCGTCCTGGTCACGCTCGGAGCGGCGGAGCTCGCCGCGCGCGCGTTCGGGCGCGCCGCGCGCGCGCGCGTTCGGGCGCGCCGCGCGCGCGCGCGGGCTCGCTCAGGCGGCGCTGCTCGCGCTAGCGCTGATCGTGCGCTGAACCGTCGCGCATCGGGCTGTCGCCGCGTGCTGGGGGCGTGCCGTGACACGCGGTGACGAAGCCGCACTGCGCTTTCCGGCAAGCGCTCTCGGCGACGCCAGGCCATAGATCGTGGAAGCGCGCTTCCACGAGTCGGGTCCCGAGCTCGAAGAAGTCGAAATCGGGAGGCGATAGCCAGTCGGGCTCGTTGTGCTCACCGAGCAAATGCACGAGGCCCGTGCGGATGCGCTGTTTGGCGAAATTGCGGCGCGCGGCTTCGCGATAGGCGGCGAGCTGAAAGGCGTAGCGGTCTTCGTCGCCACCGCGCGAGCGCTTGTAATCGAGCACGTCGATGCTGCCGTCCGCGCGCTCGATCACCAAATCCAGCGTCGCCTTGAGCACCACCGTCGCGTCCATCAGGGCCGGATCGGGGGCCGTGGTGCGAGGGCGCAGCGCAAACAGCTCCAACTGCCCTGGAGCGACGCGCCGGCCGCGCGATTTGCCGGCCGGTGCCGGCTCAGGCTCGGCCTCCGGCGTGGGTCGCCGAAATGGAATCTCGATCGACAGCTCGCGTTGGATCCGCGAGCCTTCTTCGCGGATCGAGCGCGCGTAAGGCCCAGCCAAGAAGCGGGCGATGCCGCGCGCGGTCGCCTCGCTCGATTCGGAATCCGGATCGAGGCCCTCGCGTATCAGTTGGCGTTGGATTTCGCCGACCTCCACCAGAGTGCCCCAGCGCTCGCTCGGAAATGCTTCCAGCACGCGATGTGCCGCGCTGCCGAGTGCTCGCGGATCCTCGCGAGTGGGCGCGGAGGTGCCAGGCCCGAGCCGCGGCTCGGCGATGTGGAACAGATGGTTCAACTCGAAACGCCGGGCGCAAATCGCAAAGTCGGAGAGCGCGGTGACACCAATCGTGGCCAGCGTGACGCGCGGTCGAGTGGGGCGTGCCGGCGGCGGGCCCGGTGGGGCATCGCTCGGCGTGCCGAAAAACGGCGGCTCGGCGAGCAATGTCCGCGCCGCCATCTGCTGAAAACCTGGGATCTGCTGCAATGGATCGCTCAGCGCCGAGACCGACGCGGCCAGCGAATCTGCACGATGCTTGCCGGCCGGCAAGACGATCGCCAAGTGCGTCCGCGCGCGCGTGAGCGCCACGTACGACAGGCGCTGGCGCTCGGCGCGCGCGCGGGCGGCGGAATCCTCAGCGGCTCGGCGCGATAGCGGCGTTGCGAGGGTACCCGTTTCGGTGATGTGTCGGATCACGAGTGACGTTTCTCGCTCGCCCCGCAGCAAGGAGATGGGCGCGCGGTTTTGCTGCTCGCATGAGCCGGTGTCGAGCACGATCGTGGTCGGAAAGGCGAGGCCCTTGCTGCCGTGGATCGTGAGCAGCCGCACGGCGTCGTCGTCGTCGGAAAATACGGCGGCCTCGGCCTCGTCGGTCTCGTTGGCGATTTGGCGCTCGAGCCAGCGCACGAAGCTCTGCAGGTTGCCGCCTTGACGTGCGGCGATCTCGAGTAGGCGCTCCACGTTGCCGAAGCGGGTGCGCCCGCGGGGCAACACCGAGTAAAGCGCCTCGAGCTCGAAGCGCTCCAAAATCACGGCCAGCGCGTCGCGAGGCGAGAGGCGCGGCGCGACTTGGCCGAGCTCGAGCAGGCGCGCTTGCAGCTGCTCGACGAGCGCGTGCTCGCTGGGATCGCTCACGCGCGCCGTGCTCCAGTCGCGGGCCGGATCGAGACCGCGGCGCGGCGTGCACAGCTCGGCCAGCGTGCGGTCACTCAAGCCCCCGAACGGCCCGCGGGCAACGACGGCTAGGGCGTGGCGATCACCCGGGTCGATTTGTAGCCGCAGTGCCGCAAAGAGATCGCGCACCTCCGCGGTTGCGTACAGTGCTCGCCCCGCAACCACGAACGGAATGTTCAAGCGGTCGAGCGCGAGCTCGAGCAGCGGGAGCGTCGAGCGGCGCCGCGCCAGGAGCGCGATGTCTCGAAAGCACGCCCCGCCGCGCACGGCTCGAGCGCACAGTCCTGCCGCCGCAAAGGCGCTGCGCAGCGCGCCGTCCGCATTGCGGACCACGGCCGGAGCGTCGGGATCTTCGGGCGGAGCGCCGTCATCGACGACCAACGTCACGAGGCCGGGCGGTGCGTCGGCGAGCGCGGGGGGGACGACGAGCGCCTCCGCGCTCGTATAGCGAATCTCGAAGGCGCGCTCCGGGCGATCGCTGAAATCAGCGCTGGCGATGGTGTTGACGGCGCTGAGGATCGCGCTCGACGAGCGATAGTTGGCCGTGAGCGTATGAAAGTCGGCGACGGGCGCGGTACTGGCCGCGACTCCGCGCAAATCGAGCTTGCGCGCGGCTTCCTCGCCGGCAAGCTCCGCCGCAAGCTGGGCGAAGACGGACACCTCTGCGCCGCGGAAGGCGTAGATGGATTGCTTGCGATCGCCGACCACGACCAGACCTCGCGGCAAGATATCTTGCGGCGAGGGGATCCGACCGGCAGGGCGGCGGGCGATCGAATCGGGGCGCTCGCGCAAAAGCAGCAGCAAATCGCGCTGCACACGACTCGTATCTTGAAACTCGTCCACGAGCAGGATCTCGTGCTCGGCGGCGGCGGCGAGCGCGACTTCCGGAAAATCGCGCAGCCCGTCGCGGGCCAGGCGCAGAATGTCACCGAAGCCGAGCGTGCCTTCCGCCCGGCGCCGCCGGCTCAGCTCGGCTTGAATTTTCGTGAGCAGCTCGCTCGCGCCGCGGGCATCCGCGTCGAGTCGCTCGGCGTGCTCGGCGTGGTCGACGATCGACTCCAGCCGCTCGCGTTTGGTGTCTCCCGACAGCTCGGCCAAAAACTCTTCGAGCGCCGGAAAAAACGGCAGCTCTTTGATGCTCTTCGTGTAGCGAATGCTGGAGAGCTCGCCGAGCGCCGTTCGCAGCGCCGACAGATCGTGCACGTCGAGCGCGGTGAGAGCGCGCGCGGCCGGGTTGCTGAGCGCGCTTTGCTCGCTGCGTACGATGCTTTGACAGAGCGCGCGTAGCCGCTCGAGCTGCGCGCGCGCGTCGGCAACGTGATCGCCGGTCGCCAATTCGCTCGCAAGCAAGCCCTCTTCGTCGAGGCGCCCGAGCAGCACCGTGATTTCGTTGCGCGCGCGCTCGAGCCCATAGCACGCATCGAGCAGTCGCGACGCGGCGTTGGCGAGCGGTCCGGACATGGCCTCGCTGAGCACGTCGTCAATCGCGAGCTCGGCGTTGCTGAAGGCGCGCTCCTCGTCCAAAATCGAAAAATTGGGCGATAACCCGAGCTCGAGCCCGTGACGGCGGAGGATGCTCGTAGCCAGGCCGTGGAGCGTGTCGATGGTTGCGCGCGGCAGCTCCTCGAGCACGACCCGCGCGCGTTCGGCGAGCTCGTTTTCGGACAAACCACGGCGCATGGCCAAGGCGCACAAGGAATCCCCGTGCATGGTCTCGGGCGCGGCGAGCATGGCGAGCCGCGCCTCGAGCCGCTCTCGGATTTCGGCCGCCGCCGCACGCGAGAAGGTCGTGGCCACGATGCGCTTGCTCGCGATTTGCTGGCCGTCCGCGCTCAGCCCGAGCGCAAAGGCCAGGTAAATGCCGGTGAGCAGCTGGGTTTTACCCGTGCCTGCACTGGCCGCGATCACCGCATTGCGTTCGAGGCCCGGCAAGCTGAGTGGGTCGGACTGATCGCCAGCGCCCATTATCCGGCCTCGTGCGGCGCCGACAAGGGCCGACGGCAAATGTCCCGAGCGTCACACTGCTCGCAGGAGCCCGGTAGAAGTGGGCGGGCAGGCACACGGCCCGAACGAAGCGACGTGATGAGCTGTTCGGCTCGCAGCAACTTGTCGCGAATGGCTTCGGCGTCGGGCTCGCTCTCCGGCAGCGCCGCTTTCCACTCCGGTTTGCGGCGCTGCAGGCTCAAATAACCCGAGCTCACGCGCGCGGCGCCGTACTCTTCGGCGACCTTTTTGGCGTACAACCAGGGCTGCAAGAGTTGTTCGCCGCTCGCGCCGCTGAGCTTCACCGCCCCCGTTTTGTAATCGATGATCCGGATCGCGGTTCGGTCGCTGTTGGTGTCGATCCGGTCGATGCGTCCGGACACGAAGTGCTCACCGACCGGTAACGCGCTCCATTCGGCGCCGCTGCCAAAGGCGCGCTCCGCTTCCGCGAACCAAATGCCGTCGGTGTTCGCGAAGGACCAGCGGAGCAAGGCGGCGACGTCTTCCAGCGCGGCCTTTAGCGCGGCGCCGCGCAAACGGGTGCTGCTGTGCGTGAGTAAGAAGGACTCTGCCCGCGCGAGCGCCTCCTGCTCCAGCGCTTCGAGGTCGCTCGTTGCGAAGCGCGCGCGGGTTCCGGAAAGCGCGACGGCCAGCGCCTCGTGGATCAGCGTGCCGCGCTCGCGGGCGCTCAGGCCGTCGCCGACGGTATCGTCCTTGACCGCGCGCAGCACGGCTCCGGAAAAGCCGAGAAATGCGCAGCGTGCGTAGCGCTCGAGCTGGGTCAACGCGATTGGGCGCAGCGCGTCTCCGCCGACCAGCTCCGCCAGAGAGCCGGCCAAGCCGTTGCGGAAATCGAGCCCCTGCTCCGGGTTGTTGTAAAATTCTTGGCGTGCGAGCTCACGCTCGGCACGAGCGCGAACCTCCGGGCTCGCGCTCGGCGCCGGGATCACGCGCCGCGCGCACGGGTCGAGCGGCGAGGCGGGTTCATCCCGCGTTTGGCCCGGCGCGAGATTCAAAATCAAGCGGCTTGCCCCGCTGCCACCGCGCGCGTCTCGCTTGGCCCAGGTGAGCGTCACCTGGCGCGAGCAGGAGAGGGCGCTCGCCAATGCAAAGCGCAGGTAGAGGGCGCGGTCTGCCGCGCTGAGCGGGCGCGCATGGCGCGGTAACTGTTCGACCAACGCCGAATCGAGCACGCCGTCCGAGCTCGAGCTCTGCCAATCGAGCGTGGACGAGGCGGCGCGACAGACGACCAGCAAATCCCAGTCCAACCCGGCGACATCCGAGGGACGGGCGATGCGCAGCGCACCCGCGCGGCCGGCGCCCAGGTTTCCGCCGACCGACTCGAGCGCGCTCGCGAATTCGGCTAAAAAATCAGGCAATTCGAGCGACTGTTCGCTGAGCCCAAGGAGCTCGGCAGCGTCGACCACGCGCTCGAGGGCGAGCTCCACGGCTCGCCCCGCGCTCGCGTTTTGGCCGAGGGCGGCCAAGGGCGCGCCGTCCGAGCGCTCGTCGTATTGGATGGCTTGTGCGAGCGCTTTGCGGGACGCCGCGAGCAAACCCAGATCCGCGAACAGTTGCCGCCAACCCTCTCTGAAGACCCGGCGTGTGCTCGGAGCGCGCAGCCGCTCGAAACGGCCAAACAGAGTGACCAGCACCTGGCGCGCCGCCGCCAACGCCTCGAGCGCGCGCTCGTCACCCGGTTCGACCCGGCGCGCGCGGGTCTCGAGCGCGGCGAGGAGCTCGCCGCCCGTGCGATCGATGCGCACGGGCAGACGCCCGAGCAGCGCGATGAACCGGCTACGCCGCAGCTCGGGCCCGGCCAGTGCCTCGAGTTTGAGATCGGGCACGCGCAGCACATCGACGAGCGAGTCGCGGAGTAGCGGGCCTTGAGCCATGCGCATCAGCTCGAGCGCCGCGTGGGCTTCGGGCGCGGCGCTGATCGGCCGACCCCACGGTTCGCTGAACGGCAGCTGTGCCGCGTCGAGCTCGGCACGCAGCGGCTCGAGGAATGCTTCTGCGATGTCGACCGGTACGATGGCGACGCGATCGAGCGCGGCGCCACGCGAGAGTGCGTCGAGCACGGCGCGCGCGACTGCTCGGGCTTCGCTCGCCTCGTGGGCGGCTCGAATTACGGTTGGGCGCTCGGTGAACGGCCGCGTGTCGACGAACTCGAGCTCCGGATGGTCGTGGGCGGTGGCCCAGCGCGCCTCGAAGCGAGCCGAGAGCTGCGCCGCTGCGTCGCGCAACACCGGACCGAGCGCCTCGTTCGGCGAAGGTAGCTCGATGACTACGCCGCTCCCCGATTGAGCGCGCAGCTTGTCGTGCAGCGCCTCGAGCAGGCACAGCTCGCCGTTTTCCCAATGCGAAATCCCTCTCGCTCGGATTTGGGTTACGCCTTCGAGCTCGGGGATGGACGTTTCAGCGAGCCTGCGCGCAGCAAGCTTGGCGTTCGCTCGGTCGTCGCGCAGCCCGAGTTCCCGGAAAAGCTGATCCGTTTCGCGCAACGCTCGGGCCAGCAGCCGCGCGCGGGCCCCGCCGACCTGAAGCAGATCTTGCGGCTCCGTGCCCGCGCGCCGAAGTTGGCCGAGCGCGTCGTCGACCGCGATCCCGAGTGCCGCATCGTGGTCCCGCAGCACCCGGCGCGTCAAAAGCCGGGTGGCTTCGAGCGGGGCGCTCTTCTGATTCGGCGCGGCGGCATCTGCGAGCCGGGTCACGATGTCGCGCAACGTGAGCGCGCGCCCGCCGCGTGCGGCCTCGACCTCAGCGTGCCGTTCAGTCGGAACGAGCACGAGCAGGGACGGGTTCTGCCGCGTCGGAATCACCGTTTTCGGGGTACCCGCGCAGTCGCAACCCGTCAAGGCGCGCTCGGCGCCCGCTGACATTCAACGTCAGTGCGGCTTACGCTTCTCGGCTTCGTCCCGAGAACCCTCGACGGCCTTCGCGGCTGCGAAACG
>Ga0068856_100003582_pt1 | contig 15628 bp, 14 predicted proteins | sample KBSCornC62_FD_66595 | JGI IMG/M metagenome (GOLD analysis project Ga0068856, IMG submission 66595) | Corn rhizosphere microbial communities from Kellogg Biological Station, Michigan, USA - KBS Corn C6-2 | ecosystem: Host-associated > Plants > Roots > Rhizosphere > Soil ...
GGTTTCCGCAAAAATTGGGTCTAGCTTGACAGTGGGTCGACCTTGAATAAGCTGTCCACCTCCAAAGTCCTCTACCGCGGCATAAAGTTGCCAACCACTTACAGCTTGGCATTTGGAGTTGTCGTCCCGATCCCAACGTTTCCACCGCTGCGCCGCTCACCATGCAAGAGGGCACCTGACTCCGGCAAACGCCCAGGATGATCGCGTGTATGTCCCGTCAGGTCCTCAGTATTCTGCGAACGTTCAACGGATAAGGAGAACAGGTCTGTGCGCGCGTCAAGCTCTCTGCCCGGACCTGTTATCGCTGAGTCGAGTCCTCGTCGTTGGCACCATTGGCCTGAACGGATCGAAGGGTGCTTTCAGCTCGAATAAGCTTCCCTGCCGGCGGAGAAAACGTCAATTGCATGCGACCACTCCATGAAGACCTAGTGCAAACTGCCTGGAATCGAGTGGCGACAAGATCTGCATGGAGCTCCGCAGCAAACTTGAATAACGAGTTCGACTACTAAGACCACAGTTGTACTGCCGCAGCTCGCCTCAACTCTGATCGGAAGAGGTAAAATCGCCGCCCACACTGTTGTCCCCCACGCACGACGACGGTGAACCCTAATTGCAAACAGTACCCCACTTGCCTTAGAACGAGGTTCTATGGCAGTCTCTGCGTAGGCTGACGGTAGGTGCGGGAGGCTCAGTCAGCTAAGGCGGCCTTATGAAACAAGTGCCGGTGGTCGCGAGATGCTTCCATCAGACTTGGAACATGAGTTCAGCCCCCAACCGGCGGAGGGATTCTGCACAGCGGGCAAACAACATAGGCATTACTGCCTAAGACTTTGCCGTTGGAAGGAGTCCCGTGAGCAAGCGAATCTATCCCTCAGCAGAATTCCGTCCCTCAGCGCCAAACACACTCGTACGGCGAAACTTCGAAACCCCTTCCCAGTGTGGCCGGAACTTACACTGCGGCGGCGGCGTTACCTCCGGAGTTCAAGCTCAAGCCTTCCGGTGCGGTCGGCCAAGGACCCGCCCCCAATACAATCGCAAGATATCGCAGATGCGTGAGTGGAGTTAGGCAGTGAAAAGGGACACCACGCGAACGTACACACAAGGCCAAATGGCTCGCCACACCGAACTTGGATTGGATTTGCAAAGGGCGAATGCCCATGCCGGTCACCTGCTGCTGAGGCTCGCACGTCTAAATCCGGACCATCGTCGCTTCAAGTCGCTTTGCGCAGAGCTCGCATGTGTTGCTGAACTCATGACTCTGCAGATCTCATTTTGCAAAGCGATAGCGGACGACGGTCTGTCTCAACCTATCGAGCGCATTGACGTAGCATTGGGTACGACGTGCGATTTTTGTGAAGAAAACCCTGGCCTGAGTTCTTTGGTGAAACATGATAAACGTTTTCCACACCTGACCCCTAATCCTGGATGGACCACCCAACTGGATTCGTTAATGCGGCTAACAGCGCGAATCATCCACGATAAGTTTGGGAACTCGTTTTCCGCCGGAGGTGAGATGAAGAAATCAGTTCACTGTTTCGATGAGCTTTTTCGCGGCCTTCGGCGGCAGAGGCGTCATGTAAAGCGGATAGCCTCCCGAAAAATGGTGGAGATTCTGGTCGAGCATGATACCAGTGAGGTCTGCGATCGGTGCGGTCACAGATACGAGTAAGACGGACTTTCGGAAGACGACGATTCAAGATAAGCGAAAACAACAGGTAGGCGACATCGCATGTTTTTTCGCGGGATTGACAAAAGAATTCGTGCACTGGAAATTAAACTCGACTTGAGAGCATGCAACTGTCGAAAGGAGCAACTCACCCTTTATCACAGTAGCGCAGATCTTGAAAACATTCTGCGCATCGGTTGTGCGGTGCACGTTTTCCGTTATGTACGGGAGGTATCTTGGGCACCATTGAGCATGCCGCTGGACATTGGAGATCGGCCTCTCTGCTCCTGCCCTCCGTCGGCAACTCGCGATTGGTTGGAGGGCAAGCGCTCCACGTTGACCGAGGAAGAACACGCTCAAGAATGTGCAACTTGGGAACAAGCATTATCGCAAGACCCTAAAGAACAAATGCGGGTAGAAGGTTTGTGGAAAAATTATTGCAAACTTAAAAGGAGCCAAAAATGAAACCATGCAGCGGTAAGACAAAAACTGGAACATATTGCAGGGCTGCAGCAGGTCCTGGTGGTCTCTGTTTCTTCCATGCGAACCCAGATCGCGCCAAGAGCTTGGGACAAATTGGCGGCCTCAAGAATAGGAAGTCCGCAGGAGTGGATTTGCAAGTGCCCGATAATATGACTGCCGCTGATCTCCGCACGCTCGAGGTGCAGGTGCTGAAATGCCTATTGGCAGGCGAAATACAGGCGCGAGAGGTTTCCGCTCTGGCGCAAATGTTCCAGTTGGTATATCGGCACCAGCAGGCGGTTGATATGGAACAACGCCTAGCGGTGCTGGAGGAAGCGGCTGGGCTATATAAGAAGGATTAAACAGCATGACCGAAAGGGCAGAAGAGGACCAAAACGGAGCAGCGATGGCTTGACCTCCGAAAAGAGCGCGGGATTTCCGGCTTACATGCCTTTAAGCTGTCGTGTCAGTAAGGCACCAACAAGGCATAGTCGACTGTGGCTTGGAACCGTGCACGATCCTGCCATTCGGAGCTGCATGGATCGATTGAACGATACCTTTTTTCAACGGAATGCACTTTCAAAATGGACGCACCGCGCTAATCGTGCACACTCCACTCGACAAGGTAATCCCGCCTAATCTCAAACGCAGAAGCATAGCGGAATCGGGGTGTTTTCGCTGTATCAACATCAATGTGAGCCGTGGCGCAGCTCGAGACAGAGGATTGAGCTCAATCCTTTTCGTCAGTGAATTTCCAACAGCTGGAGTGGAAGAGCCCTTTTGCCCGGCGGGTTTGGCGTTATATATTCAATTCTTCTCTAACATCCAGCATCCGGTTAGGGCACTTGTTCACACTGGAGTTGCGGCTGGCCGCAAGGCTATCCAGAAGGTGAGCGTAGACTTCGAACGCAGCCTTACGAATTAGGACGCTTGGTGCACGCCCTTTGCTACAGAGATAATGTACGGAATCAGCTTCGGAGCTCGCAGGCGCTGTGATCAGACCCGGAACTGGGGAGAGCTAATCACATGAAGGTCATGATTATTGTCGGAGCGCGGCCGAACTTCATGAAGGCAGCTCCGATCCTTTCGGCCATTCGGGTGCACAACGAGACTGTTTCGGCCCTGCAGGAGACTAGTGAGCGGATAGGTACTGTTCTGGTCCACACAGGCCAGCATTACAATGACACCATGTCGGGGGCCTTCTTCACAGATCTGGGCCTTCCTGAGCCCGATATTTATTTAGGAGTCGGTTCCGGTTCTCACGCCGTCCAGACGGCAGAAATTATGCGGCAATTCGAAGGCGTAGTGCTCAGCGAGAAACCCCATGCGATGATCGTAGTAGGCGATGTGAACTCCACACTGGGCTGCGCTCTCGTGGCGTCCAAGATTGCTTTCCCCGGAGATGGAGACCGCCCACTGATTGCGCATGTTGAAGCAGGGTTGCGTTCCTTTGATCGTGCTATGCCCGAAGAGATCAATCGCGTGATCACTGATCATCTCTCTGACCTCCTTTTCGTCACCGAAGAGAGCGCCATTCGCAATTTGGAGAAAGAGGGAATTGTGCTGGACTCGATTCACTTTGTTGGCAACACCATGATCGACTCGCTGCTCGCGTCGAAAGAGAAAGTCGAGCAATCCAGCATTCTGAAAGATCTCGCTCTTTGCGACAGCAATGCTCAAGACAAGACAACTGGTGTGCGACGCTACGCGCTCCTCACTCTGCATCGACCGTCCAATGTGGATGATCGGGAGACACTACTGACGATCTTGGAAGGACTGCAGGAACTCTCGTCTTCCTCCCCCATTCTTTTCCCGATGCATCCCAGAACCAGAAAGCGTATCGCCGAATTCGGGCTAGAGCACTGTTTCAGCTCCAGGGATACTACCTGCCGGGGGGTCGCTTTGCGGGGTCTCAACGTGCTGGAACCGCTCGGATACCTGGATTTCCTCTGCTTGATGCGGCATGCCGCGTTGGTAGTGACCGATTCGGGCGGCATTCAGGAAGAGACCACCTGGCTCGGAGTTCCGTGCGTGACCGTCCGCAACAACACTGAAAGACCGGTGACCGTCACTTCTGGCACGAACACAATCGCTGGAACCACAAAACAGGGAATCCAGCGGGCAGTCAAAAAACAGCTGCAAGGATGTCCCAACGCTGAGATTCCTGAGTATTGGGATGGGAAGGCAGCCGAGCGAATCGTTAAGGTTCTGGTCTCTGCGATCCAACGACAAAGTTTCATCCCGGAAACTTCCGATAAGGTGCCGGGGAATGTTCCAGCAGCGACATCTCATCCGGCGATCGCGACAGCCGGGACGCTATCGGAAGGCGATTACTGAGAGGTGCGATTCGCGGGCGGAGGATCGAATTAGTAATTCGGAATCGCAGAAGATACACATGGACGGGCTAATCCCGTCCTTTTTTATTAGAATCTAAAGTTCACTCTGACAGCTCTGTGGAGCGCGTGATGGCGCGCTTCAGTCTGGAATATTCACATGCACAATCGCATTCTTGTCACTGGCGGTGCGGGATTCATCGGATCGAACTTCGTGCTGCAAGGAATGGCGGAGCCTTCGGTAGCCGTGCTCAATGTGGATAAGCTCACATATGCCGGGAACCTGCACAACTTGGAGAGTATTTCCACTGATCCGCGATACGAATTCGTTCAGGGTGATATTGCCAATCGCGTAGACATTAGAGCTCTGTTCCAGAAATTCCGACCGGATGCGATTGTGCACTTCGCAGCAGAGAGCCACGTGGATCGTTCGATCCACGGACCTGAAGATTTTATTCACACAAACATTACAGGTACTTTTGCATTGCTCGAAGAAGCGCGGACATACTGGGCCGCACTTCCGCAAGATCAGCGATCCGCTTTTCGTTTTCTTCACGTATCTACGGACGAAGTGTACGGCTCACTCGGGACCAAGGATCCCCCGTTTTCCGAGACAACTCCGTATGCTCCAAACAGCCCTTACGCTGCCTCGAAGGCCGCTTCCGATCACCTGGTGCGCGCCTATCACCATACTTATGGGTTGCCCACTTTAACTACAAATTGCTCCAACAACTATGGGAGATTTCAATTTCCCGAAAAGCTCATTCCGCTGGTCATTTTGAATGCTTGTCTTGGCAAGCCGCTGCCGGTGTATGGAGACGGTAAGAATGTGCGCGACTGGCTTTACGTGGAAGATCATTGCGCGGCGATCCAGACTGTGCTGGAGCGAGGAGTTCCCGGTGAGACCTACAACATTGGCGGATGGAACGAGAAGCCAAATATTGAGATTGTCGAGCGGGTGTGCGATTTACTGGATGAAATGCTTCCTCGCTCTGGCAAGTCGCGGAAAGACCTGATCACATTCGTAAAAGACCGCCCGGGCCATGACCGCCGATATGCGATTGATGCTCGCAAGATTGAAAGGGAGCTGGGGTGGCGGCCGAAAGAGACATTTGAGAGTGGGTTGCAGAAGACAGTGCGTTGGTATCTGGAAAATGAGAATTGGGTAAACGAGGTTACCAGCGGCAGCTATCGCCAGTGGATTGCGAAGCATTACTCTGTTTAGCTGAAGACGAAAACTTACGATGACCAACGAGCGCGTGCCATACAAAGGAATCATCCTAGCGGGCGGATCGGGAACGCGTCTTTATCCCGTGACACAGGCAATGGGCAAGAGCCTTCTGCCCGTTTACAACAAGCCCATGATTTATTACCCGCTGTGCACGCTGATGCTGGCGGGAATCCGCGAAATTCTGATTATCTCCACGCCCGATGATCTGCCGAAATTTCAGAATTTGCTGCGCGATGGTAGCCAGTACGGCATTCATCTACATTACCGCGCGCAACCTCGCCCCGAGGGCATCGCGCAAGCGTTCTTGCTGGGAGAGGAATTCATCGGTACGTCGCCTTGCGCGCTGGTTTTGGGCGACAACATATTTTACGGGCACGATCTGGCTAAGGATCTGCGCAATTCTTCCGAGCGAACCAATGGAGCGCGAGTTTTTGCCTATCCTGTCCACGATCCCGAGCGATATGGGGTGGTTGAGTTTGACACTAATGGGCACGCGTTGAGTATTGAAGAGAAACCGAAACAGCCGAAGTCCCGATACGCTGTAACAGGTCTATATTTTTACGATAGTCAGGTCGTGGAAATCACGAAGTCACTGAAGCCGAGTGCTCGTGGCGAGCTCGAGATCACGGACGTCAATCAGGCTTATCTCAAGAAAGGCCAACTCGAGGTCGTGCTCATGGGGCGCGGTATGGCCTGGCTCGACACTGGGACCCACGAGTCGCTCATGGACGCAGCCATGTACATCCAGGCTATTGAGAAACGGCAAGGTCTCATGGTGGCCTGCCCGGAAGAGATTGCTTATCGTTCGGGCTACATCACGGCGCAACAGGTTGAGCACATCGTCAGTTCAATGCGAAACAGCAGCTATGGTGCTTACCTGCTGCAATTGTTACGTGAAAGGGTATTCTAGCCAGGCTGTCATCCCAGTCTCTATGCTTCTATGAAAAAGATTCCAACCTCCCTTGAAAGCGTATGGGTGTTAGAGCCACGCGTGTTTGGCGACGATCGAGGTTTTTTCCTCGAGAGCTATAACGAAAAGGTGTTTGCTGACCTGGGCATCGCAGACCGGTTTGTTCAGGACAACCATTCCTTTTCGACAAGGAATGTCCTTCGCGGGCTGCATTATCAAATTCAACATGCGCAAGGGAAACTGGTCCGGGTGATCGATGGCGAAATCCTTGATGTAGCCGTTGATCTGCGGCGTAGCTCTCATGCGTTCGGTAAATGGGAAGCTGTACATTTATCCGGCAGCAACAAGCGGATGCTGTGGATACCGGCAGGATTCGCGCATGGGTTTCGCGTAATCTCAGACACTGCGCATGTGGTGTACAAGGCGACGGACTACTACGCTCCTGAGCACGAGCGCACCGTGGCATGGAACGATCCCGATTTGAAAATCAAATGGGACCTGGATGCAGAACCGACCGTCTCAGCCAAGGACCAGCGCGGGATTACCCTGCGCGCCGCTGAAACATTCGCTTAGTCCCCCGAGAGCGTCTGCTATCGCACCTAAGTTGCTCCTCCATCCCCGCTGAAAGATCCCTCTCCGCATTACGCACGAGATTTGTGCGAGCAGGTTGCACAGTAAGAGCTTGGCCTCTCGGTCAACTCTTCTCCGCCGCAGTCCGCCCTATCCTTCCTCGCTTGTGCGGCAGATATGGCCGCCTCTTCAAGAAGTACCCTTCTAAAGACCCCAATTCAGAAGAATGCGCGCCCCCCGGCCGGGGTCGCCTGCTATTCATTCAGACGCGGATTCATCTGCCATTCCGACTTGCCCGCGTGTGTTTGTCACGGCGCAGGCGTTCCCGCCCTGCGCCGTACACGTGTGCATTCACAATCTAGAAAAGGTTCCAAAGGAACTGGTTATAGACGTCATGGTGAAATTGCACTTCCTGCGATTTGACGAAAGTTCCGAGAGCTCGCGGGCAGCGATCGGCGGAGGCCTGCTTCAGGTCGACGTAACGCCCCTTTACATCTTCCCCGAGCAGCTCTGTTGTCCAGTCCGATTTGCGGTAATTCTCCATAGCGTCATAGATGTTGTCAGGCAAATAGCGCTCCGCCTGGCGCAGGTTCTTGATTTTTGCGGTCTGCCCATCGATGCCGGTTTTGAAGATGGAGTACATGACCAGATAAGGATTCGCATCGGGAGCTACTGAGCGAACTTCCACCCGCATGCTCTTTTCATTGCCAATCGGAATGCGAATCATTGAGCCCCGGTCAACGGGCGAAGCTTTGATCTGGTTGGGAGCCTCGAAGTGGGGATCGAGTCGGCGGTATGCATTGACGCTGGCATTCAGCAGCAGGCAAATGTCGTTTCCATGAGTGAGAATTCTATCCACGAAAGCCCACCCAGTTTTGCTTAGTTTCTCTTCTCCTTTCGGATCCCAGAACAGATTCTTGCCGTTACTGATGGAAACGTTTGTGTGCATGCCGCTGCCATTCACGCCGACCACGGGTTTCGGCAAAAACGACGCCGTCAGTCCCATATTGGTTGCGACCTGGCGGCAGATCAGCTTGTAGAGCTGAATCTGATCGGCAGCAGCTACTACTTCTCCGTACCCGTAGTTGATTTCAAACTGCGATGGCGCAACTTCCGGATGATCTTTCTCATTCTGAAATCCCATGGCGCGCTGGACTTCCGCCGTCGTGTCGATGAAGGTACGCAACGGGTCGCCCGGCAGCGAGTGGTAATAGCCGCCGGTATTTACGTACTCAAACGTTCCAGTCTGATGGTACCGTCGCTCGGCGTCAGACCCTTTGAATAGGAAGCCCTCGATCTCGTTGGCTGCGTTCAGCGTGTAGCCTTTCTCTGCATAAATCTTCTCCGCGAACGCTTTCAGAATGCCGCGAATGTCGGCACGATAGGGCTCGCCGCTCTTATCGATTACCTCGCCGAACACCAGCACCTTGCCCGGACCAAAAAAGTCTGCGGGCGCCCAATAGAAAGCACTCCAATCCAAGCGCAGACGAAGATCGCTCTCCCGTTGCGCGGTGAAGCCTCGGATGGAGGAACCGTCGAACGTGAGATTGTCCCAGCTCTTAAGCAGAAACTTCTTGTCGTAGTCGAGCATGTGCAGGCGCCCTTCAAGATCGCTGAAGAGTACGGTCACGGCCTTGATTCGTTTTTCGTCTGCAAGGTATTTGAGACGCTCTTCCTGAATCATGTCGGCGGCAACGTGATTCTTGCGCTGTTCCTTGGCGTTCAGGTTGAGTTGTTCCAGTTCGTCGTACGACAGCGTGAGAAAATCGCGCAATTCTGTCGGCATTTGTCTCCTCGATTTGAGCCGCCCTCGAGTCCAACGTGCTCCGGTACGGCAAGTGGGCGTCAGAATATCGTGTGCACGAGACGACGCCAATAGTTCGCCCCATGAAAAATATCTATCGCGCCCATTACTTCACGACATAAGCACGATGCCGAATGAGGAATCGAAGCGTTTAGGCCCATGACATTGCAACCCGCTTCTGCATTGGCATTTCTCGGTTGACGACACCTGATGTGCCATAGCACAGAGTGTTTACCGCTGATGGCGAGAGGCAAGACACCGCACATTTCTGTTCTTTCGTCGCGCTGCCAGCCAATTTTCATTTATCCAGCTTATAAATTTTTGTTTTTGAAAAGAATTTTCGATACGCACCAGCAGAAGTATGCGTTGGACTGCGCAAGCGTACATGGCTAAGTTCAGCGTGCTGACAGCGGATGCGTGCGGGTCATCCGTTGAGATCACCAGGGGAGAAAGCAGGAAAACCAAATGAGTAGACGCTCCCAATCCGGGGCCATGATCTTCCTTGCAAGTCTGTTGCTGGTATGTCCAAGTCAAGGGCAAGATGCGACAGCCGGCGCGCCGTTGACGAATGACGCAATGGCCAAGCACATGGAAGCAATGGAGCAGGAAATCAAGGAACTGCGCCAGGAAGTTGCAAGCTTGAAAGGCACCGAAAAGGCGGCACCAGCGGCAACGCCAGCACCGGCGCAAAGTGTGGTGAGTGGCAGCACGGGGGCCGCGACTACAGTGCCGCCGCCTCCATCCTTAGCCGGGCTCCTGGGCCCGACAACGCTGAGCGGATTTGTCGATGTCTACTACGGGCAGAACTTCAATAATCCCGCAGGTCAGGCAAATGGCTTGCGCTTCTTTGACGGCGCAACCAATCAGTTCGGCCTGAACCTGGTCGAGATGGTCGTGGACAAAACTCCTGATCCCTCCAACAGCCGCACAGGGTATCACCTGGCTCTCGGTTTCGGACAGGCCATGAATGTCGTAAACGGCTCCGAACCCAAGGGCGGTCTGGGATTCGACCAGTATCTAAAGGAAGCGTACTTCTCGTATCTGGCGCCCGTTGGCAAGGGTTTGCAGGTGGATATCGGAAAGTTCGTTACGCCCCACGGAGCTGAAGTCATCGAGACTAAGGACGACTGGAATTACTCTCGTGGAATCCTCTTCTCCTACGCCATTCCGTATTACCACTTCGGAATGCGTGCCAAGTATGTCCTCAATGACAAGTACTCGCTCACCGGCTTCTTCGTGAACGGCTGGAACAATGTCGTCGACAACAATACGGGCAAGACCTACGGCGCCAGCTTCGGTTGGAATCCCAATAAGAAGTTCGGCATCGCGCAGAACTACATGGTTGGTCCCGAACAGAACACCACGAATAGCAATTTGCGCCAGCTGAGCGACACTGTAATCACGTACTCCCCCACGAGCAGACTGTCGTTCATCGTAAATGGCGACTACGGGAGAGGCGATCGCTTTACGGATACCCTCACCAACACGCTCTCGCATCCGGTCTTTTGGACGGGCGTTGCCGGCTATATCAAGTACGCCTTCACCTCCACCACCGCGATCTCGACGCGCTACGAGTACTACGACGATCACGACGGATTCACCACGGGAACTCTAGCGCCCACACACTTCAACGAATTCACAACCACGTTCGAAAAGTTGATGGCGCACCACATCATCAGCCGTTTCGAGTTTCGGCGTGACATGTCGAATCAGCCGGTATTCCTGAAAGGAAGTAATCCAGTACTGGATCAGAACACACTGACTGCGGGATTGGTATTCACCTTCGACAGCCGGGAGGCGAAGTAAAGCGATGGCCATCGATGGTGCCCGCTTTTTGGATTTACTTCGAGCAGCCAAAATCCGGGCTGCCCGCTGTGTGGGGATCGGCGGCTTGGGCACAAACCCAACTAACCCCTGGTGTCAGCACCCTGGCCGCCCCCCGCTCCAAAAAACAGAGAAGGCGGAGCCCGCAACGAAAAACACCGCGGTTGAATTGGTACATCATTGTTTCGTCTGCGGCCTTGACTTGACTCACGAAATTCGAGGAGAAGAAAGTTCGTGACCTCAGATCGACTTTGCTGCGTGACTGCGCTGCCCATGTCGTTTGTCGCCATGATCAGAGGGCTGCTGATGTTGTCAGTTCATCCGATATGCGCCGTGCTGATTCTGCTTTCCGCGATGAGCCTGTCGCTGCGCTTGGCGGGAGGGGTTTGTGGACCACATTAAAGTCAGCTGAACCGGTAACGGAGAAAATTCCTGTGTATTTGGAGCGGCGTTGTACGGGTTTATGGGCCATAGCGAAGAGATGGATCGTAGGGCGGCTGCGGCTTGCGGCTGAAATCGATAACAAATGATAAAGGAGCAGAACATGAAGTCTGGCACTCGAGGCAGAGGAATGAATCTCTCGTATTCGAAAAAATTCTCCCGCCTGGCTGTACGGTTGAAAGACCCCGAATGGCGCCGCTATGCCGGCCTGCTGTTCAGCGGCAAGGCACTTGGAATCGCGGTCTTGATGTTGCTCATCACCGTGATCTCCGGAGTTTTCTTCGCGCACGTCTACGCGGCCGATACGGAAGTCAAAGCGGCGGACGTCGTGAATCCGCTCAACACCGCGTGGACACTGATTGCCGCCTTTCTCGTCTTCGGTATGCAGGTCGGCTTCACGATGCTCGAAGCTGGTTTCTGCCGCTCCCGTGAAACAGTCAATGTGCTGGTAGAGTGCGTGGTCGACACCTGTCTTTGCGGCATTCTGTTCTACGCCGTCGGCTTCGCATTCATGTTCAGCCATGGCAATGGTTTTATCGGATATCACTGGTTCTTCCTCCAAGGCGCCCCCGCAACCTACGAGACTACCGGCGTTGCATTCATGGCCGTGTGGATCTTCCAGTTCGCCTTTGCCGATACCTGTTCCACAATAACCTCAGGCGCAATGATTGGCCGCACAGGTTTCGTCGGCGACCTCTTGTATAGCTTCTGCGTTACCGGCTTCATCTATCCCATCATCGGACACTGGGTGTGGGGGCCGGATGGCTGGCTGGCCACGATGGGTAGTTCTGGATATGTGTTCCCATCCCTGGGAATGGGATTCCACGATTTCGCGGGCTCGACGGTCGTCCACACGATTGGCGGATTCATCGCGCTGGCCGGCGCCATTGTTCTTGGCCCACGCCTCGGCCGCAAGTTCAAGAGGGACGGCGGCGGTCCCATGTTGCCGCATGATCTGACAATCGCTGTCACCGGTGGACTCATTCTTTGGTTTGGTTGGTACGGCTTTAATCCGGGCAGCACTCTTTCGGCGATGGACTTTGTTGGAATCGGGCGCGTCGCCACAAATACAACGCTGGCTGCTTGCGCTGCCGGTCTCTCTTCCATCCTCTATGGCTATCTGAAATTCAAGAAATGGGACGCCAGCTACACCACCAATGGATTCCTGGCCGGGCTTGTAGCAATTACTTGCCCCTGCTATTGGGTCAGCCCTACTGGTTCAATTTTGCTGGGTGGCATCGCCGGCGTGCTCGTTATCCTCGGCGTCGATTTGCTGGAGTGGCTGCGGATCGATGACCCCATTGGAGCGGTACCAGTTCACGGTATGTGTGGAATCTGGGGAACGTTGTCACTCGGGTTGTTTGCCTGTGGGCAATATGGGGCCACGGGCCCTCTCGCTGCGGACAATTCCGCACCGCTGAAGGGACTTCTTTATGGCGGCGGATTTAAGCTGCTTGAAGCACAAGCCATCGGAAGCGCGTGTGTAACCCTGGCGACCTTCAGCGTTGCCATGGCCGTCATGCTTCTGGTCAACGCAACCGGAACGCTGCGCTTGCCCCGCGAGGCAGAACTCTACGGCATGGATCTGCACGAGCATGGCATCTCGGCCTACCCGGAATATGTCATCTCAGCCTTGGGCGCTCCCAGTGGTATGACCCAGGATCTGCCTGAACCTCAACCTGCGGCATCGAGTGTTGCGGCGCTCAATCCATTGTCGCGAGCAATAAGCTGACGTATTGCCGGAGCTGCAAACTTGGAGGCAGAGAGACTCTCTGCCTCCTCTTTCAAAAAAGACAAAGTAGTCTGTGTTTTGTTGCCAGCCAGATTGTGCGTCACAAAGTCTGTAAAGGGAGGGCCAATCAATGACGAAGGTGGAAGCGATTATTCAGCCCACGAAGCTTGAGGCGGTAAAAGAAGTTCTTTCTGAGCTGGGCATCGACGGGCTGACCATTTCCGAAGTGCGTGGTCATGGCCGGCAAAAGGGACACACCGAGATGTACCGCGGCCATGAATATTCCGTAGACCTGTTGCCCAAAATCAAAATCGAATCGGTGATGAACGATAATCTTGTCGATGCGGCCGTGACCGCCATCCTGCAGACGGCGGCCACAGGAAAAATTGGCGATGGCAAGATCTTTCTGACGAAGGTCGAAGAGGCGATCCGTATTCGTAACCAGGAACGCGGAGTGGCAGCTCTGTGATCAGGCATTCTCCCGGAGATGGGGGAACCCCGTTGAAAGATCACTAATCCGATGTGTCGCGCCAGCGGGCCTGCCTTATACTTCGAAGCATGCGAGCACTGGTGTACACCGGTCCCGGCCGCGTGGCGTTGGAGGATCGCCCTCGCCCCGCTGTTTTGCGGGAAGAAGAAGAAATTGCGATTCAGGTTGCGGGTGTCTGTGGCTCCGATATTTCCGGATTTTTGGGGCATAGTGCGCTGCGTAAACCTGGGCTTGTACTCGGGCATGAGTTACTCGGTCGCCGTGCGGATGGGCGGCGAGTCGTCGCAAATCCGCTCGTGAGTTGCGGACACTGCAACGCCTGCATCTCAGGCGCGCAGAATTTGTGTGAGTCGTGGAAGTTGCTCGGGTTGGGCACGACTCCGGGCACCTTCGCCGAGTACGTGGCGCTCCCTTCGACGCAGGTTTACGAGGTACCCGATTCGCTCACTTCTGAGCAGGCCATTCTGGCCGAGCCGCTGGCGAATATTGTTCACATGTTCCGCATCGTTTCGCCGCCGCCATTCTTCCGGTTCGCAATCGTCGGGGCTGGGACGATGGGAGCGCTGGCATTGCTGGCCTCCCGCCTCATTGGAGCGCGCGAAGTGCTTGCCGTCGATGTGAATGACGAGCGGCTAGCCACCATGCGAAAGCTCGGCGCGTCTGCCGTTGCGAACGTCAGCAGCGCGGACGCGGTTTCGGAAGCTCTGCGCTGGGCGGGACGAGGATACGATGTCGTTCTAGACGCGAGCGGAAGTGCGCCGGCACGGCAAATGGGCTTTGATCTTTGTCGTCCCGGCGGGCAGGTGATATTGCTCGGCATGGGAACCCAGCGCAGTGAACTGAACTTCGTTGCCAGCATCCGCAAAGAGCATCGTGCTGTAATGTCTTTCGCGTACAGTCCGGCGGACTTCAGGCGTTCGCTCGACCTCCTGATCGCGGGCGAAATCAATCTCACGCCATGGACTGTTCGCATGCCTCTGGAGCGCGGGCAGGAAGCGATGGAGCGCATGAGCCACAATCCCGGAGTCGCGCTGAAGATGATGCTGGAAGTTGCCAGCTAAGAAATAGGCTCAGAAGCTCTTGCAATCGCAAGCTGTCACTCCCTGCGGAGTCTGCTGCATGTCCAACAAAATCCGGTTCAGCTCTGCCATTTCAATTATTCTGCTTGCCGGGTGCGCCGCCTTTGCCCAAACCCAAGCTCAGCTTCGAACCTCCGATACGGAACTCACTCTCGAGGCTTTGCCAGAAAGGCCTCGAGTTGTCCAGTTTGATTTCCCCGGACAGCCTGTATGGCAGAACCGTGGCTCTGAAACTTTGATACCGTTTGTCGAGATCGCCGGCGAGAAAGCGGCACTCACTTGGACGTTCGATTCAGCAGCCAGTCGTATCAACGACCAGCAGGTTGTATTCGTCTACAACTCGGCTTTTCCCCACTTGCGGCTGAGCTGGGAATGGCGCACTCGTGAGGAGTATGGTCCTGTCGAACACCAGATTCGGATCGAGAATCTCGACAGCCGCGAGATCTGGATTCCCATGCAGGACAGCCTGGCTTTCGATTGGCAGGTTGACTCAAAGCAAAGCCTGCAACAATTGTTTGTGGAGAAGGGTGCGGATAAGCCCTCAAACATAGGCACACACCGGGAATCGATCGGTGTAGGTTTTCACTGGACGGGCACCTCAAGCACCTACGGAGATCTCTTCGAAAGCCAGCCGCGTGAAATCATTCCATGGACTCTCGTTGAGAGAAACGATGCCGCGCATAGCGGCTGGTATGCCGGTATTGAATTTAGCGGACGAACTCGCATCGCGCTCACGCGGGAAAAGGATTCACTGAAAGTAGCCCTGGGACTCAATCCCGATCCCGGTCCGTTTCGCACTCGCCTGAAACCCGGCGAGAGTTTCGAGTCGCCCATCGTTTTCTTTGGCGGATTTCGCGATGGCCCCGACGGTGCAGGGAACATCCTGCGACCCTGGGTTCGCGCGGTTCTCGGCAATCCGGAGACTTGGAAAAATTCCAGCTACCCGCTGATTGTGAATAACAGTTGGGGCGGCGGCATGGAGGTCAACGAAGAGATTGCCATGCACATGATTCGCGATTCCGCCGAACTTGGCGTGAACATGTTCCACGTTGATGCTGGATGGTTTCGCGATGTGGGAGACTGGAG
>Ga0068856_100003584_pt1 | contig 15626 bp, 10 predicted proteins | sample KBSCornC62_FD_66595 | JGI IMG/M metagenome (GOLD analysis project Ga0068856, IMG submission 66595) | Corn rhizosphere microbial communities from Kellogg Biological Station, Michigan, USA - KBS Corn C6-2 | ecosystem: Host-associated > Plants > Roots > Rhizosphere > Soil ...
TGGCTCTTGAAAAGAAGGGGCGTGAGGCGATGGAGTACGATTATGCTATTACCAAATACACCACCAACCAGCTGATCATTAAGCATAAAAAAAACTTCAAACAGTTGGTGATAGATGGCAATTATCTGCTCTCTAAAATGATCACTCATTAGCTGGTAAGCCACGAATTACACAAATCAACACCAATCATTCCGAGCGCTTTTAACGCCGCTTCGCCTTCGCCACAAAGTAAGGATTCTGCATGTTCTCTTTGTTATAAGACAGTGGCTGCTGACTTTCAAGATCAAGCAAAGCGCCGCCCGCTTGTTCCAGGATGCATTGGCCGGCAGCGGTGTCCCATTCCATGGTTGTTCCAAAGCGCGGGTATTCGTGAGCCAGGCCATCGGCCACCCAGCACTGCTTGATGCTGCTACCGGTGTTCACCACATTTATAGTGCCGTACAACTGTTTTAGCCGGGCAATGTAGTCATTGATCTCGCGGCTTAGGTGTGAGCGGCTGGCCACGACTGTGTAGTCTTTAGGAAGCTTGTTCGATGGCAGTTTTACTGCTTCGCTCATCAGCGTTTCCACATTCGATTGCCCATGAACAGCCAGCGATTTAAAGCTTCCGGCATCAGAAGCAAAATATAACTCTTTTAATACCGGTGCGTAAATAACGCCAAGCACGGACTTCTGATCTTTTACCAGCGCAATGTTCACGGCAAACTCGCCGTTGCGTTTCACAAATTCTTTTGTGCCGTCGAGCGGATCAACGATCCACACCTGCTGCCAGTGCTGGCGTTGCTGGTAATCGGCCAGCGTTTCCTCTTCGCTGATCACCGCAATGCCTGTTGATTCGAGCATCCGGCCAATGATCTGCCCTGATGTTTTGTCGGCGATGGTCACTGGCGTTTTATCTGATTTTGTTTCTACATAAAAATCAGTTTCATAAATGCGCAGGATCTCTTCACCAGCTTTTAGCGCTGCGGCAATGGCGGTTTTTAAAAGCAGATTAACATCCATAGAACTCCTTGCTTAAGATGGGATTTATGTCATTCGCCTTTTCAAGCACCATCACGTGCGAGCCGCCTTTGATGCTATAACCCTTTCTGATATTGGTTGGCGTCAGCAGCCGGTCGGCATCACCGTGAATGCTCACTATGCTGGGATGATCGTCGGTGCGTTTCCATTGAATGATATAATCAATACAGCGTGAAAAATAATGCGGTGGCATTTGCCAGGCCATGGCCGCAAAGGCATGCGCCAGATTCTTGTCAAAGCCAAACACGTAATAGGTGCGTTCCACCAGGCGCCTGAACAAGCGCTCAGAAATTAGCTTATGAACTGGCACTACGCGCAGAAATCTCAGCAGGAAGGGAAACTCCCTCCTGTTTCTGCATGAGGAGATCAGAACTACTTTTTTGGTGCTGATATGATGCGAGAGCTCGGCGCAAAGCATGCCGCCGAATGACACGCCCATCAGGTTAACGGGCTGCTGCGTATCGATCTGCGGAATAAATGCTTTTGCATAATCGGTCATAGTGAATTGCTTTTCAGCCGCTGGCCACTCCAGTATTTTTAATTCATGGCCGGCCACAGCAATGTTCTGAAACAGCTCTTTGGTGGTGCCAATTCCCGGTATGGCGTAAATAATGCTCACTTGCTTTGTGTGGTTTCAAATCCCTGTTTCCTCCAGTCGTCAAAACCTTTTTCAAGGTTGATCACGCTTTTGAAGCCAAGCTTTTGCATGAGCTCTGTGCAATCGCCGCTTCTGCCGCCGCCAGCGCAATAAATGAGATAAGTTTTATTGCGATCGAGTTTGGCTACATTGGCTTCTGCATTCTTGTCTAAAAAATCGAGCTGCGTGGCGCCTTTGATCATGCCTTTGCGGCTGATCTCATCGGTGGTTCTCAGATCGATGAGCGTTGCTTTCTTTTCATCCACCAGCTTTTTAAATGTGGGCGCGTCCACATTTTTCACCACGGTTTGCGCGCTGCAAAGGCCCGCCAGGCAAAACAAAAAAAGGATCAGTATTTTTTTCATGAGCACAGCATTTTTACAAAAATAAAGCATTATTGCGCTCCAGGTTTTACCGGTTATTAACAGTGCTCTTCGATTTCCCGCTGTCACTCTGAGCGGAGTTGAAGAGTGACTTCTTCAGAGTGACACGTACGATGGACTAAGCGTCACGCTTTAACAGGGCCATATAAAAGCCATCTGCGCCTTCGCTGGGCAAAATAGTTTTTTCTCTTATGAGTTTAAAATCGGGATGCGATTGCAAAAACGTATTTACCTGCGCCTGGTTCTCACTGGGCAAAATGCTGCAGGTGCTGTACACCATTTCTCCGTTTGTTTTGAGCATGCTGCTGTAGTTAGAGATGATCTGCTGCTGCACCTGTTTGGTACGCTCTATGCTTTCTTTGTCGAGCTTCCATTTGGCATCCGGGTTGCGCTTAATTACTCCCAGGCCGCTGCAGGGCACATCAAGCAAAAGCTTATCGGCCTTGCCGGCCAGGCTCTCAATGGTCTTATCGCCTTCTATCAGCTTTGTTTCAATGTTGAAGGCGCCTGCGCGCTTAGCGCGTTTTTTCAATTCGTCGAGCTTCCATTCTTCCACATCCATGCTGATGATGCGGCCTTTGTTTTTCATGAGCGCGGCCAGGTGCAGGCTTTTTCCGCCGGCGCCGGCACATGCGTCAATGAGCAGATCGTTAGTTGCGGGATTTAAGAACTGGCTGATCTGCTGCGAGCCTGCGTCCTGCACTTCGAACCAGCCTTCTTTAAACCATTTGTTCTGAAACACATTGCCGCGCTTTACCAACTGAAGACCATCGGGGCAATCGCTTACGCCCATGGTGTCCAGCTCTTCTTTTTTAAGCGTGTCGGCCAGCTGCTTTGCTGAGGTTTTGAGCGTATTAGCGCGCAAAAAAACAGGCGCCTGCATGTTCATGGCCTGCGCTTCCTTTTGCCAGGCTTCAGCGCCCAGCTCTTCGGAGCCCAGCTGCCAGAGCCAGTCAGGGTATGATTCAAAAACCGGGAGATCATTCTTTAAATGTTCTCTTGCGTTTAAAATAGCAGCGGCATTTACGTGCTTGAATTCCGGCCAGTCGGGCATCTCGTTATTTTTCACCACCAGCCATACAGCGGTGATGAACCAGAAATTGTTCTCAGATTCGGCCAGTGTTGAGAACAGGCGAAAGTTGCGCACGATCTCATAAACGCCTTCGGCAACAAACTTGCGGTCTCTGCTGCCCCATTGCGGGTTTTGCTTGAAAATGCGCTCAAGAGCCTTGTCGGCATAGCGTTTCCTGGTAAAAATTTCCTGAAGGGTCAGAGCTACGGCGTTGACCAGGTTTTTGTAAAGCTTCATAAATTACGACGAGCTGTTTAGCGGATCACCTGCACAAAGCCTTTCAGCGTGCGCTTAATGGTGCCTGTAAGCCGCGGCTCAAATACATCGCAAATATAAAAGAATGTATCTTCACTTACAGGCTGATGTGTTGCCATGCTCACACCGTCCCATTTAAAATACGGATCGGTGGTTTTGTACACTGGCGTGCCCCAGCGGTTTACCACGGTCAGGTTGATCTCGTGGATCTGTCTTACACGAATGGCTTTGAAGAATTCGTTGGTGCCATCGCCGTTTGGCGTGAACACGTTCGGTAATTCAAAGATCGGGCAGTTGTCAATGCAGAAGTCAGGGCTCATCGGGCTGATGTTGTTGTTGATGTCAACCGCCTGGATGGCGTAGCAGCCTGAAATAAGGCTGTCAGACAGGCCATCGTAAATATAAGAGGTAAACATGCCGTGCGCCACCTGCTTGTACGGATCGTTGATGGTTGGCTTGTAATACAGAATGTAATTGCCCACATCGTCGCCACAGCTGGTGTTCTTCAGGTCGGTCCAGGTCACGGTAAGTGTTCCTGCCGGACAGTTGGCGTCAACGCTCAGTGTTGGCGTGCAGGGCGGTGTAAGGTCTTTGGCCGTAGCGCAGGATTCTTCTGAGAAATTGAGCAGCGGACTGAACACTGTAGGATCGGAATAAGCGCCCGTAGATTGTACTTTGTAGCAGTAGTTCTTACCGTTGATAATAGGATGTGAAACAACAGATGTGTCGGTGAAATACGTGGTGGTTACAGTGGCAATGTTCACAAAGCTGAGCTGTCCCGAATCTTTGCGGAACACAATAAAGCTGGTGTTGTTCCACGGTGTCTGGTAGCTCCAGCTCAGATGAATCTTTCTGTCATCAGGCGTTGTGGTTAAGAACACCGATGAGGCGCGCTGCGACGAGCCGACCACCACCGTTCCCGACGCAACAAACTCAATGGTGTATTCCTTGCCATTATCAACGGTGTTGATGTTGGTTTGCGTGGTTTGTGTGTTAAGCGCCAGGAAGTAATTGCTTGTGGTGCTGTAGATGGTTGTGTAAGCGGCATTGGTGCCTGCATCGCGGCTTTTCACATTAAAGGTGTAAGGCCCGTGAAATACGTTAGTGTCAAGATTTCCGGGAGTGGTGAGCGGCAGTGTCCAGCGGAGCCAGATAGAGCCTGAGTCCTTATCCGTTCTGGTCACACTCACATTGAGCATGAGCGGAATATCGCGCTTGAGCTTGGCGCATACCTGCGAGCTGCCAAAGGTCAGAGTGCCGTCGGCATACACGGCCACAACCACGTAGCTGTAGTTCTGGCCCACAACAAGGCCTGCGCCATTGTTGGTGTCGGTATAGCTCACAGCGGCCGCACTGGTCTGACCGATCAGCGTAAAGCCCGAGCTCTCGAGCACACCTGTCTGGCAGGGCAACTGAACAAAAGGCGTGCAATCGCTCTTCCGGTAGATCTTATAAGCGGTTAAAGGATTGGAAGGCGGACTGCAGGTAGAAGGCGACCAGGTGATGAGCATATTAGAGCCAATGGGCGTGGCCGTTACGTTTTTTACGCTTGGTGGAACTACTTTGATGTTGAATGAATTGAAAGTGGCCAGGTGTACAGGAAGCCCGTTGTCCTCGGCTTTGAACACGCACTCGTAAGGCTGCTCGCGCACGTGCACGCAGGCTGTGGCCCAGGTAAAGGTAGCGTTGAAACCGTTAGCATTAACAGTGGTGATCACAGCGCTGGCATTGCTCAGCTGCGCCTGCGGGCTATCGGCAGCAAAGGCGCCGGCTGCGCCGGTGAGCACCACAATATTGCCCGCATTTGGGTCGGTAACGCGAATGGTTCTTGTAATGTGTGTGCCGGCTTCAACGCAGGTATCGGCAGGAAGCGCAATGGCAGGAGGATCGTTGGTTGGACATACATCCACTACTACCTGCATATCGCGGATCATGTAGCCGATCATCACATAATTACTGTCGGTGTTCTTGCGCCATTCCTTTACAATAAAGGCAATATTGTATTCGCCCCTGGCTTGTGGCGAGCACCAGGTAAGAAGACCTGTTCGCGCATCGATGCCAAACTGCCCGCCGGGGCCCGGATCGGGATATGAATAGCCCGGAACAATGGTGCCCACATCCACCCGCGATTTGGTGATCTCGTAGCTGAGACTGTCTCCATCAATATCGTAGGCGCCGGGGTTATGCGTAAAACATTTGTTCACGCAGGCCCGGTCAATTGGGTCGTAAAGAAATTTGGGCGAGCTGTTGGCGCCGGAAAAGGAATTGATCACCAAAAGAGACTCCACATAAAAAGGCTGGTTGACGGAGTTTGGAATGTTAACCACATTGGCGTTGCGGTTGGGATCAAAGAAGCGGATGGTGTAGCTGCCGGGTCCGGAGTACGTATGCACAACGGAGTAGTAATTTTTTTTCACGCGGTAATCGGCATCGTTAATGATGATGTTGCCGCAGCCAACGCCCGGTCCGCAGCCGCAGTTGCTAAGCGAGCCGGGAGTGCCCGGAAAATCCATTCTTGATGCAACTGCGCGCTGCCCGTCGCCAAAATAGATCGTGTCTTCGCAACGGTCGGCAATGCCCGGTCCATCATCCGTGTACGTGATAATAACGATGGAGTAGGTAAATACCGGCACCGTTATTCCCGCAACAACAGTGGTGAAGGGCGCAATGCGCGTATAGAGGATCTCTCCGGCACGGTTGTGCGTAGCAAAGCCCAATGCCGAGATACACAGAAATAAGGCGACTAATAATTTTCTCACGATATCATAAAAATGATTACAAATAAAATTAGATCATTTGGCCCACATACACAAGCGCCAATTCAGAAGCTCCGGCGTAAAAACGCATTGGCTGACGTTAAATTATGTTTATTGGCAAAAAAGCAACGGCTAATGTTAAACAAAGCCCAAACGCCCCATTTTGTTGTGGTGTAAAGGTTTTTGTAGTAATTTTGCCTTCTGTTTTTAACTTTACCCGGAAATGGGACATTCTCACCAGGGCCACATGCAAAAGATCACCTTCGGTGGCCTGCTTGTAACTTTAGGAATTATTTACGGCGACATCGGCACATCGCCGCTCTACGTGATGAAGGCCGTGGCAGGCGACAAACCCATCCATGCAGATGTGATCATTGGTGCTATGTCGCTGGTGTTCTGGACACTGACCCTGCAAACCACCATTAAGTACGTTGTGTTTACCCTCAAAGCCGATAACAAGGGCGAGGGCGGGATCTTTGCACTGTACACGCTCATTAAAAAAGCGCGACGCAAATGGCTTATTTTTCCGGCCATTATTGGCGGCTGCTGTATCCTGGGAGAGGGTATCATTACGCCGCCCATCTCGGTGGCTTCGGCGGTTGAAGGGATCAAGCTCATTCCGCGTTTCAGCAACATTCACACCATTCCCATTATCATTGCCATTATCACGGCGCTGTTCTTTATACAGCAGTTTGGCACCAAGTTCATTGGCCGCTTCTTCGGACCAATTATGCTGGTGTGGTTCCTTACGCTGGGCGTAACCGGCCTGGTGGGCCTGTCGCAGAACTTTTCGGTGCTTAAGGCGCTGAGCCCTTACTATGGGATCCATTTGCTGGTAACGCACAAGGGCGCTTTCTGGCTGCTTGGCGCTGTATTTCTTTGTACAACGGGTGCCGAGGCTTTGTATTCTGACATGGGCCACTGCGGCCGCATGAACATCCGCATCAGCTGGGTCTTTGTGAAGCTGATGCTGGTGCTTAACTACATGGGCCAAACCGCCTGGCTGGTATCTATTGACGGGCAAACGCTCGGGGGCACCAATCCGTTCTATTCGATCATGCCGCAATGGTTCCTTCCTTTTGGCATTGGCATAGCCACCATTGCTACCATTGTGGCTTCGCAGGCTTTGATCAGCGGATCGTTCACACTTATCAACGAGGCCATCCGCCTCAACTTCTGGCCTAAGGTGCAGATCAAATATCCTACCGAATTAAAAGGGCAGCTGTATATTTCATCGATCAACTGGATGCTGTATGCCGGCTGCGTGTTTATTGTGCTGTACTTTAAAGAGTCGTCTCACATGGAAGCGGCTTACGGCTTAACGATCATCCTTGGCATGATCATGTCGTCGCGCCTGCTGGCGTTTTTCATGCGCCTGAAAAAATACCCAAGGTGGTTCCACAATCTTTTTGCAATGACCTACATTATTGTTGAAGGAACTTTTTTGATTGCACTTCTCGAGAAATTCCCAAGAGGTGGTTACATTACCATGATCCTGGCCTTTATTCTGGCTATGGTAATGGGTTGCTGGTATATGGCCAAGCAGATCAGGCGCCGCTATGTGGAGCTGGTGCAGCTTAATAATTACAAGCAAATGCTGGTGGATCTGAGCGCTGATCCGTCGATCCAGAAATACGCTACGCACCTGGTGTATATGACCAGCGCCAGCAATCCCAGAGAGATCGAATCGAAGATCATTTATTCTATTTTGCAGAAGCGCCCTAAAAAAGCCGATATCTACTGGTTTTTGCATGTGGATGTAATGGATGAGCCTTACCGCATGGAATACAAGGTAACGCAGATCGCCAATGAAGATATCATCCGTGTCGATTTCCGTTTGGGCTTCCGCATTGCGCCACGCATCAATCTCATGTTCCGCAAAGTGGTGTCAGACATGGTGCAGAACAAAGAGGTGGATATTACCAGCCGCTATGAGTCTTTGAACAAGAACAACGTGATCGGCGATTTTAAATTTGTGGTGCTCGAAAAATTCCTGTCGTATGAGAACGAGCTGCCATTCTTTGAAAAGCTGATCCTGAATATTTATTTCTTTATGAAGCGCTTCAGCTTAAGCGAAGCCAAGGCCTTTGGGCTCGACAGCAGCTCGGTGAAGGTGGAGAAATTCCCAATGGTGATAAGCCCTACGAAGGATCTTGCTTTGAAGAGGATCGTTTAGCCTTCGGCCAGGAGATCATGTAAAATATAAGAGGAAGATGTGAAATGTAGCGACTTATCATACGCGGAACATTCTAAACCTTTTACATTTCACATCGTATATTTCCCTTTTTTAGTTTAATGTTTGAAGTGGCGTATGCCGGTCATCACCATGCTCATGCCATTGGCGTTGCAGTAGTCGATGCTTTCCTTGTCTTTGATAGAGCCGCCCGGTTGAATTACAGCAGTAATACCAGCTTTGTGCGCGATCTCAACACAATCAGGGAAAGGGAAAAAGGCATCGCTGGCCATAACAGCGCCTTTCAGGTCGAAGCCGAAATGCACGGCCTTATCAATAGCTTGTTTCAACGCATCTACACGCGAGGTTTGTCCCGTGCCGCTGGCCAATAGCTGACCGTTCTTTGCCAGCACAATGGTATTTGATTTGGTATGCTTTACCAGCTTGTTGGCAAACAGCAGGTCGCTGATCTCGCTTTTAGATGGTGTTACAATTGTTACCGGTTTCAGATCGGTCTCTGTTTCGGTTTTCAGGTCTTTGTCCTGTTCAATAACGCCGTTGAGCAGTGTGCGGAATGAGTTTTTTCCGAGCGCCACTTTATTCTGAATAAGAATAATGCGGTTAGGCTTTGATTTAAGCAGGGCCAGCGCATCGTCGTCGTAAGCCGGCGCAATGATCACCTCGCAGAACAGTTTGTTCACTTCGGTAGCAGTAGCCAGGTCAATGGCGCGGTTGGCAATTAAAACGCCGCCAAAAGCTGAAGTAGGATCGCCGGCCAGCGCATCGAGATACGCCTGCTTTAAAGAGCTGCGTGAAGCCACACCGCAGGCATTGTTATGTTTTAAAATAGCAAAGGTTGGCTCTTCCGAAAAATCGGCCATGAGGTTCACGGCAGCATCCACGTCGAGCAAGTTGTTGTATGAAAGCTCCTTGCCGTTCAGCTTGGTGAACATAGCATTGAGATCGCCATAGAAAACGCCCTTCTGGTGCGGGTTTTCGCCATAACGCAGTGTCTGTCCTTTTTGAACGCTTTGCCTGAACTCGGCAACATTCTCAGTTTGATTAAAGTAGTTGAAAATAGCAGAGTCGTAATGTGACGAAGTCGCAAATGCTTTTGCAGCAAAGGTTTTGCGGTCAGCCAGGTCAGAGCTGCCGTTCTTGTTTTCGAGCAGCTGCTGCAGGCTGGCGTAGTCGTTGCGCGATGATACAATGATCACATCGTTAAAGTTCTTTGCCGCAGCGCGAATGAGCGAAATGCCGCCAATGTCGATCTTCTCGATAATATCTTCTTCTGAGGCACCACTGGCTACCGTTTCTTCAAAAGGGTAGAGGTCAACGATCACCAGGTCAATGTCGGGAATGTTGTGCTGCGCTTTTTCCTTCTGATCAGAAGGGTTGTCGCGGCGGTTGAGAATGCCTCCGAAAATGGCCGGGTGCAGGGTTTTTACGCGTCCTCCGAAAATTTCGGGATAGCTGGTTACCGAATCTACCGCGGTCACTGGAATATTCAGTTTTTCAATAAACGAAAGCGTGCCGCCGGTGCTATACAGGCTCACGCCCAGGCTGTGTAATTTCTTAATAACAGGTTCGAGGTTGTCTTTGTAATACACCGACACCAGGGCGCTTTTTATTGTTTTTGACTGGCTCATTTTTTGAAAATAAAGGGCAAAGATAGCTGTTCTTTCTCACTATTGCACGAATTCAACTAACAATGGCCGAACCTTGTTTATAAGCCATGAATTGAGCGGATCTCACTTAACACTTTAGCCGCTGATCACACAAACCTTCACTAATGCAATTTTTGATAATTAATGCAATTAGCGGCTGGCGGCTGCCACAGCCTGCTGTACTTCTGCTACGGCGATCTGCTTCATGCAAATATTATTGCCATGGCAGGGCGGCGTTACGTGGTTGTGCACGCAGGGGCTGCAGTGCACCTGCTTGTAAAGCGTGATGGAATTTTTTACCTGGCCGTATTGCAGCGGCGAGCAGGGGCCAAACAAGGCAATGGTTTTTTTACCCATGGCAAAGGCAATGTGCATCGGCCCGGTGTCGTTGGTGATCATGAGCCGGCAGTGGCTGATAAGGGCAATGAGCTGGTTGAGCGTAAGCCTGCCACTGCTGTTGATCACGTGCTGTGCATTGCCCAGAAGACTTTCCAGCTCCTTCACGTAGGTCTGCTCTTTTGAATCGCCAATGAGCACAATGGTGTTGGATGGCGCAAGGCTTTTAATAAGCTCTGCATACGACTCTTTGGGCCATCGCCGCTCAAGGCGCAGATCTGAAGCATTAGGGTTGATGACAATGTAAGGCTGCCCGGGCTGCAGGCCGGTAATGCGCTGCACGTCGCTGAAAGCGGCTTCCAACGTGGTGTCGTCGAGCAATGGGCTGAGGTCAGTAATGATTTCTTTGCAGCCCATGAGTGTGGCAAACTCAAGATAGGTCTTTGAAATGGGCGCGTTCTCATCAAAGCGAATGAGGTGGGTGTAAACGCCTTTGCGATAGCGCTTGCTTTTTTTAAAGTAGCCCAGGCGGTTGCGCGCCATGCTGAAAGTAGATACAAGATTGCTGTAGTACGAATGAATTTCAAGATCAATGTAAATGCCGGGACGTCGCTTCCACAGGTTGAACACCAGCTGCAGCGAGCTTTTCAGAAGGTTGAAAAAAGACGTGTCGCTGATAGTGAGCACTTCGTCAATAATACCCAGGTTTTGCAGGAGTTTCCGGTTGCCGGCGCTGGTCACAAAAATTAGTTTCGCGCCAGGATAATTCTTACGAAGCGTTTGCAGCAGAGGCGTTGACTGAATGATGCTTCCCAGGCCAAGAAATTTGCACACTACAATGGTGTTTACCGGCTTTTTAAGGCTGTGATCGATGCGCAGGACAAAGCCCAGAAAGCGCGCAAATACATTCAACAACAGGATCAGCGGTGCGCCAATAAGGGTGTCGAGCAATATTTTGGTTCTCGTTTTCAGACAAAAAGAAAGGCTTTAAGGTAACAATAATTTCGGCCCGTTAATTGCCTTTTGTGATCTTCACATGGCTGATGGTGATCGCATTATTGATGTCAGGAAAAAAGCCGGCCTGGTTCACGTGGCCGCTATACCACTTGTAAATGCTGCTTAACCGGATAGCATAGATGGCTTCCTTGCCGGGCAGAAGCTCAAAGCCAACCAGGGTTTTGTTGGCCTGCTCTGAGTTGCCAAAGAACACATGCAGGTGCTGAATGTTCCTGCTGGTATTTTTGCAGGTAACCAGCAGTGTGTTGCCTGTGCTTTTATCAAGACCGGGAGGCAGGTTAAACGCGTGAAGCTTGTTCTCCTGAAGGGTCACTGGCTTTGGATCGCTGAACAGCACCCGCTCTTCGTGCACAGATTTGTCGTAAGTGCCCCAGAGATAAGGCAGCTTTTTAAAGTCGAAGTACAAAAACTTATCAGAATAATACGCATCGGGAATATAATCGCATTGCAGCACAGTGAGCTGCTTTACCGCACCGGCTGTGTCGCTTAATAAGATCTCGCAATCCTGGCTTAAGTCCAACACGCAGCAGGCCTGCGTTTCGCTCATCACGTGCATCCGGGGTGTTGTTACCTGGTCACCACATTTCAGTTTTAGCTGTGGTAAGGGTTTTTTGGCAGTAACCATACTTACTATATATTTCTTTGATGGCTTTGAAGTAATGCGCAGCGCGAGCTCCTGCTGCGGTAATCCTTGCAGATAAGAATACAGTGTGTCTTTTTTGTTCTGATCCTTTACGTTGTTCTTTTTCCAGACGCAGTAGCTGCCAACGATCACATAAGGCGCATAGTTGTTGTAAAAATATTCGGCCATGCGGTAATGGCGCAGGCTGTTGGGCACGCCGTCCACGTGATCGTAGCCCCTGTCATTCATTTCGGCATACAGCAGATACGGTGCGTTGTAATCCTTCAGATCAGCGATAAATTTCTTTTGCAAAAATTCGTTATGCGTGCACGATGGGTTCTGGTAGAAATACGAAGGCGTGATCTTTTGTGTGTAAAAATACAGCATGGGATTATTGGTGAAGTCAATAAAGGTTTCATCGCCCGATGTGTTTTTGGCTATAAATTCTGTAAAAGGCTGGCTCTTATCCGGTTTGTTCTCAGGATCAGCTTTTACGCGGCTTTTGATCGCTGCCAGGTCGATCTTTTCAAACGATTTTGTTTTAAACACGCAGGCTTCGAACAGGCTTTGTGCCTCGTGTGCATCGGGCACGCGGTAATTTGACACCATAAAAAAAGCAATAACACAAAACGCAACAAAAGCGGCAATGCGATTTTGGCGCATAAACAAAAATGCCGCAGCGGGGATGATGATGTAAATGTAAGCCGACACAAAAGCGTCAGTTCCTTCGATAAGGCTGTGACGAATAAGACCGCGGTTGAAATTGATAAAATAAAACGCGCAAAGGAACACGAGACTTAAATAAGCCAGTCGTTGAGGTTTGGAATGATTGAGCGATCGGAACTGCAACAGCAGCGCAATAAGAATGATGCCTGTCATGGCAGGAAAAATAAAATAGTGCATTTTGTAGGCAGGCTGGTTGGCCCATCCCACAGAAGTATAGCCCCAGGTTTGGGCCGACGAGAAATAGTTCAATGCATACAAAACTTTCTCAAATAAATTCTGATGGCGATAGAGCGAGAGTGCGCTGAAAAGCAATACCACCGCCGCGAGCACAACCGCAACTGCTTTAAACAGCAGGGGCCAGCTGATCTTAAATCGTGAGCTGGTGAAATGATAAAAGAGAATAATGAGCGGCAGGATCACTACGCAGGTGTAGCCCAGATCGATGCGCCAGAACACTAGACCGGCCATAAGAAGCACCAGCAAAAGGTAGCTTTTAAATGCTGGTGGCGATTCGAAAAAGCGATGCAGGTACATAATGGCCAGCACGCCTAAGAAATAGCCATCCGTCATCATAAATGGCGCAAAAGGAAAAATGAGAATGCTGAACAGCGCCACAAAGCCATTGCGCGAAATGTACAGGATCAGGTAATAGTAAAATGTGTATGAAGCCGCGTGAAGCAAAAAATCATAGAGCTGCATATCGCCGCGATGCATGCCGTTGAAAAGGGTATAAATAGAGGGCAAAAAATAATCGGAGAGCAGGTGCGAGCTGAGCTTTTCAAAGGTGGGAATCACGCCAAACAGGCGGTATTCCATAATGGGCAGATAGATGTTGCCCGACTCAAACAGCTCGCCCGAATAATTGGCAAACACACTGTACAGCGTGTAGCTGATCATCGAAAACACAAACAAAGGAAAGTATGATCTGAAAATGATCTCCTGATCTGTTCGCAGCTTTGTTTTTGCTTTTCTGTAGCGCCATGCAATAAATGCGGCAATGATCAATAGTAATATCGTATATACAATTCCCTGGACGCTTTGCGCTTTTAAGATAACAAACACCTCATCCTTGAGCAGGCTGGCCAGCGGCAGAGCAGCCAAAGGCGCTAATGCATAAAGCCATGCATCTGCGCTATCACGTTTGACTTTCTGTAGCGCAAACAATGCCAGCATTAGCACAATGGCAATTGAAAAGGCCACCAGGTAAATGTCTGGATAGCTTGCAGCGCCCGATAGAACACAGCAATCCGCTACAAAAAAATAAAGCGAAAAGGCGGCAATAAGAACGCCGGCATAATGATAAACTGTAAGCTGTGCAGTTTTGAAAAAGATCATGCGCACGATCAGGGCCAGCAGCAAAAACTTATGAATGAAATAAATGATCTCAATGGTTTCGGTGATCTTTACATCAAACACCTGGAAGAGAAAGAGCACACAGCCAGCCAGCGCTGTGTAGTTGATGCCGCTTGCCTCGACCGAGCGCAGCAGAGAAACACTCTTCGTTGAAATAAAATAGCCCAACAGCAAAAGCAGCGGAAAAACCAGCAGCAAAATGGTGATGGATCTGTAGAACAGAGATACCCTTGCTCCCACATCATAGCCCTCGAGAGTAGCAGTGCCTATCATGCGGCCGGGAAACCCGTGCAGCTCAAAGCTCTGCTCGCTCACTCCGTGAATGACCAGCCACAGCGTGTAAAATAAACAGGTAAACAGGATGGATCTTCCGGGACCGCTAACGAATGAGCGAAAGGAATAAAACAATTTTGCGATCATCTTCAGGCAAAGATAGACGAAGAAACGACATATAAAGGCATAAAAAAAGCGGGCATGGCAGCCCGCTCAAACACTGTTAAGATGATCTTAGCTCACAGTAAACGTAGCTATTACCGGCTCGTGATTGCTTCCATCGGCGTTAGGCGATTTTGAGGCCGGCGGGATCACCACGATCTTAAACTGCACGCCGCCCGGGTTGGTTGGCGGTGTGTTGTTGCCAAGCGTTACATAAATATTTACCCTGCCCAGCTGAAAATCGAAATTGTACTGGTAGTTGTGATAAGCCGAAGGAATGGCATACCATTGCGAAGAGGTGCCGTCGCCCACAAATACCTGTATGGTGCCGCCATCAAGCACCGACTGGGTTACAGCAGGCACTGAAAAGCTAACATCGTACGAATCCTCGGTGGTGTTGTACACCCAGTTATTGTTGGTGGCGGTTACGCTGACCGATTGCACGTTCGAGCTGCCGTTCCTGCCGGCCGGGCCTTGCGGACCAGTATCTCCTTTTTTGCAGGAGCCAAAGCCCAACGCTACAGCACATGCTATCAGAGGGATTAAAATGTTGTTTTTCATAAGCAGTAGTTTTGTGTTAAAGTGTAATTAGAATTACAGCTAAAGTATTAAAAATTCAAACGGAGACGCTCAGCGAAAAGCCAAAATTTCTTTAATAGCTCAAAGCCGGGCCCAGCCAGCGCTCGGCTTCTTCAAGGCTTATGTTCTTGCGTTTAGCGTAATCTTCCACCTGCGCTTTGGTAATTTTTCCAATGCCAAAGTAGTGCGACTGCGGGTGCGAAAAATACAGGCCGCTCACAGCCGCGGTTGGCACCATGGCCAGGCTTTCCGTGAGGTGAATACCGGTGTTCTTCTCCACATCGAGCAGCTTCCAGATGGTGAGCTTTTCGGTGTGATCAGGCTGTGCGGGATAACCCGGTGCAGGGCGGATACCGGCATACTCTTCCTTAATGAGGTCTTCGTTGCTCAGCGCTTCCTGCTGCGCATAGCCCCAGAATTCGGTGCGCACTTTTTTGTGCATGAGCTCGGCAAAGGCTTCTGCCAGGCGATCGGCAATAGCTTTGAGCATAATGGCGCTATAGTCGTCGTGATCTTTTTCAAAGCGTGCTACATGCACATCAATGCCAATGCCCGAGGTTAATGCAAAGGCGCCGATGTAATCGGTGTCCTGTGG